>Ga0206976_1042_pt1 | contig 41366 bp, 31 predicted proteins | sample Alteio_BWOrgHeat_82_FD_152926 | JGI IMG/M metagenome (GOLD analysis project Ga0206976, IMG submission 152926) | Enriched cells from forest soil in Barre Woods Harvard Forest LTER site, Petersham, Massachusetts, United States -... | ecosystem: Environmental > Terrestrial > Soil > Temperate forest >... | reverse complement strand
CAGGTTTAGCGCGGATTCTAGGCTTAGGCCGGCAGTAATGAGCGGCTTAACCCAGAGGCTGTGGAAGCGCTCGGGGTGGTTTTCGGACTCGGTGAAGAGGTGGTCCAGAGCTTCGAGCTGCCAGCGGCGCTCGAGGTCTTCGCGAGTGAGGCGTTCGCGGAACTCTTCAACCCTGGTCATGGCCTTTTTGTTTTTCGTCTTGTCGCTAGTCTTGTTGCTCATCGTTCGAAACCTTCCATTATTTGATTCTTGAGACTCTTTTCTGGGTACGGGGTTATGGCCTGTTTGTTTCCTAGCAAGAACTAAGCCAAAGGGATGGTATGCAGTTGACTTTGGGTCACTTCCTGCGCTGGATCCCGCTTCCGGCCTCGGTGCTGACCATTTCTGGTCGGCACCGGGAGGCGGAAGGAAGGCAGTTGGTCCTGGGATCTGGAGTTAAGCAGCGATGAAAAGCGTTCTGCCTTCGCGATTTACGAGGAGCAGAGGATCGGTGGCGCTCTTGCGAATGGCGTTCTGGAACTCAGAGACGTTGCTGACGGGTTGATGGTTGACTTCCTGGATGACGTCGCCCTTTTGCAGGCCAGAGTCGGCCATCTTGCTGGCGGGGTCGATGCCGGTGACGACGACACCTTTGGTCGTCGTGGGAATGTTCAGCTCCTGCGCGATGTGTGCGTTCAGGTTGGTGACTTCCACGCCGTCCAGCGCTTTGTTGCCGCCTTCTTCGTCATTCGAATCGGCCTTGGTGGATTCCGTGGGCATTTCGGCTAGTTTTACCGTGGCGTCGCGCTCTGTGCCGTTTCGGAGCGTCTTGAGTTTGAGCTCGGTCCCTGGTTGCATCATCGAGATGCTCATGCGGAGCTGATTGCTGTCAGTAACGGGCTTACCGTTGACCTCGAGAACGATGTCGCCTGTCTTTATGCCTGCTTCGGAGGCGGGGCTGTTGGGGGTAACGTCGCCAACGACGATTCCTTCGGATTGTTTTTCGCCGAAGGCTTTGGCAATGGCAGGAGTTACGTCCTGCGGGGTAAATTCCCAAATAGGCGCGAGTCACGTGGCCATTCTTCAGAACCTGGTCCATAACCTGGCGAGCAAGATTAGCCGGGACGGCGAAGCCGATACCCTGGCTGCCGCCGGAACCGTGCGAGATGATCGCGGTGTTGATGCCGACAAGTTCGCCGCGATCATTGATGAGCGCGCCGCCAGAATTGCCTGGATTGATCGGAGCGTCGGTTTGGAGGAAGTCTTCGTAGTCCTCGATCCCGAGGCCACCGCGGCCGGTGGCGCTGATGATGCCTTTGGTGACGGTTTGGCCGACGCCGAAGGGATTGCCGATGGCCAGTGCGACATCGCCAACTTGAACTTTTGAGGAATCGCCGATGGTGATCGGGGAGAGTTCTTTAGCGTCAATTTTCAGGATGGCAACGTCGGTCTTCGGATCGGCACCGACGATGTGAGCCTGGAACTCGCGCTTGTCAGAAAGCGTGACGCGAACGTCCGTGGCGCCATCGATCACGTGATTGTTGGTCAGGATATAGCCTTCGGGACTGACGATTACGCCCGAGCCGAGAGCTTTCTCGCGGGAATCTCGGGGAGCTTGGCCCCTGCCACTTCCATCCTGGCCGAAAAACTGGCGAAAGAACGGATCCATCGGCATTTCTTCCGCGGATTCGCGGCGATTGTGGACGACTTTCGATGAGGAAACATTAACGACTGATGGCAAAATTTGTTTAACGAGAGGAGCGTAACTGCTTTTGCTCGGCCCTTCGTTGGCGTCGGCCAGTTTTAAGGTGGCGGGGGGATTGGATGACATTGCCTTTTCCGTAGCGTGGCCGAGGCCCAAGCCTGCCACACCCAGTGCAAAGCCAAGGCCGAGAACTGCCGGTCTCGACTTGAGCAGAGATTTCGCTGAATTCATTTTTCTCTCCTGTTTCGAATGCGATTCGCTGCAACCGACCAGTCGGTGGTAGCCGCGGTCTTGAGTGCCACTTAATCAGACGCCTTCGAGTAGGTGGCTGATTCTCCCTGCCAGCCGGGATATTGGGGACTGCGAATGGGTAGGGAGAGAATCAGGTTTTAAGCGTGGCAGAGATAAAGAGACCGTATCTGATACTTATAATTGGACTTAGGAGATGATGCCCCTGCGTACTGCGAAAAGAATCAGTTCGGGAATGCCGCGCAGATTGAGCTTTTCCATGATGTTGGACCGATGAGTCTCGACGGTGTAGACGCTGAGATTCAGAAGATTGGCGACGTCTTTATTGGATTTGCCTTCGGCGACGAGTTGCAGGATTTCGCGTTCGCGAGGGGTGAGAAGGTCGTAGGCGTCTTCGGCGCCGCTGCGTTTGAGTTTCCGGACGTAGTCGTCTAGCAGGACCTTGCTGACGGCGGGGCTGAAGAAGGATTTGCCTTCGGCGACGGCGTGAACGGCTTTGATGAGATCGGATTCGGCGGAGTCTTTTAGTAAGTAGCCCTTGGCGCCCGCTTTCAGTGCGCGTAGGACGTAGCTTTCATCCGAATGCATGCTGAGCATGACGGCCGAGATTTGCGGATTGGCTTGCGTGATTTGGAGGGCGGCTTCAATGCCGTTGAGATTGGGCATCCCGATGTCCATGACGACTACGTCGGGCTTCAGGGATTTTGCTAGGGAGACGGCTTCGCGGCCGTCATTGGCTTCGCCGACTACCGTGAGGTCGGGTTGCTGCTCGACGAGCAGACGCAGGCCGCCGCGCATGAGCTTGTGGTCGTCAGCGAGAAGGATGCGAATTTTTCTCATGGGTGGATCATGTTTGGTTCGGGGGAGAATCCGCGTGATGGAGCGGCAGTTCTGCTCTGACTGTGGCGCCCTTGCCGTGGGCTGATTCGATCGTAAGGGTGCCACCGAGGCGGCGGACACGCTCTTCCATGCCGAGGATTCCCATGCCGCGCTGGCGCTTGGGATCGAAGCCGTGGCCATCATCCATAATTTCGATCGTGATCTTGTCCGTGGCTTGCGCCACGTTGACCTTCGCGTTTTTAGCGGAGGCGTGTGTGGCGGCGTTGTTCAGAGCTTCTTGAACGAGGCGGTAGACGGTGACTTTCGTCTCGTCGCCTAAATCTTCCGAGACATTTTCCGAGTGAACTTCCACTTCCACATCGCTGCGGCGGGAGATTTCGCGGGCTTGCCATTCGAGGGCGGGGATGAGGCCGAGATCGTCGAGCATAGGAGGGCGAAGGAGGAGGGCGATGTCGCGGATGGATTTGACGGCAGTTTCGGCGACGGATCTTATGTGCGTGATTTGGGCTTGCGTGACGCGGTCATCGGGCGGAACTAATTTCGAGAGTTGGCCGACTTCGACTAGAAGCGCACCGAGGGATTGGCCGACTTCGTCGTGAAGTTCGCGGGAAATCGAGCGGCGCTCTTCTTCCTGGGCTTCCACGAGGCGGGCGGAGAGGCCTTCGAGTTCGAGGCGGCTGTGGGCGAGCGATTGATAGCGCTGGCGAGCCTGGCGTTCGAGGCGAAGAATGTACCAGCCGCAGATGAGCGACATGAGGATACCGGCGACCAGAGCGAGAGAGACGAGCCAGATGAGGTGGGATTCCAACATCTGAAAACGTGTAGCGACGGCGAGATTTTCGAGGGCGAGCTTGCGTTCGTTGAGCGAGGAAACTTGCGACGAGAGCTCAAAGATGCGCGTGCGCCAGGGAATGAGCTGCTGGCCGATGAATTGATTGGCGCGTTGGCGGCGAAGTTCGGCTCGCCAGGCCAGGACGATGGCGCAGGAGCTTTCTTCTTCCTGGAACTGCTGTTGCATTGCTGTGAGTAGCAGTTGCTCATCGGGATCACGGTCCACGGGGAAACTGAGCAGGGCCACCCGGACTGCCGCCATTTTGTTTGCTACCTCCGAGGGATCAGGGGCGGACTCTTGAAGTTGATCCTGAAGCACGAATCGCTCGATTTGGTCGTCAAAGACGCGGACAGAAACGACGATGGTGCCGAGGGCGCGATTGTGAGCGGTGAAGCGACGGCTCACTTCTTGAGAAGCGTGATCGAGATGGCGGAGGGAAAGAAGAGCATCGAGGCCGGCGCCTATTAGGAGAGCGAGAAGCCAGGTGAAGGAGATTAGGAGAAGGCGGCGGACTTTACGCGTGTGTTCGGCGGATGGGGCATCCAGGCCGGCTGCTTTCGGATGGGAGGCGCTTTCTTTGGAAGAAGCTCGCACGTCGTTAAGGATAGAACAAATTTGGATGGGAGGCGATTTTGAGCCGATGAAACAAGCCGTAGGTCTCGGCGGGTTGGAAAAGGGAGGGGCCCTTACAGGGTAAACAAGCCCCTCCTCTACAGTTCTCGTTTAAGCCACGGTGACGTCGGGGCTTAGGTAGACGTCCTGGATGGTGTTGAGGAGCTGGACGCCTTCGGCCATGGGACGCTGGAAGGCTTTGCGGCCGGAGATTAGGCCGGTGCCGCCGGCGCGTTTGTTGATGACGGCGGTGGTGACGGCTTCCTCGAAGTCGTTCGCACCGGAGGCGCCGCCGCTGTTGATCATGCCGGCACGGCCCATAAAGCAGTTGGCAACCTGGTAGCGGCAGAGGTCGATGGGATGATCGCTGGCGAGGTCGGTGTAGATGCGCTTGTCGAATTTGCCGTAGCTGGAATCGCCCATATTGAGGGCCATGTAGCCGCCGTTATTTTCGGCCATTTTTTGTTTGATGATGTCGGCTTGGATGGTGACGCCTAGATGATTAGCCTGGCCCGTGAGATCGGCGGAGAGGTGATAGTCCTTGTCCTTCTTGAAGGCGTTGTTGCGGAGGTAGCACCAGAGCACGGTGGCCATGCCGAGTTCGTGGGCGTGGGCGAAGGCCTGGCTGATTTCGACAATTTGGCGCGAACTTTGTTCTGAGCCGAAATAAATTGTGGCGCCGACGGCGGCTGCGCCCATATTCCAGGCTTCCTGGACAGTGCCGAAGAGAACCTGATCAGCGCGATTCGGGTAGGTCAGGAGTTCGTTGTGATTCATCTTCACTATGAAGGGAATTTTGTGAGCGTATTTGCGCGAGACGGCGCCGAGTACGCCGAACGTCGATGCGACGGCGTTGCAGCCGCCTTCGATGGCGAGCTTGACGATATTTTCGGCGTCGAAATAATCGGGATTCTTCGCGAAGCTGGCGCCGGCAGAGTGCTCGATGCCCTGATCGACGGGAAGGATCGAGAGATAACCGGTGCCGTGGAGCCGGCCGTGATGGAACATGCGCTGAAGATTGGTGAGGACGCGGCTGCTGCGGTCGGAAAGCGTCCAGACGCGGTCGATGAAATCCGGGCCAGGAAGATGCAGGCGCTCCTTCGAGATTTTCGGCGTTTTGTATCCGAGAAAATATTCGGCCTTTGCGCCGAGGTACGTTTCAATGCTTCCTGTGCTAGTGGTGGTTGCCATGTGGTTCTCCTAGGTTATTCGCGAATTGCTCGCGTGAGCATGCTGCCGGCGGCGTCGTCTACCAGCCAAAGCAAAGTGCCGTTCAGCGGTTGAATCAACTGAGCCGGCAACTGATCCGGTTCGTAAAAGCGTTCGAGGACCGCGGTCAAGGCCGGGGCTTTATCGGCCCCAGTCACCATGAAGATGACGTTGGCGGCGTTGTTGACAGCCGGTGCGGTGAGCGTGATGCGGTCCATCAAGACTTTTCCTACCCAATTATGCACCGCAATGCGGCGATTTTCGCGCAGCGCTTTTGTCCCCGGAAAAATCGAGAGCGTGTGCCCCTCGCTGCCCATGCCGAGCAGCACCAGGTCAAATCGCGGGAATTGTCCTTCGCTCAATTTGAAATACGTTCGAAGGGCCTGGTCGTACTCCTTGGCGGCATCTTCTGCTTCCGGGAGCTCCCCTTTTATGCGCATGACTTGTGCGGGCTGCAGTGGCGACTTTGAGAACATCGTTTCCCTTGCCATGCAGAAGTTGCTTTGCGGATCGTCCGGCCCTACATGGCGCTCATCGCCGAAGTACACATGCATTTTATCCCAGGGCACTTGCGAGCGGAGCGCGGGATCATCCACCAGCAGGCTGTAGAGAATTTTTGGTGTGGAACCGCCTGCCAAGGCCACGTGGAAAGAGCCCCTTTCTCTTACGGCGGCCATGGCGATTTCCACAAATCTTTGCGCGCAGCGTTTCGCGATGGCCTCGCCATCGGGCAAGACCCGAACTTCGGTGTTCGCTTGATAGTCGATCATAAACCGCTCGTTCCCGATCTACTTCGTCATCGTTCCAGGGCCTTTTAGATTTTCCGTGGCGGTTGCGGAAGTCTTCGCGTCTTCCTCTTCTTCGCCGATCCTACGCCAGGCGCGGCCGTCGCGGGCCATAAGGTCGTCGGCTTCTTTTGGTCCCCAAGATCCGGAAGCGTAATTGGGGAAACCACGAGCGGGGAGGGCCTTCCAGACATCGATCACCGGTTCGATCGCGGCCCAACCGGCTTCGACCATGTCCGCGCGCTGGAAAAGAGTGGCATCGCCCATCATGCAATCGTAAAGAAGTCGTTCGTAGCCGGTGCTGTGCGACTTGCCAAAGTCGCGCGCGTAATCGAAATCCATGTTGACGAGGCCCAGCTTCATGACCGAGCCGGGAACCTTGGCGGCAAAGCGCCAGGAGATACCTTCGTCGGGCTGGATGTGAATGACCATGCGGTTGGTACGCGGGTCCTTGATAGGAGTCTTTCGAAACAGCATGAAGGGCGTCCTGCGAAATTGGATGGCGATTTCCGTGACGCGCTTGGCGAGGCGTTTTCCCGTGCGGAGATAAAAAGGCACATCGGCCCACCGCCAATTATCGATTTTGAGTTTTAGTGCGACGAACGTTTCCGTATTCGAATCCGGCGCGACGTTTGGCTCGCTGCGATAGGCCGGAACTTTTTGGCCCTCCTCGGTGCCTTCGCCATACTGCCCGCGAACGGCGTTCTGAAGAACATCTTCCGGCGAGAGAGCTTGCAAGGCATGAAGGATTTCGGCTTGCTTGTCGCGGACGGCATCTGCTTCGAAGGAGATCGGCGGCTCCATGGCCGTGAGAGTGAGCAGCTGGAAAAGGTGGTTGGGGACCATGTCCTTGAGCGCGCCAGCAGTTTCGTAGAAAGCGCCGCGGTGTTCGACGCCGACGGACTCGGCGGCGGTGATTTGCACGTGATCGATGTAGGTGCGATTCCACAGCGGCTCAATCATGCTGTTCGCGAAGCGGAAGACCATTAGGTTCTGGACGGTTTCCTTGCCGAGATAGTGGTCGATGCGGAAAATCTGTTTTTCGGTGAGGATTTGCTTAAGTTCTTTGTTTAATTGCTGCGCGGATGAGAGGTCGTGGCCGAAGGGCTTTTCCACGATCACACGCGTCCACTTGCCGTTCTCTTCCTTGGTAAGGCCGATTTCACCCAGCTTTTGGACAATCAGCGAGAAAAAGCTGAATGACACAGCCAGGTAGTGGAAGAGATTGCCCTGTGTGCCATGGATTTTATCCGCTTCCTGGATCTGGTCTTTGAGGCGCAGATAGGCTGCAGCGTCTTTAAAATCGCCCTGTACGTAATAAATGCGATCGAGAAACCATTGCCATAATTTAGGATCCACGGAATGTTCTTCGAACTTTGAAATCTCTTCATCGAGCATTGCGCGAAAGGACTCCGTGTTCATTTGATCGAACGCGAACCCCACAATGGCGAACTGCTCGGAAAGGAGGCCTTCCTGCTTGAGGTTGATGAGAGCAGGGATGAGTTTGCGCTTGGTGAGATCTCCGCTGGCGCCGAAAATCACCATCACGCAAGGAGAACCAATGGGAGCAGAGTCGGATTGAGTCGCGTTCATTTAGTTGGTCCTGTCTCACTCGGCCAGATGGCCGGAGAAAAAAGATATTGTTTAGTGCCCGGATTTTTTCTCGATGTGGCCGCCGAACTGAAAACGCATGGCTGAGAGAACTTTGGCGGCAAAATCATCTTCGCCGCGCGATGTAAAGCGCTGAAAGAGAGATGCGGTTAGGACCGGCGCGGGAGCCGTGGATTCGATAGCCGCGAGAATAGTCCAGCGGCCCTCGCCGGAGTCGGAAACGCGGCCCGAGAAACGCTCCAAGGTCGGCTGTTCCAAAAGAGAGATCGCTGTCAGATCCAGCAGCCAAGAGGCGACCACACTGCCGCGTCGCCAGACTTCGGTGACGTCCGCGAGATTGAAATCATACTGATAGTGTTCGGGATTACGGAGAGGGGTGGTCTCTGCGTCATTCTCACGCTGAGTTTTTCCAGCGTTGGCGTGCTTCAGAATGTTCAGGCCTTCGGCGTACGCGGCCATCAACCCATATTCGATTCCATTGTGGACCATCTTGACGAAATGGCCAGCTCCCGATGGGCCGCAATGGAGATAACCCTCTTCTGAAGTTCCGCCCGCCTTTTCGCGGCCTGGAGTGCGATCGACATTCCCGCGGCCCGGTGCCAGCGTCTTAAAGATCGGATCGAGGTGTTTCACGATGTCCAATTCGCCGCCGATCATTTGGCAGTAGCCGCGCTCAAGGCCCCAGACGCCCCCGCTGGTGCCTACGTCGCAGTAATGAATGCCTTGGCCCGAGAGTTCTTTGGCGCGGCGGATATCATCGATGTAGTAGGAATTTCCGCCGTCGATAACAATGTCGCCGACATCCAGCTTGCTCGTGAGCTCGTGTAGCGTGGCGTCCACAACCGCTGCCGGAACCATGAGCCAGATGGCGCGTGGCTTTTGCAGTTTCTTGACGAAATCGTCGAGCGAGTCCGCTCCCTTTGCGCCTTCAGCAGCGAGCTGTTTCACGGAGTCCGCGCTGCGGTCATATACGACGCAAGTGTGACCGTTTTTCTGCAAGCGTCTGACCATGTTGGCGCCCATTCTTCCCAGCCCGATCATGCCAAGTTGCATCGCCATTGCTCCTGTGCGGCAGTTTTTTAACTCTTCACTCAATTCTATCGAATTTTTACGCGAGCGCCTGATTCACGGCATCCGTCAGCATCGCCAGACCCGCAGCGACATCTTTACCGAGATGTACGCGCAACGCGCGCCTGCCGCGTTCCGCCAGCACGGCAAAGTCTCCACGCGCCTGCGCCGATTTCACAACGCCAAATGTGTACTTCTGACCTGGAACCAGAATGTCCATCGCATCGTCGCAAGTAATCTGCAGAAAAACGCCGGAGTTGGGCCCGCCTTTGTACGTTTGTCCCGTGGAATGGAGGAAACGTGGACCAAACCCGAGCACGGTGGCGACTCTCTTGTTGTCGCGTACGGCAAGGCGAATCGCCTGGAGCGCCTCTTCATGCGCGTCATTCATGGTGATGTACCCGAGCACCGCGAAATAATCTCCTTCGCCGATACGTGCGAGATGCTTTTTCAAAAAGCCCGCGAGCGTCGCCCCGCCCTTCAGCGCGGCGGCATTCTTTAGATCGGCGTAGAGCTTTGCGCCATCGCCGGTGAAGAATGGCGTTTCCAAGGGCAACTTGCCGCTGGATTCGTATTCGGTGGTCAGCTTGCGTGTTTCCGTTTTGCTGGCCTCGACATCGGGTTGATTGAAAGCGTTGATGCCGATCAGAGAGCCGGCGACAGCGGTAGCAAATTCCCAGCGAAAGAATTCCTGGCCGAGCGTGTATATGTCCGGCAGCACGATTCGGACGACGGGGTGCCCCGCCTTTGCGAGGGCATCGAGAGCGGCGGCATGTTCCTTGCCCGAGTCCGATTCCAGGCGCAGATAAACGAAAACACGGTCGGCGCCGTAAGCATCCGGTTTGGACAGACATTCCCGGTCCACCGGAATAATGCCCTTGCCGGATTTCCCAGTGGATTCCGCTAGCAATTGTTCGAGCCAGGCGCCAAGGTCATAGATTCCCGGCGAAGCAATGATCGTCAGTTTGTCGCGGCCCTGAATTGCTGCGAGACCGAGAATCGTTCCCAGGATGACGCCGGGGTTTGCAACGGCATCGGAATCCACGCCGCACGCGTCCACCATTTTTTTCGTAGTTTTCAGAAACTTGACGATGTCTATGCCCATCACTGCCGCGGGCACCATGCCGAAATTGGAAAGCGCTGAATAGCGTCCACCGATGCTTGGCACGCCCAGGAAGACCTTGCGGAATTTATCCTTATCTGCCACGCGCTGCAGCTTTGACCCCGGATCGGTGATGGCAATGAAGCGGTTGCCAACTTCTTTTTCGCCGACCTTGTTTTTCACGCGATCGAAAAAATATTGTTTGTAAATGTTGGGCTCGAGCGTGCTGCCGGATTTGCTCGAAACGATACAGATGGTGCTGCTGAGGTCCACGCTCTCTTCGACGGCTTTGATTTGGGCGGGATCGGTGGAGTCCAAAACGCGGAGGTCCGGATAGCCACCGGATTTGCCAAAAGTCATGCGGAGGACTTCGGGACACAGACTGGAGCCGCCCATTCCAAGCAGCAAGGCGTTCTTGAGGCCCGCTTTTTTAATGTCCGCGGCGAGCTGCTTCAGCTTCTCGATGTCTTCGATCTGCTCTTCGGTAATATCGAGCCAGCCTAGCCACTTGTCCTCGTCCGTGCCAGTCCAAAGCGCATTATCTCTTTGCCAAAGCCACTTCACCTTGCCGTTTTTCTTCCAGTCCTGAAGCGAGGCGTTTACATCACTTGCGAGTTTGTCCGGGAGGGTGTAGGCCAGACGGTTCAGGCTCACGCACCCACCCCTGCGCTTTTTCCCGTGGCGTCCAGGAGCTGTTTGAACGCATCGGCGAAGAGTTTGACGCCATCCGTCAGCAGTTTGTCCGTGACTTCCTTCATGGAGAGGCCGGCATTGGCGAGGTTATCCATCGTGGTGCGTGCTGCATTGACGTCTTCGGTCAAACTGTTGCGGAGTTTGCCGTGATCGCGGAAGGCGTCGAAAGTCGCTGGCGGAATGGTGTCCACGGTGTCGGCGCCAATTAGTTCCTCGACGTAGAGGACATCGCGATACTTCGGGTTCTTCGTGCTGGTGCTGGCCCAGAGCAATCGCTGCGTCTGCGCGCCTTTGGCAGCAAGTGCACTCCAACGCGCGCCGCCGAAAAGTTCCTGATACTTCTTGTAGGTGAGCTTGGCATTGGCGATGGCGATTTTGCCGTGGATGCTTTCGAACAGCGCTTTTTGCGCGGGGTCAGTGGCGGTCTTCAACTTTTCGTCGATTTTGCCGTCGATCAGAGAATCGATGCGGCTGACGAAGAAGCTGGCGACGCTGGCGATTTGTGAAATGTCCTGTGCCTTGGCAAACCGAGCTTCGAGGGCGGCAAGAAAAGCCTCCGCAACTTGTTCGTAGGCGGACTGCGCGAAGAGCAGCGTGATGTTGATGTTCAGGCCGTCTTCGAGAAGCTGGCGAATGGCGGGAATGCCTTCGGGTGTGGCGGGAACTTTAATCATCACGTTCGGGCGATCGACTGACTTCCAGAGGCGGCGAGCTTCGTCGATAGTGCCCTTGGTGTCGTTGGCAAGATAAGGAGAGACTTCGAGGCTGACATAGCCGTCGCGCCGTTTGGACTCGGTGTACACAGTTTTGAAAATGTCGCAAGCATCCTGGACGTCGCGGATGGCGATTTTTTCAAACAGGCCCTTGGCGTCGAGTTTTTTTGCATCTGCCGATGTGAGTATGTCCGAATAGAGGTCGCTGCCAGTGATCGCCTTTTCGAAAATGGACGGATTGGAAGTCATGCCGCGAAGACCATCGTTATCGATATATTTTTTCAGGCTGCCGCTGGTGAGCAGATCTCTGCGGATGTAGTCCATCCAGGGGGATTGCCCGTAAGACAGGAGAGCTTTGAGAGGATTGGCGCCTTGCGCGGTACCGAGGCTCGGAACTGTGGTTGTCGTCGTCATGATAGTTCTCCTCTAGCGTTGGTAACTCGTTGAACGTCTATTGTACTCCTTGGGAGTGTGGCTGCGACTTCTACCTTCTCATCGGCCAATATGGGCGAATGCCAACCGAGGCTTACAAGCCGGTACAATACTTCGTTTCCAGGGCTTTCACTTTGCCGAGTCGCCGTACATGCCGCTCTTCATTGGTAAATTTCGCTCCCATGAAGGCCCGCACTAAATCCTGGGCCAAGGCGACGCCAACAATGCGGGAACCGAGCACGAGCACGTTCATATTGTCATGCTCGACGCCCTGATGTGCCGAGTAAGTGTCGTGACAAATCCCCGCACGAATTCCGGGGAGCTTGTTGGCCGCGACGCTGGCACCGACACCGCTGCCGCAAATGAGAACGCCACGTTCGACTTTGCCATCGAGCACGGCGCGGCCAACGGCTTCGGCGAAATCGGGATAGTCGCTCGGGTTTTCATTAAAAGCGCCGATGTCCAGGACATCGTTGCCCATCGAGCGCAGCAGATCGCCCATCGCGTTCTTAAGTTGAAAGCCGGCGTGGTCGGAACCGATCACAACTTTCATGCGGCGCTCACTTTCCCAGGACCTCTTTGACTGCGGCGAGAACGTTTTCCAGTTCAAAGCCGAATTTCTTAAGCAAATCCTTCAACGGCGCGGACGCTCCGAACGAGCGCATGCCGATGATTTTGCCTTTCGGCCCGGTGTAGCGGTCCCATCCGAAAACGGATTCCATTTCGACGGAAATGCGCGCGGTGACGCTCGCCGGCAAGACGCTTTCTTTGTAGGTTGCATCCTGCTGCTCGAAAAGTTCCCAGCAGGGCATGCTGACGACGCGAGCTTTAACGCCGTCGGCGGTTAGCTTTTCATACGCGGCAGCGCAGAGGCCGACCTCGCTTCCGCTGGAGAGCAAGATGACGTCGGGTTTTCCGCCGGCAGCGTCGGCGAGGACGTAAGCGCCCTTGGCGACACCGGATGCGGCAGCGTACTTTGTGCGATCGAAGGTGGGCATGGCTTGGCGCGTGAACACCATCGTTGAAGGGCCGTGCGTGTGCTGAATTGCAATTTTGTAGGCTTCGACGACTTCGTTGGCATCGCCAGGACGAAAGACGAGCATGTTAGGCATGGCGCGATACGAGGCAAGCTGTTCAACTGGCTGGTGAGTGGGGCCATCTTCACCGACGCCGATCGAGTCGTGCGTGAAAATATAGATTGCCGGAATTTCCATCAGTGCGCCGAGGCGCATGCTGGGGCGCATGTAATCGCTGAAATTGAAGAAGGTGGCGCTAAAGGCGCGAAGCTTAGAGAGCGTCATGCCGTTGACGATGGCGCCCATGGCGTGTTCGCGTACTCCGAAGTGGATGTTGCGTCCGTGATATGCGTCGGGGAAGAAATCGCCGGCGCCTTCAAAGGTGAGGTTCGTTTTATTCGATTTGGCCAAGTCCGCTGAGCCTCCGACCAGCCAAGGAATGTTTGCCGCGAGCGCATTTAGCGTTTTTCCAGAGCTCTCGCGTGTAGCTATTCCTTTGGGATCGGCAGGGAAGGAGGGGAGATTCTTGTCCCAGCCGTCGGGGAGCTGGCCGCTCTGCATGCGGGTCAATTGATCGGCAAGTTGCGGGAACTGTTTTTTGTAGTCCGCGAATTTCGCGTTCCATGCGGAGTGGGCTTCGGCGCCGCGTTTGCCAATGCCGTTCTTGAACTGATCGTAGACGCCATCGGGAACAAGAAATTTCGCGTCTTCCGGCCAGCCGTAATTCTTCTTGACCAATTTTACTTCGGCTTCGCCGAGCGGTTCGCCGTGCGCTTCGTAAGTATCCTGCTTGTGCGGAGAGCCGTATCCGATGTGGCTATCGACGACAATCAGAGTAGGACGGCCTACCGTGTGCCGAAACACTTCGTACGCGCGCCCCAGAGCGTCCAGATCGTTCGCATCGGCAATGTGCGTCACGCTCCAGCCGTAACCCAAAAACCGTGTCATGACATCTTCGTTGAAGGACCAATTCGCAGGCCCGTCGAGCGTGACGTGATTGTTGTCGTAAATCCAGCAAAGGTTCGAAAGCTTCAAATGGCCGGCAAGCGAAGCCGCTTCGCTAGCTACGCCTTCCATCATGTCGCCATCTCCGCAGACGGCGTACATATTGAAGTCAAAAATCTCGAAACCAGGCTTGTTGAAATTTGCTCCAAGCCATTTGCCTGCGATGGCCATTCCCACGCTATTGCCTGCGCCTTGTCCGAGAGGACCAGTGGTGGTCTCGACGCCTGTAGTGATGTGCGATTCAGGATGGCCGGGCGTTTTGCTGCCGATCTGGCGAAAGCGCTTGATTTCGTCTAGGGAAACGGCGAGCGAGTCCAGGATTTTGCCGTCTTTGGCCGCTTCTTTGACGCCCGCGAGGTGCAGCGTGGCGTAGAGCAGCATGGAAGCATGGCCGGCGGAAAGAACGAATCGATCGCGATTCGGCCAGTGGGGATCGGCGGGATCGTAGCGAAGATGCCTCTGCCACAATTCATAGACTACCGGCGCCAACCCCATGGGCGCGCCCGGGTGGCCGGAATTTGCCTGTTGTACGGCATCGATCGCCAATGTGCGGATGGTATTGATGCTCAACAGGTCGAGATTCAGCTGACTCACATTGGCTCCTGTGGCGGGGACGGAAGGCTCCCGCAGACCACTCGTTAGGTTTTGATGCACCGCGTTACAGAACGGATGACGTGATTTTACGTCAGAACGAAAGTACGCGTTCGCACGCGCTGAATGCCCGTTTGGGAATTGCCGCGCGCTCGCGCTTGGTGCTCCTCAGAGGCGGGCTGCCATCCAAGGAGAGCACCAAAAACTACCGCGCCCCCCGGCGGTTGTCAATCAGGTTACAAAGCGTTCACACGAAGTGGCGCGTCCTGCTGCTTCGCGACGGCCGGCAGGGCGACCGAAATTCCCAAACGTTGAGCGCGGGCCCCATACATGCTATTTTTTGTGTCTGTCCTGCCCGGGTGGCGGAATGGCAGACGCTGAGGACTTAAAATCCTCCGGGGTTTTACCTCATGGGGGTTCGACTCCCCCCCCGGGCACCATTTTTCTCTCTTTTTTTCAAGCAATGGATTTTGTTGGCGCAATTGCTTGAGTCCCGAGAGTCTCGCGGCCGATGGCAAACTCTTGCGGTGGCCCCTGGATTAGTTGGAGAACTCCGCATCGTCGTAGACTTTCTCGCCGCGCAGCACGTCATCGTCGCTAGCGGCCCACCCTTGGTTCGAAGAGAGTGTGAAGGAAACAGGCGCGTCTTTATTGGGATCGGACAGCGAGTGAAATCTGGCGCCGTTGAACGCCGTCTGGCCGGGAAGGAAGCCGCTGATTAAGTCGGTACCATCAACGGTAACCTGAAAATCAGCAATGAGCGATGGACCGCCCACCGGAACGCTGAGATCGTAGGTTACTTTGACGCTGGCATGGTCCTTCTCAAACTTAATGTCATAGCTGATGGGGACATCATCGATCGACATGCGCATTTCCTCCCGCAGCCCCTGGAACGTGGCCGTTAATTGCAGCTATTGTATAGCCGTCCAGGGATTTCGGTCGGCAAGCGAGAGGCCTGCCGCGTCCCATTTTGGGAGCCGCCTGCCTCTCTTCGCAATGAGTTCGCGCCAGAGCCCACTGCCATTGCGTTTTTCACCTTGACACAGCGTGCCCCTTCGCTAAGCTTTCAGCAGGGATTTTTCCAAGTTCTCATCGCGGCAGATGTTCTGCCGCGTTTTTGTTTATGGCACAGTAGCCAAACACACTTGTTGGATGGGCTCTTCGCTTAAAAATAACTCATCCCGATTCGGAATTATGTTTACCTGTAAATCTTTTAGAATCAGTGTTTATAGGCCTCCTTGTAACTGTTGATTCTAAACAGCTTATGGAAATGTTAAGTCATTTAGAATCATAGTTTACAAAAAAACGGGGGGTGCCGAAGTTAGGCCTTTACATCCAACTTGCTCTCAGGCTCAAATGCGCTGCCAGCCACGATTCAGCACAGCCTTCGCAGGAACTTGCTTCTCTTGCCGCGCTCTTCTTCTACACTTCCTGTGACTCAGCGGATTCGTCCTGGATTTACCAGCTTGACGGCCGTGTCCTTGGAAGTGCGCTCCGGGACGCGCAGCGGGAGGCTTGTGTGGAGAGTACCGAGAATTTCGACCTCATCGTGATCGGGTGCGGCCCCGCAGGAGAAAAGGCCGGCGCGCAAGCCGCCTATTTTGGCAAGCGTGTCGCCGTCATTGAACGTGCCGATCACCTGGGCGGAAGCTGCATCAACACCGGCACCGTCCCCAGCAAAACGCTGCGCGAATCGGCTCTCTATTTTTCCGGGCTAAAGCAGCGCGGCCTCTATGGCATCGATTATTCGCTCAAGGAAAATCTTACCGTTCACGATTTCATGCGTCACGAACGCGAAGTCGTTGAAATGGAGCGCCAGCGCATTCTGAGAAATCTCGAGCTGCACAAGATCGAGCTTGTTCGCGGCCAGGCGGCTCTCGAAGACGCGCACACTGTTGCCGTCAGTGGCGCGAATGGCACGCGCCGTCTCCGCGGCGAAGTCATCCTCATCTCCACCGGCTCCAAGCCGCACCGCCCTTCGGAGATCGCCTTCGACGATGTGCACACCTTTGATTCGGACACGTTTCTTCAAATGGATCGCATTCCGAAAAGCCTTGCCGTCATCGGCGGCGGCGTCATCGGTTGCGAATACGCATCGATCTTCATCGCACTCGGCGTCGAGGTCACTCTCGTGGATGGTCGCGACCGCTTGTTGCCATTTCTTGACGGAGAAATCTCCGATCGCCTGCGCGATCGCCTGACGGCTCTCGGCATGCGCTTCCTGTTCAATGAGCGTCCTATAAAGGTTGAGAATTCGTCCACTGGTGTTCGTCTTTCGATGAAGAGTGGCAAGACTCTGGAGACCGACGCCGCGCTGTTTGCGGCAGGCCGCCGTGCAGCGGTCGATGGTCTCGCTCTGGAAAAAGCCGGTTTAAGCATAAACGATCGCGGATACATTCCCGTTGACGACAACTATCGCACCTCGATTCCAAATATTTATGCGGCTGGTGACGTTATCGGATTTCCCGCGCTTGCCTCTACTTCTATGGAACAGGGGCGCGTCGCCGTATGCCACGGGTTCGGCTTCAAGTACAAACAACGCGTAGCCTCCATGCTTCCCATGGGGATTTACACCATCCCGGAAATCTCCGCCGCCGGCGAAACGGAAGAGTCCTGCAAAGAAAAAAAGATCGACTATTGCGTGGGACGCGCCCTCTACGGGAACAACGCCCGTGGCCACATCATTGGCGACACCGCCGGAATGCTCAAGCTCATCTTCGCGCGCGCCGATCGCAAGCTGCTTGGCGTGAGCTTGATTGGCGAAAGCGCCACCGAGCTCATCCACATCGGCATGATGATTCTCGACAACGGCGAGTCCATCGACGAGTTTATCGAACAGGTCTTCAACTACCCAACGCTCAGCGAAACTTATAAATACGCGGCTTACGATGGCCTCGGCAACCTCGCCGGCCACAAACTCCGCGAAGGCTAGCCGAAGCGAACTTCTTCTGGCATGCTCAAGGCCGTGAACAAAATGAAGTCCGGCCTATCATTCCTGTCCATTTCTGCAATCGCTGCCGCGATGATTCTGCTTTCTTGCCGAGCTGACACTCAGCCCAGCGCGCAGGAGCAGCAAGCGCCGCGCGCCTATCTTGGCTTCGATCTCAACATTTTCCCTGGCAAGGACGCGCTTCCAGCTTTGCGAAAAACATTTTCCTTCAGCGGCTACTGGCTCAGTCCTCCTCCTGAAGCGAAAACAAACAACTGGCTCGGCCAGCGCGAGCTTCTGCGCTCGCAGGGATTCGGTTTCTTGCTTCTATATCGTGGCCCTTTGAGTCGCGAACTTAAGAACGAAGCGGCGGCAGTGCAGAGGGGAACTCTCGACGCGCGCAACGCGGCTTCCGTTGCAAAGAGCGAAGGCTTTCCAACCCAAGCGATCATTTTTCTCGATGTTGAAGAAGGCGGCCGCCTGCCTGCAACGTATCATTCCTACGTGCGCGCTTGGACTGCAGAACTCTCACGAGCCGGATATCGTTCTGGCGCGTACTGCTCCGGCATGCCTGTGAAAGAAGAACCAGGCGCCACGATTACAACGGCGGACGACATCCGCGCGCATGCTCCCTCGGCGGATTTCGTTTATTTCATCTTCAACGATGCCTGTCCGCCTTCGCCTGGCTGTACCTATCCGCAGAATCCGCCGTCCCCAGCGGTTGGGGGCATTCCTTACGCGTCGGTCTGGCAATACGCGCAGACGCCGCGCCGCAAAGAATTCACTGCGCACTGTCCGCCGGGCTACCATGCGGACGGCAACTGCTATGCGCCCGGCGACACTTCGCACGCTTGGTTTCTCGACGTGGATACTGCAAGCTCTTCCGATCCTTCCAATGCCGCAGGGGCGAACAAATAGGTTGCAGATTCGCGATCGAAAATTGCCACACGCAGTTAGTCCGTAGGATTCCGTGGAAATTTGAAGTAGGGAAGCCGTACGCCGTTGATCAAAATCTGGTCCGCGCGGATATTTGTCGGCGCCTCGAATCCCATAGTCCCGCCGTTCGTGACGTAATCGTCCTGATCCACGCCGTCTCCGCTGACGCCCAGTCCACCTACGAGCACGCCGTTGCGGTACAACCCTGCGCTCCCTGGAAAGAAAACAATTCCACTTTTGTTGACGTTGGCCGGCCCCGCCTGCATCCCCTGCGTGCAAGGATTCGCAACGTCCTGCAGATAAAGACTGAAAAATGGCCCGACCGGTGAGCCGTCGATCCCTGGCGGGAAAAAAGGTTGCGCTCCAAAGCTGATCGTGCGGTTTGTGACGGCAGTGCCCATGGGCACCTGATTTAAATCCGCGCTTGTACGCGTGGAACTGTTGAAGTACACCATATTTCGCGCTTTGCTTGCCGCGACGTCGATACTGAAGACGGTCGAATCCTGCATCCGCCGCAAGCCGATCATCGTGCCATCGAGGTCGGCAACCGCAATCACCATTCGCGCGCGCGAACCGATGGGCAGGCGGATTGCGGCACGCGTCGTGTTCGCGGTCGCTTCCGCATTGCTCAAAATAGTTTGGACGTCCGTGGCGCTTAATCTGCCTAGCGGACCAGCCACTGGTGTGATCAGATCGCCGTCTAGTGGCTGACCGGCACTATTCGCAGGCGCAACAAAATACGATCCCGCGCCCGCGACCGGGCCTGCAGAGACACCTGACGGCGGCGACGTCTGCGATACGAACGGAAGCGCGATGCCTCCGATGAAAACAACTCCCGGAGCTGCCGGTGTTGGCCCAAACGAATCCGACGGCCCAGTGCGCTGCGTCGTCGATCCAACAAATGCAGCGTACTCCGCCGCGTTGATATCGCTCGAAGACGTAACCACACCAATTCCGCCGACAACCACATTCTGATAAAAAATCGGTACGCCGCCGGGATTCACTGCCAGCGGATTCGAGTCCATCACATCGGCTTTGCCGGTTAGCACTCCGGGGCCAAATCCTCCGCCAAGTGCGAGCGAAGAAGGAATCTGTTTCTGAAACGCAACGGTGTTCACCAGAGTGCATCCGCGATTCGTATTTTCAATCCCATACAAATCTGCGGGGGGCGCGTTCGCCACGCCCGGCGGAAAATGAATGCCGCTAATAAACCTCACTGTACGCGAGGAAAGCGGCGCTTGATCGTTACTGAAAAACGCTCCTGTCCGCGCCAATGCAACAGCCACATCATTCGCGTCCAACACCTGCCCAAAATTCCCAACCGCCGTGGCAGGCGCATTCTGCGTGCGAAACACTCCAAGCACAAATCCTGCCCGGTCCACCACGGCCACGACCATATCGACATTCACGGAATTCACAGCGGCTTGCACGATGTTCTGGACGTCGGCAATCTGCAGCGGTTGCACCGCTGCAACCGGTGGCGGAGGCGGCTGAGTACTGCTTCCCCCACCGCACCCAACCAATAGCAGCGCCAGAACGCCCGCGAGTCCTAGCGTCAGCAAAATGCCCAACAGCAGCGTCTTTCGACGTTGTTCCAGGGCGCGCCGCGACGCGACCGGCCTCCGAATCGAGTGTTCCTTGTACATGAAGGGTATCTTCCTTAGTAACACGCCTCCCTGTGCCCCTCAATCGTTCGCGACTGCCGCAGTTCCTATCGGTGAATGCTCGCGACGCGTAAGAATTGTTATCGCTTGTGTTCACTTTCCGTGGAAATCCATTGCCCACAGCTGCGCGATATTGTTAGCTAGAATGCGATCCTTTTTCCTTGCGCAAATTCTCTCAGGCCGCAGGTATGCTCGCTCTCTCTTCGCGAAGCTTTCGACGCGTCAGTGGCTCGGCTCGCGCCGCGCTCTGGGTGTCGCTCGCCATTTTGGCACCGGGAAATGTGCTAGGCGCACGTCAATCTGCCCCCGCGCAAGAATCCGCAGGTGCTGGGCAGGCTACGGTCCAGAAATCCACTGAGCCGGTTCCCGTGCAGCGCATTCCACGCCAGCAGGCTTTGACCACCACCGCTGTCGACGGCGTCCTGCGCGAAGTGACTCCGACGAACGAAACGCGGCCCGTGGCTTCGGCTCAGTTCACGCTTCGCCACTTGCAGACTGGTCAGGTCGCACGCGCCGCCTCTTCGGTCGAAGGCGTCTTCCGAGTCCTTCTTCTTTCCCCTGGTCACTATGAAGTTCGCGTCGAAGCTGAAGGATACGCCACCTTCGTGATTCCTGATCTTGCGCTCAACTCCAATGAAGTCACCACGCTGGAGATTTCTCTGGTCAGTATTACCAGCGCCGAATTCACTTCGCGTCTTCCACGGCTCCCCGAGCTTGGTCCCGCCGTCGCGTCTGGTTCATCGCCCGCGCTCGGCAGCTATCGCGAACTTCGCCATCGTCTCGATTCCGATCCCAACTACATCGCGGAACTCGCGCCAGAATATCTTCCACCTGTCGCCGATATATATAACGTCGTCCCCAATCGCTGGGCCTTGAATCAGCCGGACTATCGCCGTTATCCGCAGAAGGGCGACTATCCCTATACCAAGCCGCACTGGTACGACCCTTTCAATCGCAACCGTTTCAAGGGCGATGAGCCCATCTGGCCGGAAGTTCTTGGCCAGCAGATTTTCTTGAATTTCACCGCCTCTTCAGAGACATTTTTCGATGGCCGCCGTGTTCCTTCGCCTAGCGGTGTAAGCGCCGCCGAACCCGGCAGTTCTGGTTTCTTTGGCCGCGGCGAGCAAGCCTTCTTCGATCAGACTTTGCGCTTCAGCTTCGATCTTTTCCACGGCGACGCGAGCTTCAAACCGGTAGATTGGCGCATTCGCATCACGCCGGAGCTAAGTCTGAACAATCTTGACGTTCGCGAGCTTGGCATCGTCAGCCCTAACGTGCTCGCTGGCACGAACCGCTTCGACGACCACCTGGGCCTTCAGGAAGCCTTCGTCGAAGTGAAGCTCCACGATCTGAGCAACAACTACGATTTCGTTTCGGTGCGCGCTGGTATTCAGCAATTCAACGCTGATTTTCGCGGGTTCCTGTTCGTTGACGAACAGCCCGGCCTGCGCATCTTCGGTAATTGGAACAGCGATCGCATCGAGTACAACGCTACGTATTTTCAGATGCTCGAAAAAAACACCAACAGCGGGCTCAACACATTCAACCGCAGGCATCAGCAAGTTGTGCTGGGAAACGTCTATCTTCAGGATTTTTTCTTTCCGGGATACACCGCCGAATTTGTCGGCGCGTGGAACAAGGACGATCCGAGCATTCATTACGACGACAACGGCTTCCTTGTCCGTCCCGCTCCCATCGGCAACGTGATCAATCAAGGCCCTGGCGGCGGTCCCCTCGCGCACGGCATTCGTGTCGGCTATTTCGGCTGGCTTGGCAGCGGCCACATCCGGCGCATCAATCTAACGCACGCGTTTTATCAAGCTGTCGGCGAAGACACGTTCAATCCCATCGCAGGTCGTGCCGTAACCGTGAATGCGCAAATGGCTGCCGTCGAGCTTTCTTACGACCGCGATTGGATCCGCTATCGCGTTTCCACTTTCCACACTTCTGGCGACGCCAATCCGCGAGACGGTCGCGCTCGCGGTTTCGATTCCATCGACGATCTCCCGAATTTCGCCGGAGGCATCTTCAGCTTTTGGAATCGTGAAGATATTCGCCTTCTGGGTTCCGGCGTTCAACTAACCACGGATGGCAGCCTAATTCCGTCGATGCGTTCCAGCAAAGAAGAGGGCCAAGCCAATTTCGTGAATCCTGGAATTTTTCTGGTGAACGCCGGCGCGGATTTTGATATCACTCCCAAGCTCAAGGGTTTTGCGAATTTCAATTATCTTCGCCTCGTGCGTACCGAGCCGCTCGAATACGTTTTGTTCGAATCGCCCATCCGCCATAGCATCGGCGAAGACTTTGGCATCGGTGTAACGTACCGCCCGCCGCTGAGCGAAAACATCATTCTCACAGGTGGGGCATCCGCGCTGCAGCCCGGCGATGGATTCAAAGATATCTACACGAGCCGCACACTCTTCTCGCTTTTCGGCTCCGTGAAGTTTACTTTCTGAGGAAACGCAACTGATGACCACGTCGCGCAAATTCAAAACGCCGTCTCTGCGCAACCTCTGTGTCCTCTGCGCCTCTGCGTTATCTTTTCTCCTGGTTCTTTTTGCCGATTGGTCATCACCGCTGCACGCGAGACAAGACGCTCCTCCGGTTCGTGGCCAATCGCAACAAGAAGCTGACGGAAAGTCAAAAGGCTGCATCACCTGCCATACCTCGACCGATGAGCCGACGATGCATCCCACAAAAACCGTCTTTCTGGGCTGTACTGATTGCCATGGCGGCAACTCTTCCATTTCCGTCACCGCGAGCGCGGCGCCAAATTCCGGCGAGTACAATGCCGCCAAAGAAAAAGCTCACATCCAGCCGCGCGATCCAAGCTTTAAAGACCGCTCCGCTTTACCCGAACGCACCTACACGAAGTGGCTCAAAGAATCTGCCGAATTCATCAAGTTTGTGAACCCCGGCGATCTGCGAGTAGCGCCAGAAACGTGCGGCGCCGTCGGGTGCCACGCGAAAGAAGTCCGCGCCTCTTCAACCAGCATGATGACGCACACCGGCTTGCTGTGGGGCGCGGCCCTCTATAACAATGGCGGCTACCCTACAAAAAATACTCATTTCGGCGAAAGCTACGATCACAACGGCAAGCCTCAATCCATCAAAACTTTTCCGCCTCCCACGCCTGAGGAAACACGCACCAAAGGCGTGCTCCCCGAACTTGATCCTCTTTACCGTTGGGAAACTTCTCAACCGGGTAACGTCCTTCGCGTGTTCGAACGCGGGGGCGAAAAAAAATCCGAATTAGGCAATCCCAATCGCGAAGAAGCCCCGGGTAAGCCCGACGCCAAACTAAGTGATCGCGGCTTCGGCACGGAGCTTCGCACCGATCCCGTCTTCCTCGGTTTGCAGAAAACGCGCCTCGTCGATCCGGTGATGTCACTGCCCGGCACAAACGATCATCCCGGCGACTATCGCGCGAGCGGATGCACCGCATGCCATGTCGTCTATGCGAACGATCGCGATTCATCGCATTCCGGTTCCTACGCGCAATTCGGCCACTCCGGCTTCAGCGCGTCGTCCGATCCAACGATTGCTAAGAATGAACCCGGCCATCCCATCAGGCATGTCTTCACGCGTTCCATTCCTTCGAGCCAGTGCATGGTCTGCCACATTCATCCCGGGACCAACATGCTCACAACGTATTTCGGCCTCACCTGGTGGGACAACGAAATCGACGGCGACAAAATGTATCCGCCGCAGCAACACAATCCGACAGAAGAGCAACGCTATCAATCCTGTTTGCGCAATCCAGAAGCCGCAGCCGCTCGCGGCCTCTGGAGCGATGACAAATTTCTAGAAAATCTCGGCAGTCCCGAATTCAACGCAAAATTGAAAACGACGCAATTTGCCGATTTCCACGGCCACGGTTGGGTTTTCCGCTCTGTCTTCAATCACGATCGAAAAGGGAACTGGCTCGACAAAGACGGCAAGCAAATCGCGTTCGATGATCCCGATCGCTTTGGCAAAGCCGTCCATCTCGCGGACATTCATCTCGAAAAGGGAATGCAGTGCAGCGACTGCCACTTTGCGCAGGACAATCACGGCAATGGCAAAATCTATGGCGAACCGCGCGCCGCCGTTGAGATCGACTGCATCGATTGCCACGGCACGATTCGCAGCAAAGCCACGCTCATCACGTCCGGCCCAGCCGCTCCCGAAGGCGGCCGTCACCTCGATACGCTCCGCACTCCTTGGGGCCTTCGCCGCTTCGAATGGCGCGCTGACGGCGCTGTGATTCAACGCTCGATGTCCGAAGAAAACAAAGAGTGGGACATCGTTCAAACAGCCGATTCCGTCACGCCCGGCAACGTCCACTTCAGCATGAAATCTTTTCGCGCCAAGTTAATGACCACGGACGGCACCGTCGCGCAACAAATGCCGCAAGACGACGAACATCTCGCTCACGCCAACTCCTCGATGACCTGCTACTCCTGCCACACGTCCTGGACGCCCACTTGCTTCGGCTGCCATCTGCAAATGACCGCCAACGCGCGGAAGCCTATGTTGCACAACGAAGGCCTCACCACGCGCAACTACACTAGTTACAATTTTCAGGTTCTTCGCGACGACATCTACATGCTCGGCGTCGACGGCACCGTCACCGGCCACCGCATCGCTCCCGCGCGCTCGTCCTGCGCCATTCTCGTTAGTTCGCAAAACGCGAACCGCGACTGGCTCTACTACACGCAGCAAACCATTTCTTCTCCGGGCTTTTCCGGCCAAGCCTTCAGCACGTTTGTTCCACACACCGTGCGCGCCAAAGAAACCAAGCAGTGCAGCGATTGCCACGTCTCCGCCTCCAACGACAACAACGCCTGGATGGCGCAACTCCTTCTCCAAGGCACGAACTTCATGAATTTCATGGGTCGCTACGTCTACGTCGCCACAGGCAAAAAAGGTTTCGAAGCCGTGGCTGTCGCGGAGCACGACGAGCCCGAAGCCATCTATGGCAGCGACCTCCAGCGCATCGCCTATCCCGACAATTACAAAAAGTTCGTCGACCATCGCCGCGAACTCTCTACCGCCGCGAGCCACGAAGGCAACGTTTTCGATATCCAAGCTCGAGGCGAATACGCCTATGCGGCCACGGGCCCCGGCGGCCTCCGCGTCTACGACATCGCCAACGTCGACAACAAAGATTTCTCCCAGCGTATGATCACCGCTCCTGTCTCTCCCATTGGCCAGCGCTTCTTCGTGCCAACCAAAAATGCTGCAGCCATCGCATCGCCAACGACGCTCGGTGTCGATCCGCTCCGCCAGCAACTCCCCGAGAACGAAGAGCAACCCATCCATCTCCTTTACGGTTTTCTCTACGTCGCTGACAGAGAAGAAGGCCTCGTCGTCATTGGCAATCCCAATCTGAAATCCAGCAGTCCTGGCGTCGGTACCCTTCTCGACGGCAATCCCGCCAACAATTTTCTCAAACGCGCCCTCGCGTTCAATCCAAACGGCATCCTCACCGGCGCCCATCGCATCACCATCGCTGGCACTTATGCCTACGTCCTTACGGACAAAGCTCTAGTCGTCGTCGATCTCGATAATCCTCTCGCGCCTCGCGTCACAGCCACCATCGGCGCTCCGGATTTGGACAATCCACGCGCGATCGCCGTGCAGTTCCGCTATGCCTTCGTCGTGGATCGCTACGGATTGAAAACGCTGGACGTGACCGACCTTGCGCATCCAAAAATGACGGAAAAGGGCCGCGCCGCTCTCGACGACGCCCGAAACATTTACATAGCCCGGACCTATGCCTACGTTGCCGCAGGGAAGAACGGAGTAGGAATTTTTGACGTTGAAAACCCGGAAGCCCCGCGACTGGACCAGGTCTTCAATGCCAACCAGCAGATGCACGAAGTAAACGACATCAAGATTGGGATGGTCGCAGGGAGTGTCTTTGCATTTGTCGCTGACGGGTACAACGGCCTCCGCGTCCTGCAGATCATTTCACCTTGGGATGACCCCGCGCACTTCTCGGGCTTCAGCCCGCGCCCGACGCCAAAGCTCATCGCCACCGCCCGCACTCGCGGCCCAGCGCTAGCCATTTCCAAAGGCATCGATCGTGATCGTGCCGTCGATGAATCCGGCAACCAACTCGCCGTCTTCGGCCGACGCGGCGCCCGCCCTCTCAATCGCGCTGAAATGCAGCGCCTCTACCAACACTCCGCGAGCGGCGCGTTCTATTCCGTTACGGACGAGGCTCTCGAATCTCTCCAGCCCGCCGCGTCTTCGTCCCAAACATCTTTTTTCGCTCGCGCCCGCAATTGGCTCAATTCTTTCTTCTGAGGTGATAATCATGAATCGCCGCAAATTTCTCGATGCAACGCTCAAAACGATTTCCGCCGCTTCCTGTGCTCCATTCCTGACAAACGCCCTCCCTGTGTCCGTACCGCACCAAAGCCCATCCGCCGCTCCGTCGCGCAACTCCAACGCCCCGCGTCCCCAGCTCGCCATCACCATGGACGACCCAAATTTGAAGCTCGACGCCAATCTCCGCTGGCCCGAAGCCAACTCCCGCATCCTTAAAGCTCTCGACAGCCGCAGCATCAAGGCGGCTCTCTTCGTCTGCGGCATGCGCGTCGACGAATACGACGGCTCCAAGCTCATCTCCGCGTGGGACCAGGCCGGCCACCAGATCTGCAACCATTCCTATTCCCACCTCAACTATAACGGCCGCATCGCGTATGCCGACTTCGCAGTCGACTTCCTAAAAAACGAAAAAGTCATCGCTCCCTATCACAACAAAACGCTTCTCTTCCGCTACCCGTTCCTCAAAGAAGGCGACACGGCTGACAAGCGCGACCGCTTTCGCACTCTGCTCAAAGAAAGCGGCTACCGCGTCGGCCATGTCACCATCGACGCCTCCGATTGGTACGTCAATCAATGCATGGCCGACCGCCTCATCAAAGAACCCAAGTTCAACATCAAGCCGTATCGCGACTACCTGATCGCGCATCTCCTCGACCGCGCCTCTTTCTACCGACAACTCGCCATCGACGTCCTCGGCCGCGACATCCGCCACACGCTCCTCATTCACTACAACACGCTAAATGCTCTCGTCCTCCCCGACGTCATGGCAGCCTTCGAGACCGCCGGCTGGCAATGGATCGACGCCTCTCTCGCTTTTCAAGACGAAGTCTTCCACAGTGCCCCCAAAACCCTACCCGCGGGCGAGAGCCTGGTCTGGGCTTTGGCCTCTGAAACCGGCCGTTTTAAGGATCGTCTCCGCTACCCTGGCGAGGACGACATTTACGAGGAACCCAAGATGAAAGCCCTGGGCCTCTAGCTCGGCTGCCCTGATGTTACAGAGCACTTTTTTCACTTTTCCTTCGCTGTCGGTATCTCCCTCTAGACACGCCTTTTGCTCCTTTTCTGCCCTCGAAAAGGTGCCCATCTCCTTTCCTTTGTATCTTTTAACCTTAGGGCACATCTAATCAAGGTATAATGATTCGTTCACGTTTTTAACGCATAGCACCCATCAAAATAATTCGTGGGGCACCCTCGGTGAACAACGCTATCGTTGTACGTGTAGGGGGTACTGGCACTGCACTCGCGGCGGTGCCCACCTTGCCAAAAGCGAGTATTTAGCTCGCTTGGAGCGAGCACATGACAAGAGCAGCAAGAAGGAGTACTAGAACATGGTGAAGCACTACTTACTGGCGAGCGATTTTGACCAGACATTGAGTTTCAACGACTCGGGAGTCGCTCTCTCCGAGCTCATCGGCTTTCACGGGTTTCACGACAAGGTGAAGGGCCTTGCGGAGATGAACCTCGTCCAGCAGGGCGCCGAACTCAGCTATTTGATTTTGCACGACCCGGATTTCCGCCGCGTTCGCCGCGATCATCTGGTGGAGACCGGCAAGCGCATCCGCCTGAAGCACAACGTCGCTCTTTTTGCCCGCGCGCTGGCCAATCTTGCGGAAGGCTACAAATTTCATTTCAACGTCATCTCCGCGGCTCCGCAGGAAATTATCCAGTCCGCGCTCGAAGGAATCGTTCCGCCGCAAAATATTTTCGGCACGCGCTTCCGCTACAACGAGTCCACCGGAGAAGTTGATTCCATCATTCGCGCCTCCGCCGGCTGGGGCAAAATCACGGTTCTAGAAGAGCGCCGCGCTGAACTCAGCATCAGCCATGACCACATCATCTACATGGGCGACGGCAGTTCCGATATTCCCGTGATGATGCACGTTAACCAGCACGACGGGCTCACCATCGCCGTTTCCGAAGCCAGGTTCATCACACGCGTAGCGAAGCGCACTGTTCTTAGCGACAATGCGATGAGCGTGCTCGTCCCCGTGCTTGAGAAAGTTCTGGGCTGGGATTCCGCGCACATCCGCAAGCTATTTACTTCTTACGGGCTGAATTTGCTGGAGTGGGACAAAGTGCGCACCGACATGCTTATCATTCAAGACTCCGCGGAGCCTGTTGCGGCTTCTACCGCTCACGCGAATTAATTCCTTTCGGAAATCAAAAGGGCGGCCGTCTTTAGCAAAGACAGCCGCCCTCTTTTTTTCTAAAAAATACCGGAGTTTACTGCGGGCCGAATTTGAACTCGATCACCTCAGTCGTTTCCTTCGGACCGGGCTCGAATTCACTCTGCATTGCTGCTCTTTCTGCTTCTGGGGCAAGCACGGGATGCCCACCGACGATGTGCGTTCTCTTTACTTTGCCATCAGTGCCGATGGTCACCTCGATTTTGACGACGCCAGCAAGGTTTAGCTTTCTGGCGAGATCTGGGTATTGAGGTTTTCCCAGCGATTTGACCCTGCGCTTCGATCCTGCGATTTCTGCATCTTGAGCTCGAAGAGAAACTTTCCCCAAGCTTGCTGCGGCAACTATTGCGAGCAGACACAGCGCGAGTATCCCCTTAGCTCTTTTCACCATTATGTCCTTAAAGCCGGAATGTCCGGCGAAATTAACGCCCGGCTACTAATTGCATGTAATTAGCCAGACCTCCAGGTTCGCGAGGCTTCGGGAAGATTTTGTATAAAATCCTTATATTCAATAGGTTATGAGGATTCGCGAAATGAGACTGTCGCATCTTCAAGCGGCGACCCTTAGCGCCCCATCTCAAGCTCAATCGATTTAGCAGTTCTTGTATCGATTTGAGACGCCTTTCTCCTCACGTAGCACAGGCATTCTTGCATCTGCGCCTTTAGTATTAGCGTGACTTCTTGCACAAGAAACATCCTCATCGATGCTCTTAAACTCCTGCAAAAGGCTGCGCACCCAAAACAGACCATGCCACTCACAAAGAGAGCCCCAATTTCTCGTCCCGTTTTGACCATTCCGCATCCTCGGTTACAATTCCCCCGCGGAGGCCACATGTCCAAGAAATCCATTCTCATGCTCATTGGCGATTACGTGGAAGACTACGAAGTGATGGTCCCATACGAGGCGCTACTGATGGTCGGCCACACCGTTCACACCGTGTGCCCGGGCAAGAAATCTGGCGAGTTCGTTGCGACTTGCATCCACGACTTCGAAGGCGAACAAACGTACACCGAGAAGCGCGGCCACAATTTCGCTCTCAACGCCACTTTCGATCAGGTCAAGCCTGAGGACTACGACGCGCTCATGATCCCCGGCGGCCGCGCGGTTGAATACCTCCGCCTCAACCCAAGAGTCATCGAGATCGTCCATCACTTCTCGAAAACTAACAAACCGCTTGCCGCCATTTGCCATGCCCCGCAAGTTCTCGCCGCTGCCGATGTCCTCAGGGGAAAAAAGTGCAGCGCCTACCCGGCCACTGGACCCGACGTTACTCTCGCCGGCGGCACATACGTCAGTCTCCCTATGACTGAAGCTCTCGTCGACGGGAACCTGATCACCGGCCCAGCGTGGCCCGCGCTCCACTCCTGGCTCGCCAAATTTCTTGGCGTCCTCGGCACACAAATTCAGCCTTAATTAATTAAATGGGTAGCTGGCGTAGCTTGGCGGCGCCGACCATATTTCTAGCTTAATCCGCACTTTCTAAATTTCTTACGCGCGTGGATAATTATTGGTTCAGCATTCCCCGGAAAGGGCTCAGCATAATGGCAAACATCAACACCAAAAAAGGCGTCATCGGTATCCTCACAGGCGGCGGCGACGTTCCCGGTCTCAATCCTGCAATCCGCGGTGTAACTATTCGTGCGCTTCACGAAGGCTACCAAGTTATCGGCTTCCGCCATGGTTGGGCCGGCCTCGTCGATATGGTCCGCGAGAAGGACTACGACAATTCCGACAATTTTCTGGTCCTCACGCAAGAAGTCGTCGAGCGCGCCGCACGCACCGGCGGCACTTTTCTCCACTCCTCGCGCACGAATCCCGGCCGCGTTAGCAAATCCAATGTGCCGGCACATTTGAAAGAAAATTTCACCGCGGAGAAAAATGATCTCACTCCCGAAGTCCTTAAGAATCTTGCATGGCTGGGGATCGACACGCTCATCCCCATCGGCGGCGACGACACGCTCAGCTACGGTGTCCGCCTCCACAAAGAAGGCTTCAAAGTCATCGCCATTCCCAAGACCATGGACAACGACGTCCCTGGCACCGATTACTGCATCGGCTTTAGCACCTGTGTCACGCGAACGCTGCAGCTCGTCAACGACCTGCGCACTTCGGCGGGTTCTCACGAGCGCTTCATGGTTATCGAAGTTTTTGGTCGTTACGCCGGTTACACCGCAATGCTGCCCACCATGGCAGGCGCCGCCAACCGATGTGTCATTCCCGAGTACAAATTCAATATTGAGAGCCTCACCGAGCTTCTCGTCCATGACCGCAACAAGAATCCCAGCCGCTACTCAACGGTCCTGGTTTCCGAAGGCGCGATGTTTGAAGGCGGCGAAATGATTTTTGAAGGCGAAGCCGCCGATGCTTATGGCCACAAGAAACTTGGCGGCATCGGAGATATCGTCTCGGACAAAGTAAAAGAACTCTCAAAGAAATTTAATAAGGGCAAGACCATCGAAGTGGTCAACCAGAAGCTAGGTTATCTAGCCCGCTGCGGCGACCCGGACGTCGTCGACTCCATCGTCCCCATGGCCTACGGCAATATCGCCTTGGAATTGCTCCTAAAGGGAATCCACGGTCGGCTCGTCGTTCTCCACAACGGCAGCTACGGCAACATCCCCATCGAAACGATCACTTCCACCAAGAAGGTTGTAGACATCAAGGAGCACTACAATACCGAGCGCCTCCGCCCCCAATTCTCCAGCTTCGAAGCCAAGCCGCTCTTCCTAATGGGCAGCTAGCGGTGCGTCTCGCTAGCAATAAAGAATCCTCGCGAATCCCTTGTAGCGGCACAGCATGCTGTGCGCGAGCTTCCCGAGGGCACTTATCAGGTAGCCTTTTCCTAGGCGTCCCAACGTTCCTCTCTCGATCGTTCCTGACAACCCATCTGAATCGCGCTCTAACCCCGCTTTGCCATACGAACAATAGGAAGCGAAATCCCGCCCTTAAGTGGAACCTCAATCTGCTCCACAGCCACATAACCTTTCACCCCGAAGAGCTTCGCTCCCGTCAACGTCGCACCCATTTCGTAGCTCGTAAAACCCGCCGCACTGGCGGCAATTTCGCACGTTTCAAGAATTCTGCTTCCGATCCCCTGCCGCGCCCAGGCCGGATGAATAAAGAACGCCCTGATTTTCGCCGCGTCGTGCCGGGGATCCAGCAACGTATCTTCTCGACCCGTCCAGTGATCGCTGCCGTAAAGCGTTTTGCGTTTACTCCAGCCACCGCATCCAGCGATCGTCCAGCCTGCTCCCGTATTTTCCGCTCCGCCTGTCTCGCCAGCTCCGGATGACACATCGGCAGCCTTGGCTTCTGCTACAAAATAAGTCCCATCCGCGATGAGCTGGCTATCCACACCAAACACGGTTTCCAGCGCACCCTCCATCTGTGCCGCCGTATAATCTTGCGCCTGCAACCCCCGCACGGACGCCTCAATCAATTCCCGTAATACTGGAATCTCCGCCGCAACGGCCTTCCTGATTCGGATCTTCACCCTGTTCATCTCGTTCCATCTCGATCTATGTGGAAAAAACCAGCTTCGTTCGCGCCATGGCCGCTTCTTCCAAACTCACCACTCACCACCTACTATTCACTAATTCCTATACCTTTGCCTTCCCCTTCAACATCTTCGCAACTTTATCGATTTCCTCGGTCTTCTTGTACATCCGCGCGGAGAAGACTTCCCTCGTTAACGTCTTGTCGACTCTTCCTTTAGTTCGCCCGCTAGCTGACACAACCGATTGACACCAGCACGAAATTCCTTTTCATTCTGCTGCAGCGCCACTCTCTTCGCGTTTTGAGGATTCGAATCGACTACCGCATCTTTCGGTACTAAACTGCGGCGCTCGCGCGAGCGCGCAAGAAATAGATCCGCATCCCACTGTGCCGTATCGATTTCTCAGCGCCCGCCCGTGCGCAACGCAGGCAAAGTAAACACCCGGTTCACTTCTTTCCGGTGCGACCAATCGTGATATGTATGGCATTCGAAACACCGCGACTCCGCATGCTCCGGCCCCGGCGCGTGACACGTCTTGCAAGTCGCAATACCCGGCAAAAGCACGTCGCTCGTCTCCGTGCTGCTCACCGCCTTTTCGTGACAACTCGCGCATGCAAATCCCCGGTGCGCATCATGATCGAATTTTGCGTGCGGCATCCATTTCACCGTCGTTCGTGCAGGTTCCAAAACTGGAAGATTATTTTGTCCCGCTCCCACCGTGAGCGCGTGGCACTGTTTACAAGTCTTCCGCCACAGAAGTTCTTCCGCATCTCTGATCTTCGCGGCAACCCACTCATTCGGCGTATACACGCGAACAGCCGCCAGCACAGCCTTTCCCGTCAAATCTCGCCCAGGATCACGCACCTCGCGCAACTCCCCAGGATGCCCCGCAATGTACTCGCTGAACCTCTTCAACAAGAACGCGTGCACAACCTCCGGTTTATCGTGCGGCACGCCTTCACTGAATCGTTTGTCAAATGCCAGCGAATGGCACCCCGCACAAGCCGTCGCGAATTTCACCGGCGCCATCAGTTCGCGGCCACTCTCGCGCCTTGGACGCGCAAGCGTCCCGCTCTTCGGTGAGAGCAATTCGTCCTGCGTAGGGTAGCCAACGTTGGCCGATGCGTAGCTCGCGTCGGCGTACTTCCATTCCGCTGAAGCCGCCCCCGCCTGATGACAGTCCCCGCATTCCAGCTGCACATTCGGTCCGTTCGGTCCGCGCCGAATCGGCTTCATGTGGATGGCGTGATTCACTCGGATCGTTCCAGGATCGCGCGCATTGTCGCGCAACGCCGCGAATTCCGGATGCCCATCCTCCAGACTCTCAATATGCGCTGCGTAATGCGGCGCGCCGCCATTCGTTTTCAAATCCCCGTGGCATTCCGCGCAAGTTTCATTCTTCGCCGCAACAATATTCACCCGGCCGCGATGCTCCGTATGGCACGTCGCGCAGCCAACCGATTTCGGCTGCGCCGCGTGGTGCACTGGCCCATCGTGGCAAGACAAACAAGCCGCATCGCTGGCCGTTGCAGAAAACATTCCCGCTGTCTGCACATGGCACGCGGCACAATCCGCCTCTAACACGGCGTGCGCCTCGCTCATTCTCCCGCTCGAATACACGCGCGAGTCCCGGGCAAATCCGTGCCAGCTAATCCAAACCAGCGCGATGGCCGGCACTCCCACGTTTAGCCAAAACCTCACGCGCTTCAGCCCAGTCGGCCTCTTGAAATAATTCAGGTCGATCCGTTGCGCTAGCTTTTTAGTTGTCCGTGTCCTCGCCACTAGTCACTCACCACTTCTTCAATAGCGCAGCGCCATTACCGCATGCACCGCTCCCAACAAAATCAAAGCCAGCGAAATCGGTATATGCATCAGCAACCATCCATGCAACAAACGATGAAGCCGCTCCTGCCGGACAAGCTGCCGCGCCTCATCACAAATATCTTCCAAATCCTGCACCGCCGCCTGCGCCGCCTGCGGCATCAGTGTCCGCAATCCCGAAAACGCTCTATGCGCCTTGTCCGCATCGCCAAGCCGCGATCCGCGCGACTTCGGCTGCTCGAGAAACGGCCGCATCTCGCCCAAATAAAATTTTCGCAAGGGCGCGGACTCCTCCTCGCTAAGCACAACAGTCTCTGCGGCGGCCGCCACCGCTGGGCCTCCGCTTGTTGTCTCCATCGTCCGCAACGCGCTGAATCCGCCCGCGCGCTGGCTATCCTCTTTCGCCGATTTCTCGATTCCCAGCGGCCCGCAAATCGTCTCCACACTCCGGTCCGCCTCTTCTTGCAATAGTTTCCGCACGTTTCCAATTTCGTCGTAAATCGTTTCCAGCTTCACGTCCGTCGTCATCACCCGCGGCACGTAATGTTGCAGCACCGCCCCAAACACCCCGCTCACTACGGTGATAATCAGCAGCCACATCAGCACGGTGGTCAGCGTGCCGCCAAAATGAAATCCGCCATGAAACAAAATCATCGGCAAGCTCAGCAATCCCAACCACAGGTGTCCGCGCATCCAGGCCTGCGCGCGTCCAATCCGCCACGTCGGCACCCTTTTTCGCGCGCCCAGCAGCGCTGCGAAAATCATGAACGCGAGCCCGATCACACCAAAAGACAAACCAACCACGCTGCCGCCCCTCGGTCCGCTCGGCGCGTTCAACGCATACGCCACGTACACCGCCGTGAATGTAGCAAAAATCGCCAGCGATGCGATCGCCCATCCGCGCTGTGTCTTATCGATTCGCACGCAAAAATCCTCGCGTATTCATTTCTCCGCTCCGCCGCCCAGCATCTCCGAAAAAAATGTCCTCGGGTCCACGCGGTGCGCCGCATCGTGAGGACAAGCGTAAACGCAGCTAGGCTCCTTCAAATGCGTGCACAAATCGCACGATGTAGCCTTCTGCCTCACCACCGCTTTCTGCCGCCCCGGTCGCTCCAGGTCTCCCACCATCACATCGAATGGATGCAAATTAATATTTCCGTACGGGCAATTCCGCGCGCATAAGCCGCAGCCGATGCACCAATCCTCAATGATCACTTCCAGTGAATTTCGCCGCCGGATCGCTCCCACCGGACAACCCACCATGCACAGCGGATCGCGGCACTGCCGGCAAGAAGTCGCCACCAGATACTGTTCGAACCGCAAACCTTCGCGCACCAGCCGCGTAACGCCGTCATGCGCGTCCGCGCACGCGTTCACGCACGCATCGCAACGCGTGCAATTGTTCAGGTCGAGAATCAGAAGACTTTGCGCTTCCATCAAACCCTGCGAGAGAAACTGATCTATGGGTACGCTTCGCACCGTCTGCATCCGCTGCTGATTCTGCGCGCCGCGCTCCGCTGCCACCGCTTCCAGACCTTGCCGCACGCTCGGGAACCGCTCCACCATGTCGCGAAAATCGTCGCCAGAGATACGCACCACTTCCACGTGGTCCAGCGCTGTGCAAGTTGCTGTACGCACCCCTCCGCCGAGCAATCCAATCTCCCCGAAATAATCTCCGCGCGAAAGATAAGCGAGCACCAGCTCCCCGCCGGGATACGTCTCCGAAATCTTCACAAACCCGATGCGCCCTAGATAAAAACTCTCCGCGGCATCGCCCTGCCGCGCAATAATCTGCCCTGGCGCAAACCGCTGCAGCTCCACACTGCTTTTCAAGTGCTCGATAAAATCAGTCGAAAGGTCCGCGAACATCGGCACGCCGCGCAAATGATTTTCCAGCGCCCGCTTGCGATAGTTCTGGTCGATCTGCGCACGAAATGTTTTGTTCTTCATCATGATGTCGAGCACGTTCCGAAGCATCTCGAACGCCACGACATCCGTCTCCGCAATCACCGTCGCAGATCGCGGGTAAAAGTTCATGCACGTCATTTCGCCAAACAAATCGCCTGCCCCAAGCTCCGCCACGGGGTTTCCGTAAGCGAGATCCACGGACGCATCGATCGGAATCGTTCTGTCGCGAGTCTCCTCTGCGCGTACGTCCGTGTCCCTCGCCGCGAGCGTGCTCGTTAACTTCTTAAAGAGCCCCTTCGCTCCGCCCTGCGTTTTCACGTGCGCAATCGGCGACGAAAGTGAAACCCGCGCTTTGCCTTCGAGAATGTAAAACGCCGTCGAACCGAATTCGCCTTCGCGGCAAATAATCTCTCCCGGCCGGAATCGCCGTTTGACGATTGCCCCGCGGTTCAACTCCAGAAATGTCCCCGAAACTCCCTTGAAGACCGGCAATTGCAAGAGTTCTTCCGCTTCGAAACCCTGTGCATCCAAGCCAACCGCGATCGACGTGCCCACAACGGTCTTGTTCGTCAGCGCACCGGTAGGGCACGAAACCATGCACTCCCCGCACGAAATGCATGTCGAATCCCCCATCGGCGCATTCAAATCGAAAGCAATCCCCGCCGAGTAGCCCTTACCCATCCGCCCAAGCACAAAATTGTTTTTGATTTCGTCGCAACCGCGAATACACCGGTCGCATAAAATGCAGGCATCATGATCTACGGCAATCGCCAGCGAAGAATCATCAATCCCGCGTGAAACGGTCCGTTTTGCGAATCGCGGATGCGCGATTCCCGCCGCCTTAGCCAAAGTCTCCAGTTCGCAGTCGCCCGATTTTTCCTGCCTCGCGCAAGGAGACGGATGGTCCGCCATCAAAAGTTCGAGCAAAGTCTTCCGTGCACTCAGAACTTTTTCGGAATTCGTAACCACCTTCATGCCCGGTTCGACAGGCCGCACACACGAAGCCGTAAGCACGCGCGCCCCGGTATCCACCACGCAAAGCCGGCAAACTCCTACCGGCGTTTCATTCTGCAAATGACAAAGAGTCGGAATCGGCGTCCCGTTCATCCGCGCCGCATCAAACACACTAGTCCCCGAGGCCACCTGCACAGGTCGGCCGTCAATCGTGATTTCCATAAATCCCGCCGGTGTGGTCGCCGAACTCACAATCCTCTCCTCTTCTCTGGGTCCTCTGCGACCTCTGTATTAAAAATCACATTCCACTTTAGGTACCCACGTTGCCCCTTTGGGGATGCTACGGCCGAATTCCGACTCGCTGCGCCTCACGCGCTCGCGCCGCCGCCGTAAAACATATTCCGCTGGGACACTGTCCTTTCAAAACATGCGCATCAATCTCTTCTCGAAAATATTTCAAAACGGACAACACCGGCGCCGGAACAATCTGCCCAAGCCCGCAAATTGAAGTCAGACTCATGGCCTGGCAAAGCTCATCGACCAAAGCCAGATCCGCCCGGTACTGGTTTTCCGCCAATCCCCCATGCGTCCACCGCGCCAATAAATCCGTCATCTTCTGCGAACCCACGCGGCAGGGCACGCACTTTCCGCACGATTCATTCCGATAAAACCGCACCGCATTCAAAGCCATATCCAGCATGCAAGTCGTATCATCGAGGACCACAATCGCACCCGAGCCCAGCATCGATCCGGCATCCGCCAGTGCCTTGAAATCGAGCCGTACATCGACCATCGACGCCGGCAAATACCCGGAAGACGGCCCAGAAGGCGCAAACGCCTTCAACTGCCGTCCGCCACGAATTCCTCCCGCGTAGTTAAACAGTACTTCGCGCATCGGAGTTCCCATCGGCACTTCGAAAATCCCCGGCTTCGCCGAATGTCCGCTAACGCCCACAAATTTCAAGCCACGCGAACCGTTCACGCCTTGCGTCTTGTACCACTCCACCCCGCGCGCCAAAATCTGAGGCACATTGGCAAAGGTCTCCACGTTATTGAGCACCGTCGGTTTTTGCCACAGCCCCGCCTGCACAGGAAACGGAGGTTTATTCCGCGGCTCCGCACGCTTGCCTTCGATCGCCTCAAGTAACGCGGTTTCTTCACCGCAAATGTAGCCACCTGGGCTGACGAAAATCTCCAAATCAAACGTGAGATCGCTCTTCAAAATATTCTTTCCAAGCAATCCTTCGTGATAGCAGCGTCGCAGCTCCTCGCCAAGAATTTCTTCCTGCAAGTGATACTCATGCCGGATGTAAAGAATCCCGCGCTTCGCCCCGGTCACCAGCCCCGCGATGATCATCCCCTCGACAACCAAATGTGGAAGATGCGTCATGATGAAGCGGTCCTTGATTGTCCCCGGCTCGCTTTCGTCCGCATTGCAGACGACATACTTCTCCGCGCCCGGTTCCTTGCGTACCAGGCCCCATTTCATGCTCGTTGGAAATCCCGCTCCGCCCATCCCTCGCAATTCCGAAGATTTCAGTTCCGCCAGCACGCCGTCCCAATCTTTTGTCGCTGTCAGCTTTCGAACAACGACGTACTTCTCCCCATCGCCATAAGGATCGGACGCGCACTCCACCCTCGCACCCTCGGGATGTGGCTCGGGAATGTCCTCGCCCAGAATCGCACTTCGCGCCATCGCTTCCGCTGTCGCCGCCGTCACACTCGTGAAAATTTCATCATTGATCGAAACCGCTGGCGCGTGATCGCACCGCCCCAGGCAAGACACATCGCGTATCAGCACATCGGCAGGAGGGCTCTTCGCGAAACGCTGTTCTAATTCCGCCCGCAATTCGCAAGCCCCATTCAAGTGGCAACTCATATCCGCGCAAACACGCACATCCGCCTTGGGCGGCGGCACAAGTTGAAAATGCGGATAGAAACTCGCGACGCTATGAATCTGGTAAAGAGGAGTGTTCGAGCGCTGGGAAAAAGCTTCGAGTTCCGCCTTGGGCAAGAAGCCGTAGCGAAGCTGAATAGCTCGCAGGTCGTCGAAGATCACGGCGCGGCATCTCGCATCGAAAGGCGCCGGTCAGGTCGTGTCACCCGGCGTGGAGTGTAGTACGGATTCTCTTGCATACTACTGGCGCCCCACACCAGTGTAAATAGAAGCCCCGTTGCCTTTTCGCGCCACGCCGCGAAAAAGACAACGCGCCCGGCACAACTTCCAAACGATAATTGGGTGAACGAATCATCCGTCATCGCGAATGCAAATCGTCCCCCAATCCAATTGGCTACGCGCCACGCTGTGCGCTGCACTCCTCCTGCCGCTGGCCTTCGCTGTTCGAATGGCCACGGCGAAAGATCGCCTTGACCAGCCCGTAAAATACATCGGTCCCGGCTCCTGCGCAGCTACAAGCTGCCACGGCGGCGTCAAACCGGTCGCCGGAAGCCGCATTCTGCAAAACGAATACTCAACCTGGATCGTGAAAGACAAGCACAGCCACGCGTATCAAGCGCTGAACGGTGAAATCGGCGAACGCATCGCCCACATCCTAAAACTCAATTCGAGAGCCGAAGAATCGCCGAAGTGTCTTGCGTGTCACGCGTTGTACACCACGCCGGAGCAGCGCGGCCGTCCATTCGAATTGTCCGAGGGCGTCTCCTGCGAAAATTGCCACGGCCCCGCCTCCGCGTGGCTCGGTCCGCACACAACACGTGACTGGCCTCACGAAAAATCCGTCGCGCTGGGCATGCGCGACACACGCAACGTAATTCATCGCACGGAAAAGTGTCTCGAGTGCCACCTGGGCACAAAAGAGAAATTCGTCGACCACGAAATGATCGCCGTTGGTCACCCGGATTTGTTTTTCGAGCTGGATTCTTTTTCTGCGGTGATGCCGCGCCATTGGAAATCGCCGCGCGAATCCGTTCCGGGTAAACCAGTGGAAGATGCGGCGTGGGCTGGTGTGCGCGATTGGAGCGCAGGCCAAGCGGTGCAACTCCGCGCAGAAATGGAGCGCCTAGTGTGGAGAGCGAAGGGCGAGCGCTTTGACAAAAAAGATGTGTGGCCCGAGTATTCGGAGCTTTCTTGTTTTGGGTGTCACCATGCGCTCGTGCCGGCGAAAGATAGCTGGCGGCAGGAGCATGGATTCGCGGGCCGACGACCTGGGGATCCTGCATGGAACAGTTCACGTTACGTAGTGTTCCGTTTGCTGGCGAAACAGATTGATTCTGCCAGTGCAGAGCAACTCGACCTCCAACTCGTCGAAGTCGCGGACGAAATGTCCAAGCTCAATCCGGATCGCAATGTTGTCGCGGCGTCGGCCTCCGCTGCTGCGCCGCTAGCGCAGCGTTTTGCGGAACGGCTTGCGGCGATGCAATACGAACAAGCGCTTGTGCTGCGCATGCTGCAGCGCATTGCAGACGATGCAGAAATTACTTCGCTCGCTGACGAGCGTGCCGCCGAGCAGGCGGCAATGGCAATGGACTCGCTCTACATTGCCTACAGCAAAGACGCGAAGCCCAGCGACGCGGACGAAGTGCGCGCCGCCATCAACGAACTATTCCGCCAGCTTGAAAATCCTTCGGCCTACAATGCCGATCAATTTGCTTCTTCGCTGCGGCGAATCCGCCCAATGCTGCGATAATTAGACCAGGCAAGTTCCCGTTTCCAGCTGGAGCCAATGAATCGATTTGAGAACTGGTTTTGCGCTTCCTCGATTTGGCGGCGCATGACGCGGGATCGTGTGCTTCCCTGGATTGTGTCCGGTACGGAATTGGGCGAGCATGTTCTGGAAATCGGAGCAGGGCCGGGTGCAGCGACGGAAGAGTTGCGAAAACGCGCTGGGCGCGTGACGAGTCTTGAGTATAGCCACGCGTTTGCATTGGGAATTGCACGGCGAAGCCAAACGACGAACGGAGCCGTGTTGCGGGGCGAGGCGTCCGGATTGCCATTTCCAGAAAAAACATTTTCAGCGGCGATCGCAGTTCTGGTTCTGCATCATTTGAAATCACAAGAAGCGCAAGATCTTGCGTTCTCAGAAATCTTTCGCGTGCTGCGGCCCGGCGGCGTGTTTCTGGCCGTTGAAATTCAAGATGGATGGCTGCAGCGCGTCGGACATATCCGAAGCACGTTTGTGCCGGTGGCGCCGTCGTCAGTACGTGGACGGCTTGCGGCCGCGGGTTTTTCGAGCGTGTCGCTCGATTTTCTCCGGGGCGCGTACCGTTTGCGATCGACGCGGGCATAAGCTTCCGCCAACACATTGCTCACGCTGCGCGCGCAAGATTTTGCCGATACCTCGCGGGCGACGCGTTGACGCGAACGAGCGTGGCCTTTAGCATGAAAGAATGAGCTCTCGGGCGAAGCTCAAGTTTCCTCCTGGTCCTTCCACCGGGCTCAAGCGATGGTCGCTGGGCCCTCTTAACAACGGCGATCCACTTGGTTATTTCACGGGCCTCATGCGCGAGTACGGAGATATTGTCAGCCTTCGCGTTTTGAATTTCCGCATCCTCTTACTCAATCATCCGGAACACATCGAAGACGTGCTGGTGAATCATCCGCGAAAATTTATAAAGGGCCGAGTGCTGCTTGCCAACAAACGCGTTTTTGGACGTGGATTGCTGACGAGCGAAGGGGATTTCTGGCTGCGGCAGCGGCGCTTGGCGCAGCCCGCGTTTCACCGCGCGCGGATCGCCGGCTACGCTTCCACGA
>Ga0206976_1041_pt1 | contig 41467 bp, 45 predicted proteins | sample Alteio_BWOrgHeat_82_FD_152926 | JGI IMG/M metagenome (GOLD analysis project Ga0206976, IMG submission 152926) | Enriched cells from forest soil in Barre Woods Harvard Forest LTER site, Petersham, Massachusetts, United States -... | ecosystem: Environmental > Terrestrial > Soil > Temperate forest >... | reverse complement strand
CTGCTAATCCTGCTATTTCATAGCCCGCGGCCCGAAGTGCATCAACTGCCTGCAGGCTGCTTTTACCGGTAGAGATCAGATCCTCGATCACCACAACTCTTTTTCCGGGCATTACCTCCCCTTCTATCATGCTCCCGGTACCATGCTCTTTAGGTTTTGATCGTACATAAATAAATGGCAAACCTAATTCCTGCGCCACTAATGCTCCCTGCGGGATACCGGCAGTTGCCACACCGGCTATACAGCCCACCGCGCCAAATTCCTCCTGTATCAGCACGGTTAATTGCTGCCGGATGTAGGTGCGGATGGTTGGATGTGAAAGGGTAATGCGGTTATCGCAGTAGATTGGTGATTTCCAGCCCGAGGCCCATGTAAAAGGATTGTCAGGTTGTAATTTAATTGCTTTAATTTGCAGCAGGAACTCCGCTACTTGCTGTTCGATCTCAGTTTTATTAAACATGGCCCAAAAGTACAGAATTTATATTAACGAAAAAGTGATACTGCTAACAGAATCGGTACCCAAAAATGTGGAATACTATCAAAAGATAGATGCACAAAAATTCGATCTGAAAGCATTTTACCAGCAGTTTAACGGGCAGCCGGGAAGCAAATATTATTTCCTGCTATGCAATAACGCAAAGGAATATTTGAAAAAGGTCATCGCCGGCATCACCCTTATAGAAGCTGCCGGTGGCATGGTGATCAATTCAAAAGGCGAGTACCTGTTTATTTACCGCAATGATAAATGGGACCTGCCAAAAGGCAAGCTTGAAAAAGGCGAAAGTAAGCGGGAAGGTGCGGTACGCGAGGTGGAGGAAGAATGCGGGATAACCGTAGGCGGCATCGGCAAAAAAATATGCAAAACCTACCATACCTACACCGTAAAAGGTGAAGTGGTTTTAAAACGCACTTATTGGTACCGGATGAGTTACAAAGGGATTGAAAAACTAAAGCCCCAACGGGAAGAAGGCATTACCGATGTGCGCTGGTTCAGAAAAGGGCATATAGATGCCATTATCAAAAACACCTTCCCATCCATTATGGACGTGCTGGCGAAGATGGACCTGTTTAAAGATAAGCCAGCGCCTCTTTCGGAATAAACTGGCTTACATCGCCGTGATGGCGCAAAATATCGCGTACAATAGTTGAGCTGATGGACGAATACCCCGGCTTGCTCACGATGAAAATACTTTCGATATCCGGCGCAAGCGAGTGGTTCATCTGGGCGATGGCTTTTTCATACTCAAAATCAGATACGGTACGTATCCCCCTGATCATATACTGTGCGCCGATGCTTTTGCAAAATTCAACCGTCAGGCCCTCATAAGCTACCACATGTATTTTGGGTTCGTCCTTAAAAACCGCCCGCAGCATCTGTTCGCGCTTTTTAATACTCAGCAGGCCCTTTTTTGAGCTATTGTCCCCGACGCCGATATAAAATTTATCAAACAGACCTATTGAACGTTTGATGATGTCAACGTGTGCCTTGGTAACGGGATCAAACGAGCCTGGGAAAAGAGCTATTTTCATAGTAACGATATATTTAACTCAATAATTCCCCTCTCGGGAGGGGGTGCGATGCCGGTGTTGTGGCAGGGTGGGTTCTTTTGCATGTGTACGAACACACCCCTACCCCTCTCTAGAGGGGAACACGCACTATATTTATTTTTACTTTAGCGCGTCTTTATAAAACGCTTCCTCGTCAGTTTTTAATTTAGCATCTGCTTCTCGGCTCACATATACCATGTGTCCTGCCTTGTAATAGCTCAGGATGATGTTTTTGCGGATATCGGGCCTTAAACCCATGTGGCTCACCACGTATTCGGCATTGTAAACAGGTGTGGCCAGGTCATAGTAACCGCAAACCACATTCACTTTCAGGTGAGTATTTTGGGTCATGGCGCTTCTTAAAGTTTCTGATACATCAAGGTAGCTGTTGATAGCAGGCTTAAAATCCCATGGCCAAACGCTGGTTAACGACTCATAAGGAATATCATTGCTGTAATTTAACTCTTTTCGCACGTAGCTGTTAAAGGCGCCCACAAACAATCCGCTTAGGTTTGAGTAGCTTGGATCATACGAAGGATATTCGCCCGCGTTATCAATATCCTCGCCTGTAAAGCGGCTGTCGTAACGCCCTACAGTTTCCCCTTCAGTCCTTAAAACCTCCTTAAAAAACCTGAAATCGGCGATACGTTCATTGGTTTTACGTATGTAATCCTTTGAAATACCCGTGAAATAATTCAGGGAGTCCACTACTCTATTGGTCAGGTCAACCGATGCCTGATCCCCTTCACTTAAAAAATAGCTATAAGTGCCTTTGGCAAATATTTCTGTTCTTTTGGTGAGTTCGGCAGGTGATAAGATTTGCAGATCAGCTGATAATTTATGGAAGTATTGGGCCGTGTTGGCATAAGTCGGTAAAAAGTAGATGTATGGCATTTCATTACCATTTTTAAAGTCGATCAGCTGGAAATTCAGTACGGATGAGATCAGCGTGATCCCATTCAGATACATCCCGTAGCGTTCCTGCAAATAACCGGATAATCCTGCTGCGCGGGTGGTACCATAACTTTCCCCGGCGATGAATTTAGGGCTGTCCCAGCGCTCATTCCTGGTAGTATAAAGCCTGATAAAATCCCCTACAGAGGCAATATCCTCGTTATAACCATGAAACTGGTTGACATCAACACCTTTTTGTGCGCGACTATAACCTGTGGAAACCGGGTCGATAAACACCAGATCAGTAAAGCCCAGCCAGGTATAAGGATTTTGTTCATATTGATATGGCGGCGTTGGCGCATTGCCCGCATCATCCCCGAATTTTACCCTTACCGGCCCGAAAGCGCCCATGTGCAGCCATATAGAAGCTGAACCCGGCCCGCCATTGAACACAAAGGTTACCGGGCGTTTGCTTTTGCCGCCGGCATTGTCGGCGGTGTAGGCTACGTAAAATATTTTTGCTACCAGTTTATCATCTTTATCCTTCATAGGCATATAACCTGCCGATGCGGTGTAGTTAATAGTTTTACCATCAACGCTGAGCTGGTGATGGGTAATGGACGGGCGACCAACAGAAGTGTCCCTTTTATCCATGGCACTGTCCTTAACGGTTACTGATACGCGCTGCGCCTGGTTACCTGATTGCGAGAAAGCGGTATTTGACAATATTGCCATTGAAAAGATCGTGGCAACGGCAATAATTTTCCTGGTCATAAAATGGTGATAAAATTATAAATGATGCATCAAATATTGACTAAAAAAATCAATAATGCAACTTTATCCCATCTCACAATAAGTTGTTGATCTGGGCGTATTGTAAAAGCATAATTGTTTTGGCATCTTTTATTTCCCCTGTATTGATCATGTCCAATGCATGGGCAAACGGGAGTTCAAGCACTTCAATATTTTCGGTTTCCTCCTCAACCCCGCCACCGTCGCTTACTTTCATTTCTTTATTGTATTCCGCCGCAAAAAAGTAGAGTATCTCGGTAACAGAACCGGGCGACATATAGGCTTCAAACACCTTTTTTACGTCCGAAATTTTGTAGCCGGTTTCCTCTTCCGTTTCCCGTTTGATGCAATCTTCGGGATTATCTTTATCCAGTAACCCGGCACAGCACTCTATTAAATAACCATCCGTATTGCCATTGATATAGGTCGGCATCCTGAATTGCCGGGTGAGTATAACCGATTGATCGTGCTTGTTATACAAAAGAATAACAGCGCCATTCCCGCGATCATACGCCTCTCTCGACATTTCTCCCCAGGTACCATCTTTAGCCTGGTGTTCAAAAGTTATTTTTCTGAGTGTGTACCAGTTATCCGAAAGTATTTCGGTTTTAACGTTTCTTATTTTGTTGTTCATGTTATTTACTCTGATTCCCTGAAAAACGAAAACGAGGAATGACCATACTTCCGCTGTTCCACAAATGCCGGGTGATTACTTAGATTTTGTAACGACTGGTGCTCGACGATGAGCATCCCATCATGGAGCAGCAATTTTTTATCAAATATGATCTTTGGTATCTCGGGTATCCTGTTCATATCATAAGGCGGATCAGCGAAGATGAGGTCGTATTGTTCTGTTTCCAGTTCCAGGTATTTAAATACGTCAGCCTTATAGGTTTTGATTTGATCCAGGTGATGTTGTCGGGCGGCGTCTTTCACATAATTGATGCAATGGATGCTCCTATCAACAGCGATAACTTCTGCTGCTTCTCTTGAGGCAAACTCCAGCGAGATATTACCGGTTCCGCAGAACAGGTCTAACACCTTGATATTTTCAAATTCGATCTGATTTTGCAGGATATTGAACAGTGCCTCTTTTGCCAGGTCGGTAGTTGGGCGTACGGGCAGGTTTTTGGGCGGATTAAGCCTTAAACCCTTTAAAGTGCCTCCGATGATCCGCATAGCGATAAAGCGGTTAACGATAATACATTTTGCGAAGGAATCTCTGCGGGAAGATCAACAGGCTTCAGGTTATTCCATTCAACTTTGTAGAAAAACTCTGCCAGGCGGCGGGTGTTTTTATCGCCTTGTTTAGCATCACCGCTTAAGATCAGTGTGGTGTTTTGAGTTTGCAGGTCCAGTTCACCGGCAACAAAAGAGGCGAAGTAAACCAGCTCGTCTTCTGTTTTAAATTCAAAGCTATTGTAAAAACGCAGCTTGCCATCCCTGAAATTCAGTATCTCCAACTTATCCTGGTCGATATCGAGGTAAAGCGTTTCTTTTTGGGGATTGCTGGCGGCTATGGCCATTATCCAGCCTTTGGCAGCGAACACCGAATTTTGGATACCAAACACTTCGGCAGCCGCAATTATACGCTCGTCAACCTTATAAATTACCTGGTTCTCCGCATCCAGAAGTTGAGAAATAACTTTCTCGTTGTCCTTAACATCCAGGAAGCGGGCGAAATCAGCCACCTTATCCGGCCTGAACAAGCTTACCGGCACAAAGGAAAACCCCCGATGTGGCAAACCAACAACACGCTGTTTGTAGGTTGAAAATAACAGTTGATGCTGTCCCGCTGTTTTGGTTAGTTCATTAAGGTTAACGTTTTCCTCTAACAAAAGCAGCCTGCTTTGCCCGGTCACCGCATACGAAAATGAATCTGTGCCAACCAGCACCAGCAACGTACAATCGGTACTTTGCTGCTGGTTAAATTTAATATCGCGGTAATGGTGGTTGTGAATACTCATGCGGTTGTAGCAAAAGTAATATTTTTTGGATTAGTTAGATACTTATCCAAAAAAGTTCCCTTGAACCAATTGAAAAACCACCAGTCATGACAGATTAGCCTGGAGATGTGCAAGACTACCCGGATGTTGTTTAGGCTACGGCAGCTTGCTGGTTGCCAAACGAGCTCTCGATAAAATCACCAAAAAAACGGAATATCCTCGGCAGAGACGCCCGATTTTTCGTTAATGCAGCCAATCCATTGGCCGTTGTATTTATTTAATATACCACAGTGTTTGCCGCCAACATTCAGGAAGAATACGGTATTTAAGTCGCTAAGGCACGATAGCTCTACGTTCTTCTCTTCGCCGTTAAATTTTTTTGTAAATTCTATTTTTTTCATAAGGTTGGATTTTTGTACTAACCTTAATGCAAATCCCGTGCCCGTATTCCGGCAAACAGCCTATTTGTGTACAAAACAACCGGATAGTGTAGTTTATACACAATTTAATAACTTAAATGTAACACAAAACAGCGGTAACGCGCTTGATAGGCCGGCAATTGCCTCATTTGTAATACACGGTAATGCCTTAATATGCAGCCACAGATGCACAACTAATTAAGCATATTGTGGAATTTCGGGGACAGTTTGAGAAAGGGAGGTTATCCGACCGTCATGGCGAGGAACGAAGCCATCTCTGCATTTGCAAATCAATTGTGAAGAATCTCTTTAGTGAAGCGAAGTATAATATTCAAATGCAAATCTTTTTAAATATCAGTTAGAACATCACTAAAACATTTAGCATTTTTGTCTGTGCCCTCAACAGATCATATCCGCAAAGCATTTCCGCATGAGCCTACCGGGCAGCAGCTGGAATTATTCGACCGCCTGCACACCTTTTTGTTGAGCGATAATGGCTATGAATGCTTCATCATGAAGGGTTATGCCGGTACAGGGAAGACCACCGTTTTAGGCGCGCTGGTCAAGGCGCTGAAGTATTATAATTATAAATCCGTGCTGCTGGCGCCAACCGGGCGGGCGGCTAAGGTGATCACCAACTATTCGGGCCGTAAGGCCTTTACCATTCATAAGCGCATCTACCGTAAAAAATCGGCTTTGAATATTGATGACGCGTTCAGGCTGGCGGATAATTTGGCAACCGATACCATTTTTATTGTGGATGAGGCTTCGATGATCTCGGATGAGTCGGCAGGCAATATGCGCGAAACCTTGCTGCACGATTTGGTGAGCTATGTGTACAACACCAAAAACTGTAAGCTGATGTTAGTCGGCGATACGGCCCAATTGCCGCCTGTAGGGGCTGATTACAGCCCCGCTTTGGACCTTGGCCTCATGAAATCAACCTTCGCGCTGAATATTTTCAGCTTTGAACTGACAGATGTATTGCGGCAGGGGAAAGATTCCGGGATATTGTTTAATGTAACCGCCATGCGCGATATCATCCGGCAGGGAAAAGTGGACACACCGCGCATTATTACCAAAGGCTATAAGGATGTGTACCGCATGACTGGCGAACGGCTGGAAGAGGGGCTTAACTATGCTTACAACAAATACGGGCATGATGGCACGCTGATCGTTTGCCGATCCAACAAAAATGCCAACCTGTATAACCGGCAGATACGCGGGCGTATTTTGCTGCGCGAGGAAGAAATCACCGGCGGCGACCAGGTAATGGTGGTGCGCAACAATTATTTCTGGCTGCAGGAGCAGGAAGAAGGCAGCACCGGCTTTATTGCCAACGGCGACATAGCCCGCATCAAAAAAGTGCGCCGCTTTGAAGAAATATATGGTTTCCGCTTCGCGGACGTGCAACTGGAATTTATCGATTATGCTGAAGACCCGGTGCTGGATTGTAAAATATTGTTAGATACGCTTTATTCAGAGGCCCCGGCTTTGGTGCCCATCGATCAGAAACGATTCTTTTTGGAAGTGATGAAGGATTACGACCATATCACCAGTCGCAAAGCCAAACTGGATGAGCTGAAACTGAACCCTTACTACAATGCTTTGCAAATAAAATTCGCGTATGCGGTTACCTGCCATAAGGCGCAGGGCGGCCAATGGGATGCCGTATTTGTGGATCAGGGTTACCTGACGGAAGATATGATCAATATGGATTTTTTGCGATGGTTCTACACCGCCTGCACAAGAGCAAGCAAGGAATTATACCTTGTGAATTTTAACGACCGGTTTTTTACGAAAGAAATTATAGATTAAGATTATAGCGATCGTAATCATACCATTTATGCTGAATGTTTGGTTTGTAAACTCATTACCGGGTATTCATTTTGAAGATATGCAGGGCAAACTGCGGCCTCGTGTTTAGTAAACAGGCTGACCACTTTCATTTTTAATAAAGCGGCAACAAACAGGGGGCCATAGTATAAATACCTTTTTGACATGCGTTTGGGTTCTTTCGCCAGGCGGATGAACCACTCTAAACCCAGGTTGATCCAAAATTCAGAGGGGCGGTTAATTGTCCCGGCATAAAAATCAAAAGCCGCGCCTATAGGGCAAATGATCCTGGCGTGTAAAAGGTCTTTGTATAAGTAGGCCCATTTTTCCTGCTTGGGGGCAGTCATACCCACAAATAAAACATCCGGTTTAAACGCGTTAACCGCATTGATCATATCCGCATCATCCTGTTCGGTAAAATCATCTTTAAACGGCGGAGAATAAACACCTACTTTAATATTAGGAAATTCCACCGCCATACGATCTTTAATAGCATCTAATATCCTGTTGGCAGAGCCTAAATAAAAACAGCTTCCACCCTCTGCATCTAATTTTTTAAGCAAGTGCTGGTGCAGATCATACCCTGTAGTTTTCTTTACGTTTTCGCCTTTCAGCATTTTGATCATCGCTACCACCCCGATCCCGTCAGGAAGTAAAACATCCGACCCCATCAACGCCTTTTTAAAAGCTTCATCCTTTTCGGCAACCATATAAGAATATTGGTTGATAGTGCTGATGAGGCATTTAGAAGTAAGCCTTAATTGGTCAAGACTGCAATCCAATACAGAATAGTCAAGTATCTTAACCGTAGGATTGGTAAACAATGTTTTAAAGGTAAATGCTGACATAGATATTTGCTTTATATGTAAAATATTATACAAATACCCTGCCCATAATAATTTTTAGTCTAAATGAGAGCAATTGAGGCGGTTTTAATTAAATAATACTTAAAACACGTATGGGGCACCGTAAAAAAAATTCCCCATTTAGTGCAATGTAGATACCTCAACCAGTTTGGTGATTGAAGATTTATTTCCCTTTACAACAAAATATCTTGTCATTTCGATGCGCAGCGAGAAATCTTAAACACCATGTAAGTAACCGATAGGCATAGTCCACTTTTTTGCTTGTCTAAGATTTCTCCTAGTTCCCCGTTCGAAATGACAGTTAGTTTTTAAAAAAAGACAACAAACAAAAATGTCATTTCGATGCGCGGCGAGAAATCTTAAACGATATACAGGTTTACCAACATGCATAGCCTGCTTATCGCTCTTGCAAGATTTTTTCGCTCGCAGTACCCAAACGCAAACCCGCTCAAGAAAATAGTTCTCCTCGTTCCTCGTTCGAAATGACATCGTTTTCGCATATTTGGGTATGAAACCTGTCGCACGAATTTTCACGGCTTTGCTGATCGTTTTACTTTGCTCATCATGGGGTTTCTTTGCGCATCGCCGCATCAACCGTATCGCGGTATTTACATTACCAAAAGGGATGGCGCGCTTTTACCAAACCAATATTGATTTTATAACCCAACATGCGGTTGATGCGGATAAACGCCGCTATGTGGATTCGCTGGAAGCGCCGAGGCATTTTTTAGATGCCGATCATTATGGCAAAAGGCCATTTATGAAACTACCCGTAAAATGGAAGGAAGCGGCTAAAAAATATTCGGAAGACACGCTAAAGAAATACGGCACAGTTCCCTGGGAAATACAATACCAGTATTACCGCCTGGTGGATGACTTTAAAAGGCATGACACGACCGATATACTAAAAACATCGGCAAACCTGGGCCATTACATTGCCGATGCTCATGTGCCCCTGCATCTCACAAAAAACTATAACGGGCAGCTTACGCACCAGGATGGCATCCACGCGCTATGGGAAACCCGTCTTCCGGAGTTATTCAGTGACCGGTATAATTACAACGTTGGCACCGCCCGGTACATTGACAACCCATTGAACGAGGCTTTTAAAATTTGCCGCACTTCATTTAAATGTGTGGACTCTGTATTGCGATTTGAACGGATGCTGAACAGTTCTTTTCCGCAGGATAAAAAATACGAAATGGTACACCGTGGCAATAAAAACGTACAGGATTATTCGGCCGCTTATGCTAAGGCCTACAACTCTATTCTGAAGGGGATGGTTGCACGCCGGATGCGTTCGGCTATACTGGAAGTCGGCAGTTTTTGGTACTCGGCCTGGGTGGATGCCGGGCAGCCGGATTTGAATAAGCTGATCGAAAAGCCGATGTCGACCCAGGAAAGAAAAAATATAAAGCGGGAGGTTGCTTTGTATAAGGGCGGAAAAGTGTTAGCTTTAGGAGGGTATTAAGCCATCCATTTAGTGAAACCTCTTATTAAATTCGCCTTACTGTTTACTGCGTTAGTTTTTTATGGCGAGTTGGTTGCGGCCCAGTATTTTGCTTCTTCATATAAGCCGAAAAATAAAACAGAGAAGCTGATCATTTCAAAAATCCGTGCATTACCCGAGATAAAAGAGTGGTATAGGGTAGCTAAAAAATCGAAGCCTGACCTAATCATAAATGATCCTGATCCTTCATCTACAAGTTCGATAACTAAATATAATTATTCCATACAGGTTGGGCTTAGCAACCTTGATATGTTTCGCACAAGTTACTACCTGTACATCGATCCCAAAACATTTAAAATCTATTACTGGGATCAACTTGACGATGCTGATGACCCGATCATAACCCTACAACAATGGCGGTATTGGCGAAAAAGGCCTGAATTTGATAAGCCTCATAAATGGAGTAACGGAAAATTAGTAGTTTTAAAAGATGATACGAAAAAAAGCAGCAAGCACCACTGATAGAAAAAAGTTATCAGGTTACTTTTTGCTTCTCAAGCTTGCAATAATTGGCGGGATGATAGAAACCAAAATAATGGCTACTCCCACTAAAGAAAAATGAGCTTTAAAGAACGGCACATTCCCCAATAAGTAACCTGCAAATAGGAAAACGATGATCCAGGAAGCGCCGCCGATAATATTGTAAATGCTGTACCTCAAAAATGGCATCCTTCCCACCCCGGCTACAAACGGCGCTATAGTGCGAATAATAGGCATAAAACGACTGAATATAACGGCCTTACCGCCGTGTTTATCAAAAAACGCTTTAGTTTGCAGGTAATAATCAAGTTTTAGCACCTTATTTTCAGGCTTAAATACTTTTGGACCGAGATAATTACCTAAGAGGTAATTCACCGTGTTGCCGGTAAAGGCGGATACGATCAATATAAGAGCAAGGAGATAAATATTAAGCCCGGTATCACCGGCAGCTATCAATGCCCCCGCTGCAAAAAGCAAGGAGTCGCCGGGCAAAAACGGGGTTATCACAAAGCCTGTTTCAGCAAAAATGATCACAAATAATATCAGGTAAGTTAATGCGTGATACTGGCTTATAATGGTTGACAGATGCTTGTCAATATGCAGGATAAAGTCGATAAGGCTTTTTATTACTTCCAATTTTTTTAAATTTTGCCCAAAAATAAAAATAAAACCCGGATTACCGGTTGGTTACTACACCGGCGCCAAATGCCAGGCTATCCGTTGTATGCCCTACCAGGCCATAAGCGTAAAGCGTATAGGCCCGGCCATCCTGCACTACCACATTCGGATAATCCTCTACAATGCTTGAAGACCCGGTAAGGAATATCTGGAAATCATAAGTACCCGCCGGAACTTGTACAAATGGCGTCTCCTTTAAATATGGCACATTAGTAAATGGTTTGGAAGCGGTACCATTTATCACCACATCCAGGCCCGATGAACGCGGGGATAAATTTATAAATCTCACTTTACCACTGCCAACCGGGGGCAAATTAGCCGTATCAACCGTTAGTACCCTGGTTACGCTGCTGTCGCCTGTTAAACCTGTTATAAATAAGGTGTATTTAAAAGCAGGCTTTAAAATATCATCCATATTAAAGATGTTGCCGGTTGCGACAATTGTTTGTGTTCCTGTCTGCGTTAAAGTTAAAGATGGCCTTATCTGGAACGGCGTATCTATCGAGCTGAGATAAAAGTATCCCGATGCCTGGGGATAATAAAAGGACGACTTATTATAGATCTTAAAATCAATATAAAGATCTACCGGGCCAAGGTTCGGGCTTAAATTAATAATCTGGTATTGCACATTTAATGTTGACGGGCTGACGGCTGCCTTACCGCAGGACGAAACAAACGGCATCACCACAAAAACGCAGGCAAACAATGAAAGAAAAACCGATAAGCTAATATTATTCCTGCTGATCATTTTAAAAAATCGTCTAATTATACACATTGGAGCCGACACTAAACGCTGAATTACCCGTTCCGTTCAATTTACCATAGGAATAAAAGGTATAGGAATAACCCGGGATCATAGCAAGGTGCCCGCTTACAATTGGCGTAGTTGAACCTGTTTGGTAAACACTTATGGGTTTTAATCCGCTGGCCCCAACCAATACAAAATTGCTTGCCGATTTAAAAGGCATATTGGTAAATTTCACCGTGTCACCAACTGTCATATCCAGGTTACCGGCACCTGGCGAGGCATTTACAAACCGCACATAACAGTTAGTAGCGGCAAGGCTATCGGGCACGGCCAGCAATACATCCGTAGTTGAAAATGTGTTGGCTAACGTCCCATCCGTAATAAATAAGGAGTAATCCCCGGCCGAATCCAGTTTCAACGGTATCGTAAAAAGTGTTTGAACGCTATTTGTAAGCGGGTTAAATATTTTTTTTACCTGGTAATTTTGTTGTCCGTCCGTCACATTAAAATAACCGGATGAACCAGCCGGGTATAAATTTGAGTTATTATTAAGCCTGGTACCGTTCAAATAAAAATTCACAGTATCAGGTGATGCGTTAACGATATTCAAAAAAGCTGTTGAAGTAACCGTTGGCACATCGTTATTTTTTTTACAGGCTGATAAGCCTGTAATGGCAGCAATAAAAAACAGGATCAATAACCTCGTATTCATATCAACTTAAATGGTATTATAACTTGCAATACCTTGTTTTGTTATCAGGATGAACAAAAAAGTCCGGTTTTTACACCGGACTCTGGATTTGGATTTATAATTTAAGTTTACAACTTAAGCATAACTATTAAGCATTACCGGCATTACCAGCATCAGCACGTCTTCGTTAACGTCGCCATTCTGTGGTAATAAAAGCCCCGCACGGTTAGGGGTCGACATTTCAAGCATCACTTCTTCGCTGCTCAAATTCTTTAGCATTTCTATCAAAAACCTGGCGTTAAAGCCAATTTCCATATCCTCGCCATCATACTGGCAGCTTAAACGCTCGTGGGCCTCATTAGCAAAATCAATATCTTCTGATGAGATATTCAGTTCGCTGCCGTTGATCTTTAATCTAACCTGGTGAGTGGTTTTATTGGCATAAATAGCCACACGGTTCAATGAGCCTAAAAATGATTGACGGTCAATTGTTAATTTATTCGGGTTATTTTGCGGGATCACTGCTTCGTAATCCGGGTAACGCTCATCTATCAAACGGCAAACCAAATTGATATTGCCGAATTTAAAGAAAGCGCTGGTGCTGTTGTACTCAACCGAAACATTCACATCCTCAGATGGCAATGCCGATTTAAGCAGGTTCAAGGCTTTTTTTGGCAGGATAAACGACGTGGTACTGCCTGCTTTAGCATCCAGGCGGCGATAACGCACCAGTTTATGCGCATCGGTAGCCACAAAGGTGATATACTGGCTTGATAGTTGGCAATATACCCCTGTCATGGCGGGCCTAAGCTCATCGTTACTTACGGCAAATATGGTTTTGTTGATAGCCTCTGCCAATACCGATGCCGGTAAATTTACGGATGAAGCATTTTCAACAACCGGTATCTTCGGAAAATCCTCACCATTTTCGCCGCTCAGTTTGTATTTACCATCACCCGCGTTTATTTCGATAGCGAAAGTATTATCATCGATATTGAAAGCAATAGGTTGCTCTGGCAATGATTTTAAAGTATCCAGTAAAATACGCGATGGTATAGCTATGCGCCCGTTCTCTTTTGCCTCAACGGTTAAAGAGGTCGTCATGCTGGTTTGCAGGTCGGTTGCCGAAATGGTTAAGTTCCCATCCTTTATCTCGAACAAAAAATTCTCCAGTATAGGCAATACGGTACTATTGCTTAAAGCGCCGCTCACAGACTGCAATTGCTTGAGTAATGTTGATGTAGAAACAATAAATCTCATATAGAAAATAGTATTAATCAACCAAAAGTATAAAATTTAATGAGCATACTTTCGCTTGCGGATATAATGTTGAAAAATAGCAAATATTAACACAAAAGCCAAAGGGATAACATTATTTATTACCTGCCAGTACAATTTTTGGCTGCGCACCAGTGCCCTGTCAAGCAGCCGTATCTGTATCTCTTTTGTACGCAGTGCTATAAGCCCCGAATCGTCCGTCAGGTAGTCGGCAATATTCAGTAAAAGGTTCTTGTTGCCGTAGCTTTGCTGTGTGTAATGGTCGTACCCTAATGGATATGGCGAGCCATCGCTGGCTACCTGGTTCTTAAACACATCCCCGTCGCTGATCACGATCATTTTGGTAGGCTTGCTCTCGGGTAACGACTCTATTTTATCGGTCAAACCTTCCGGCTGTGGCCTGTTCAAAAAGTCCGACTTAAATTTACCTTCCAGTAATACCCCAACAGTTTTAGGCGGATTCAGGAACGCTTTTGGATCAGGTTCTTGTTCAACAGCCTGCAATGAGAGCAGGTAAGGCGCGCTAAACTTTTTATTATAAGGCGATGTAGTAAGCAGGATAGTTTTATGAATGCCTTTTACTGCCAGCGTATCAATAGTACTTACAAATTCCATTTTAATACCATCCAGGTTCTTCACTACCGGGTGTTTGGATAACGGCATGATCACCGGGTAAAATAACCAGGGTACATTTTGTATCTGTGCCTGGCCGCCCACATTACCCGTGCTTAGCGGTATCTGTGCGCAGCTTACGTCGGCTATCAGATCATAATTGATGCGGACGCCATAAACGAATAGCTGGTCGTCTAAATTTAATTGTTTGGGGAATGATAACTGTTCTCCGCCATGCCCGCGCAGGCTATCCAGTTCGGCGCTTACCTGGTCAATGGTCCATAGCACTCTACCACCACGCATCACGAACTGGTCGAGCTTAAATTTCTCTAATTCAGTAAATGGTTTATCCGGTTTGGGTATAACCAGCAGTTTGAGTTTCTCCAGCATTGCGAAAGGGATGGTCTTCAGATCTACTCTTCCCACTGTAAACCCATCTGCTAATCCATTCATAGCAGAATATAATTGTACATCTGTCAACTCGCTATGGCCTTCAGTAAAACCTATTTCGGGCTTACCCCCGCTTGCCACCTTTTTGATGGCTGATGTAAAAGCGTACTCAAGGTTCTCTATCGAGTTATTCAGTTGCTCTGCGTCCGACAAACCTATCCGCGTCAATATTAAATTAACCACCAGGCTTTTATCACCTGCCTGCACCAATGCCTCCGGGAAGATGATCTTTTGCGATAAGCCGTTATCCGTTTTCACGCTCAGGTTCTGCGCCTTTATCCCTGCTGCATCCAGGCTATCGTACATTTGCTTTTGCTGATCTGGTGACAGTTTTTTGATCTGCTCCAATGGGTCAACAAATTCAAATTCAAGGTGACTGTTGCTGTAGGATTTTAGGTCGAGCAGCATATCGCGGGTTTCGCTTTGCAGCCTTTTCATTCCTCCCGGCAGGTTATCACCATTTAGATACACCGTAACCTTTACAGGCTTGGTAAGGCTATCCAATATGCCGCGACTTATTTTTGATATAGTATAACGTTTCTCGGTAGTAAAATCAAAGCGGGTAAAGGTCATTGATGCTACAACACCAACGATAATGATCACCGCCAAACCTTTCAATAAGCCTTTTATATCTGCTGTTTTTTGGCGTTGTATTTTGATAACAACCAATGTGATCCAAATAAAAAAAGCACTGAGACATACAAAATAACCCAGGTCGCGGGTATCTAATACCCCCCTGCTTACGGATTGGTAATGCTCGGTAATGCCCAAATGCTGCAAGCCTAAGTTTTGCAGGGATAACAGGGTGCTTAATGAATCGAACCCGCTATAGAAAAAGAAAGACAGGAATACAGCGATAGTAAAAGCAATGATCTGGTTTTTACTTACTGACGAAGCAAATAACCCGATAGCTGCAAAGCCCGATCCCAACAGGAATAACCCGATATAAGAGCCGATAACCGCACCTGTATCAATATTGCCCTGCGGCGTACCCAGTTGGTAAACCGAATAGTAATAAACCAGCGTAGGGATCAGTGCGAAAAGTACCAGCAGCAAACAGGCGAAGAATTTACCCAATACGATCTGGGCATCGGTAAGGGGGCGTGTGAGCAATAGTTCAAAGGTTCCTTCCTTCCGTTCCTCCGCTAATGAGCGCATGGTAATAGCCGGTATCAGGAACATAAACAGGTATGGCGCGGTGCTGAACAGGCTGTCCAGGCTGGCGTAGCCGTAATCCAGGATACTGGAATCGGGGAATACCCATAAGAATAAGCCTAACACCAATAAAAATACGCCTATAGTAACATAGGCAACCAGCGAACTGAGGTAAGAAGTAATTTCTTTCTTTAAAATGCTATACACTATAAATACGGGCTGTTAACCGCCGAAATTACAATATTATTCGCTAATGCGAAAAGGGATTTAAAGTTAAAACCTGTATTTGTAGGCAACCCTTAAAGCAAGCTGCCCCATGGCCGAATCGTAGTCCTTATTTTTAAAGCCGTGTTCGTATAAAATACCCAGATCAAGCCCCTGATGTGGGTTAAACGGAATAGCGACACCTGCGCCGCCCGAATAGATAAAAGAGTTGATGGCTTGTGAATTGGCTTTGATGGCATCTCCCACTTCACCATTGATGTACAGGTACTTTACAAAGTAATATTGCAGCCCTGCTTTTAGGGGGATAAACTTATAGGGTGGCGCTATAGTTATGTTATTGTTTGCAACGCCTGAGGGGCCCGGATAAGGATCATAGTTTGGGAAAATATAACGGTGATCGGACCGATAGTAAATATAGCCTGCCGACCCTGTAAAGTGCAATGCTGCGGTAATGGGCAACTCTATTTTAAGGCTGCCGCCGATACCATCTTTGTAAGTGTCTTTAATACTTTGACCATTAGCGTTCGCCGTGTTAAAGGGAATGTCCAGTTCAGGGCCCAGGCTAATGGCGATCTTATTGCCGGATTGCGCCCTTACAAGAGCGCTTATGAAGATCAAAGCTAAAACGGTAAGTAGTTTTCTTTTCATACGGGCAAGGTTGTGATATCATTACGCAAACAAGCTACCGATCATAACAGCCCCGGAAATTAAATCTGAAGGCCCACATGTCTGTCCGTCCGTTTTTTAGGCCCACTATCTTTGGACAAAGTGGACAGTAGAAATACCCCGTCATGTCATTGCGAGGAGGAACGACGTGGCAATCGCGAACTTTGCAGGGCGGTTACTTGTCCTATGCGTTTGCCGCGCTACGCTCGCAATGACAATTGGGTATTTAATGACAAGCGTGACTGTACTGTTCGTTCGTTTTTTGGGTTGATACCTGTTGCAACAAAACGAAACACCTCTACTTAAACCTGTACCCCAGCCGCACGTCAAGTAGAAATACCCCGTCATGTCATTGCGAGGAGGAACGACGTGGCAATCGCGAACTTTGCAGGGCGTTCACTTGTCCTATGAGATTGCCGCGCTACGCTCGCAATGACAATTGGGTATTTAATGACAATCGGCGGGCTGTACTGTTCGTTCGTTTTTTGGGTTGATACCTGTTGCAACAAAACGAACACATGCCCTACCACTATTCACCATTCGTCAACCCGATAAAAATATTCTCTAAGGTTTTGCCGCTGTTCTTTTTCCTCAATCCATCCAGCGTATCGTTGGCTACAATTTTACCTTTGTTGATGATGATCACCTGGTCGCATACGGCCTCTACCTCCTGCATAATGTGGGTAGACAGGATAATGGTTTTGGTTTTGCCGAGATCACGTATCAACTGGCGGATGCCGATGAGCTGGTTTGGGTCGAGGCCGGAGGTGGGTTCGTCCAGTATAAGTACCTGCGGATCGTGCAGGATAGCCTGCGCCAGCCCCACCCTTTGGCGATAGCCTTTGGATAGCTGCCCTATTTTTTTATGCTGCTCGGGGGTAAGCCCGGTTAGTTCGATGATCTCGCTGATGCGTTTTTCCGGTTCGGGTATTTTGTGGATAGCGGCTATAAATGCCAGCGACTCTTTTACGTACATATCCTGGTACAGCGGGTTGCTCTCGGGCAGGTAGCCGATGTTGCGCTTTACCTCCAATGCCTGTGTTTCCACATCAAAACCGCATACGGTGGCCTTGCCCGATGTTTGGGGGATAAAGCCCGTCAGTATCTTCATGGTGGTTGATTTGCCTGCACCGTTTGGCCCCAGGAAACCCAGCACCCCCGGCCTGGCACTAAAGGAAATACCATCAACAGCCTTTTGCGGCCCGTAAACTTTGGTTAATGATTCAACACTGATACTCATGCTTCAAATGTAGATATTTAGTTGGAAAGACCGAAAGCCGGGAAGTCAGTAAGACCGAAAGATTTATTGACTAAGTGTTCGTTCGTTTTTTAGGTTAATACGCTTTAAATAAATCCTTCTTCTATAAGTCTTTCTATAACAGCATTAACATCAACCGTATCATATTCATTTTTTAAATATATCTCAGCTAACACAACAGTTTCTGCCGTAATTTTGACATAAGTAATTACTCTTGCGCCGCCAGATTTGCCCCTGGCCGAACCACTTATAGCCAAACGTATTTTAAACACGTTCTTCCCTAAATCAGTGCCAATTGTTGGATCTTCAGCGAGCTGATCTATCAGTAAATTAATATCTGTTAAAATTTGCCGGTGTTTTTTGGCAATGTGTTTTAGCTCTTTTTTAAAGCCCGAAGTTAAAACAACATCAAATGCCATTATTAAGCTCTGCTTCTATTTCCTTAATGGCTTCTTTAGCGTTTTGCAACTTGGTTTTACCGGCTTCCCAATCGCTTATTTCTGTAAACGATTGTTTGAGTTTTTTTGCCAGTTTATCCTCATTTTTAGTCGTTGCCTGGCTTTTGTCTATCTTATAGTTCATACCAAACCTTGTCAGGATCTCCTTTAGTACAGGCAGGTCCTTATCGTTATCAATATTTACTATTAAAGTTGTCATCATACAAATTTAAAATAATCAGGTGAACTTCCGAAATCAATTTTGCTTAAGTCGTTGATTGCAACCCGACCAACGTGGTACTTGTTGGTGACAACACCAACAAGGGCGCAAAGTCGGGAAGACAGGTATTGGGAATTGTCATTGCGAGGAGGAACGACGTGGCAACCGCGAACTATGCGTGGCGGTTACTTGTCCTATGTGATTGCCACGCTACGCTCGCAATGACAATTAATATTTGTAGTGTTTCGTTTCATTTTCTAAGCCCACCCCTTTTGTAACATTTCAAAACACCTCCGTCAGAAGACTATGCAAGTGCCAGACCATAAATCCGTTAATTTAGCTTATTAAGTGATAACAGTCATATTAAAATGTGCTTCTCATTTCATTTGTTGCCTAATAGTTAAGTTACCTTAACCAAATGATACAAGCTTACGAAATTGCTATCCTTGAAGAACTGGGAGAAGATATTGCAAAGGAATTAATTGACTCCAATTATGATATTGTCATTAATATTGAAACGCTGACTTACACCTTCAAAAATTGCCCGGTACGTCTTGCCAAAAAGATCTTAAAATTAAAAACGGCGCACGGGGAAATTTCTATTTTGAATGAGTACAGACCGAAATCTATTCGGTAAACTTATGCCCGTTTACACACCTGTAGTACTTCCCTTTTCCATTGTCTTGATTGTTTTTAAATGTATTAATGAGCTCCCTTTGGTCGGTTGCTTCGTACCTCGTAATGACATATTGGCTACTGCCTCTGTTCGTTTTGTTGCATTATGCATCAACCCAAAAAACGAACGAACACTACAAAAAAATTTAAAATCGTCTAAAACCATTTTTTTTAATTGGTTGTTATTTCAATAATAATTATCAGAACTATGGATTTGAATGCTCACGTAAAATTTATGATCGGCAATGCTGTTTGCCCTATTCACCATCAAAAAGCAGCTGTAGAGGTAAAAGATGGCAACTTTAATTTCAATTGCTGCTGTACACCATTCAAAATAGAGTGCTTAAAAACAACCATCAAATTATTAACGGTTACCAAAGCCAGCCCATCCAGGGCAATGCAGAGAAAAAATGCTATTGTTGGTGATAAAGACATACCGCAGATAACCCACATCAGGTTGACGGCTTAAGGTTATCGCAGTATATTAAATTTTTTTACCTGCCTTGTTAAAAATTAAATTCATGCCTTAATTTATAATACCCCTCCCTTACCCGCTTACTTACGTAATGATACATAAAGTAAAGGATGGCTTTGCAGTGGATAGACGGGAAAAAGATGATTTGATAGTTGATTAACTATACTAACAAAATTAGCAAATAGAATTGATATATCCAAAAAAATAATTATTGGGATTATTGTCTGTCCGTCCGTTTTTTAGGATAGGGTATGAAGCGACAATGCGGACGGGCGGGAGTAGCCATCATGTCAATTACAATTGGGCATTTGTGGTGTTCGTTCGTTTTCTAAGCCCATGCATAATGCAACAAAGCGAACAGAAGAATAAGCGTTCGACTTGTTTCAAATCACCCTAACCTAAAAAACGAACGAAACACCTGTCTGAACCATGATTTTTGGGATTATTGGATTAACTTGATTTGTAGCTAAAGCAGGCATTAATCAGGAAAATCCTTAAACGGCGAAGCCCTCTTGAACACCCTTTAAAAACAAACAAACTGGTGAAAAATCATGCCAATCAAGGTTCAGACAACTGGGTGGCCTTAAGGCAATACCCCGGCTAAGCCTGAAATTTCGGTAACCATTTTCTCTTTGCTTTTGATGGCGAAGGAGATCACTATGGCGCTGCCGGCGTCGCGCTCTAACCGGGCTGCTTTAAAAATATAGGTGATACCGTCATCCGCAAGGCCGTTTACATTGTTAAACGTGACCGTATAAGTGGGATCGACCGCCATAACCGGCTTGCTGAATTTCATTAATATTTTTACACCCAGTAGCGCTGTTGTCTCCTTATTGCCCAAATAAAAGGTGGTGACATAATGGTTGGTGCTATCTTTTTTCTGGATGGTTTTGAGCAGGAATAATTTGCCAGGCGTAGCCGTATTGACCATTACTTTGCCAATTACCGACTTACCATCGCGGGCATACACGTTGATGGCTTTAACGTCTGCCGGTTTGCTTTGCGACCGGGCAGCAAAAAACCCGCAACAGAGGATAATGATCAATAAATTTCTCATGGCTGTATAATTGGTAGCATAAAGCTACCGTAATAAGAGCAATAGTGGAAATATATTTGACCGTGTTATTTACGCTTCCCTTTGCCTTTAATGGGTGCTTTTTTGATGTTGCTTTTGTTAATGTAGTTGATCGATCTGTCCATTAAAAATATCACCATACCAATGATCAGCATGATCAAACCATTGGTTACGATGATATCCCAGTCGGACTTAAAGACCCTGCCGGGGAGGTCGAAAATAAACCTGATGCTGCTGTAGTAGAAACGGTCGAGAAAGAAACAGGCAGATGATATGAGCAGCACGATAACTGAATTTATCCAGTTCCACTTATTTTTTAACGAAAGCCACAGGGATATGCCAAAACCGATAAAAATTCCCGCAAAGCGGAATACTACCGTCATAACGGTAAGCATGGACATGCGTTGCACCGTTTCTTTCCCGGAACCTGTATAATCAAGATGACCTATCTTCTCGAGCAAGGGATAGTCGCTCAAATAACTGAATTGCCATAGGGCATGATAGATAAACCAAGTGGCTATAAAGTGTACAAATATCAGCCGCCAGTTTAATTTTGATGGGGAATTGGATAGGTTCATTTATTTAATAGTAGAGCGCTAATGTAAATAAATATTTCAATTGTGTCCAAATTGTCCATAAGGGGTGGGGTTAGAAAACGGACGGACAAATGTCTGAACCTTGATTGGTAGGATTTAAGGATTTACATGATCAGGCACATTTCCATTGATAAATCTTATTAACCTTTTATTGAAAAATAATAATAACCCAATGGCAAGCATTATTAAGCCATTTGTGATAAGATGAGCCCAATCCGATTTGAAAATCTTGCCAGGAGCTTGTGTAATAAATCTGATATGATCATAATAAAAGCGGTCCAGACAAAATAATATGAACGTCATAAGCAAAACAATTAATGAATTAACCCAAAGCCATTTATGTTTGAATGAGAGTAGAAGGGATATTATAAAACCACCTAAAACCCCTCCTAACTTGGTTAAAATAGCGTAGTATAAAATCTTTGAAATGCGTTCGCCGTCAAGTCCCCTATAATTATTAAAATCTCTATAATTATGCTCATTTATACGACTACTGATTGCCTCCAGATAATTATAGTCATACAAAAAGCCGAATTCCCACAATGCATGAAAAATAAACCAGGTAGCTACAAAATGTATCAGTATCAGCCGCCAGTTTAATTTTGACAGGAAATTGGATAAGGTCATTTATTGGGAATAAAGCACTAATATAAACAAAAGATATTTCAATTGTGTCCAAATTGTCCATAAGAGGTGGGGTTAAAAAACGGACGGACAAATGTCTGAACCATGATTTACATGATTTAAGGATTTTCATGATTGTTCTTGTACCTTTTATTATCAAGTTACTCCGCTAATCATGTAAATCATGGTTCAGACAATAAGAAAGCATCTTTCGGACTTTCCGTCTTTCTGACTTTCGGACTTTCCTACTAAAAACTATCTTTGCGCTATTATGAGTAAACAGACCGACGAACTTTTCAAGAACGTAATATCGCACGCTAAAGAATATGGCTTTGTTTTTCCTTCGAGCGAGATCTATGACGGCCTTAGCGCCGTGTATGACTATGGCCAAAATGGCGCCGAACTGAAAAACAACATCAAAACCTACTGGTGGAAAGCCATGGTGCAGTTGAATGAGAATATCGTGGGGATTGATTCGGCCATATTTATGCACCCCAAAATATGGAAAGCCAGCGGCCACGTAGATGGTTTCAGCGACCCGATGATCGATAATAAGGATTCGAACAAGCGTTATCGCGCCGACCAGTTACTGGAAGATAAAATTAGTTCTCTAATGAAAGATGGTAGTCAAGAAGCAAAAGATTTTGTCATGAAAGCTGCTCAAGCTATTGATGATTCCGTTAAGCTTTTGATGAGCAAGGCAGTTAGAGATGCTGAAGATAAAAATTTAATAGAAGAGCATAATAATGGATTTCATAAAGCAATAGATCTTTTATCTAAAGAAATAGCACTTCAAAACTTTTTATTGGAAGATAAAGAGTATGTAGAAGGATACATACTCTTGAAAAAATTTGAAGAAGCGCTGAAAAATGATGATTTAAAAGCTTTACGAGATTTAATAATTGAGTATAAAATAGCCGACCCCATCAGCGGTACCCGCAACTGGACTGATGTGCGTCAGTTTAACCTGATGTTCAGTACACAAATGGGCGCGGTAGCTGATGATGCCGACCTGGTGTATCTTCGTCCAGAAACCGCACAGGGTATATTTGTAAATTACCTCAACGTGCAAAAATCGGGCAGGATGAAAATTCCTTTCGGTATAGCGCAGATAGGCAAGGCATTCCGTAACGAGGTGATCGCGAGGCAGTTTATTATCCGCATGCGCGAGTTTGAGCAGATGGAAATGCAATTTTTCGTTCGCCCCGGCACACAAAAGGAATGGTTTGAGCATTGGAAAACTATGCGCCTGAAATGGCATTTAGCTTTAGGCACAGGCCCTGAGAAATACCGCTACCATGAACACACTAAGCTGGCACATTATGCTGATGCCGCTTTTGATATTGAATATGAATTTCCTTTCGGTTTTAAAGAAGTGGAAGGTATCCACAGTCGCACCGATTTCGACCTGAGCCAGCATCAGAAATTCTCGGGCAAGAAACTACAGTATTTCGACCCGGAGATCAACCAGAATTATGTGCCTTATGTGATAGAAACCTCTATCGGTTTGGACCGTATGTTCCTGCTCACGCTGATCAACGCTTATGAAGAAGAGGACCTGAGCACAGAAGAACGGGCCGACAGCCGCGTAGTGCTAAGGCTACACCCATGCCTGGCACCTGTTAAAGCAGCTATTTTCCCGCTGACCAAGAAAGACGGTCTGCCTGAAAAGGCCCGCGAAATAATGGATAAGCTGAAGGTCGACTTTAACCTGCAATACGAGGAAAAAGATGCCATTGGCAAACGTTACCGCAGGCAGGATGCAATTGGTACGCCGTTTTGTATCACGGTTGATCATCAAACCTTAGAGGATGATACGGTTACCATCCGCTACCGCGATACCATGCAGCAGGAACGCGTAAAGGCAACAGAACTGGAAAAAATCATCGGCGACCTGGTAAGCTGGAAAAACGTGCTTTCGCTGTAAATAACATCATAAAACCGTCATAAAAGTCTCTCTACCATAAAGGTATAGAGACTTTTTTTATTTAAATACTGAAAAGATAAAACAAAATACACTATCCCCTCCGTATAAGACTACGGGACAACACAAATAGGCAATTAGCTAAATGCCAATGCTTCATTTGTAATATAAATCTGGAAAGTATAGCAATGTCTTTCCTTTAACATATAAAAAATTGAGACCATTCATTTTTATAATTCTGTTCTTCTCGAGCTTAAGTGGTTTTTGCTATCCGGTAACAAATAGTTACAGCTATTCAGGTACAGGTGGCTACGGTGGCGCTAACGGCTACTCTGCAGTAAACTATAAGGTAGATAGCCTTCGCAATTTATTAGCCTCTACCCTGGCAAATAAGGACAACCCAACCGATACGCTAACCATTAACAGGATAAACAAACTTGCTCACGAGTTTATAGATGTAAACCCCGATAGTACTTTGTATTATGCTAAGATGGCAATCAGCAGGTCGTTAGCCATAAAATATAAAAAAGGTATTGCTGATGGTATGCTTGCTAGCGGCTCAGTATATTCATTAATGGGGCAGTATGAAAAGGCCAAGGAAAACTTTACACGTGCAAAATTACTTTATATCAGCCTGAAGGAGGAAGCCAGCCTGGGTTATTGCTATATTGAGTTTGGCCGTATGTATAATAATATTGCCAATTACGAGGCTGCTTCAAGTTATTTTGCACAAGCCCTGGATATATTCAAGGACTTGAAAGATGAGAACGGTATTGCCGATAGCTATCATAATATGGGTATGGTGGCGGATAACGTAGGTAAATCAACCTTTGCGTTAGATAATTATTTTAAATCGCTTTCGCTGGATATTAAACTCCATGACAAACGTAATTCTGCAAGGAACTATAACAACATTGGTGTTATTATGCAGGAGATGGAGATCTATCCAAAATCACTGGAATACTTTAAAAATGCCCTTAAAATATGGCAGGGGCAAAATAACATACAGGGTGTTAGTACCGCTTATGAAAACATTGGCGAGATATTGATGGCTGAAAAAAAATACGACCAGGCTATTGTGTATTTATCCAAATCAATGAAGCTGACCAAACAGCTTGATGATAAAAACGGTATCAGTTCGCTATACGCCGACTTCGGCCTCTGCTACGCTAATGAAAGAAAATTCCCTTTAGCAATAAGTAATTTGGAACAGGCGCTTAAAATTTCGACCGATTACAAAGTTGATTATAATAAAGCCCTTACTTACAATTACTTCGCCACGGTTTACAATATGCAGGCCGATTACCAGAACGCTTACAAATATGCTTTGCTTGGGAAGTCGCTGGCTGATAAATTAGGCAGCTTGGGCAACCGTAGTAGCGCAGCTTTACAACTAAGCATAGCGCTCGGCGGGTTAAAGAAATTTGAAGCTGCTTATTATGCACAAAAGGAATACGAAGCGCTTAAGGATAGTTTGAAAAATGATGAAAGCGTTCAAAAACTAACTTCATTTAGCCTGGAAGCGAATTTTAACGAAAAGCAACGCCTGTTAGCAGAGCAGCACCAGCGCAAGGATGATCTTTACCAGCAAAAAATACAAAGGCAGGGACTATTGAGCGCCATATTCTTTATCATCATACTGGGCATGGTTGCTATCCTGATCATTTATTACAGGGCTAAACGCAAGCAGCAAAACATCAATACCATACTGGAAGAGAAAAACCACGAGGTATTACAGCAAAAAACTGACCTTGACGACCAGGCTGGCAAATTAAACGAACTTAATACGTTAAAAGACAGGCTAATATCTGTGTTAGCACATGACTTAAGGGCACCATTAAGCACCTTACGCGGCTTATTTGGTTTGCTGGAAGATGACAGCATTACGCACGAGCAGTTCCTGAGTATGATACCGCAGGCTTTGAGAAAATTAGAGTACACCTCTGATTTCCTGGATACTTTGCTATTCTGGATCAACAGCCAGATGGAGAATTTCGAGAACTCTGCAAAGAGCTTCCCGGTTAAAGATGTGGTATCGTACGAGATCAACAGCTACCAGGAACAAGCCGCAGCCAAAGGGATAACCCTTATTGATACGGTAGCACCGGCACTCGCTATTTCAGCCGACCCGAATTCGATCCGTATAGTTATCCGTAATTTAATTACCAACGCTATTAAATTCTCCAGGCAAAACGATACCATCTGTGTAAGCGCCAGGTACCAGGATGATAACTTCATTTTAATATCTATCAAGGATACTGGCGTAGGCATGTCTGAAAAGCAGCTTAACAAATTGTTTAAAAGCAAGGTTGATAGCGGAACCGGTACAAATAATGAATCGGGAACAGGTATGGGCTTATTATTCTGTAAGGACCTGATAGAGAAATCTAACGGTAAAATATGGGTAGAAAGCAGCCCCGATAATGGTACCGAATTCTTTTTCACAGTTCCGGTAGGAACTTGTAAAGAGCCGGAAGTGATGATGGTATCCTAACCCGTTTCTTCAACAAATTATTAATAATCTTACTGGTCTTTAGTATAACCCGATGGGTCAACTTTCGTTGTATCACCCAAATAAACCCATACTACATGACCGATGTATTTACGGAAGGCATTGCTTACCTCATCCGCGGTTAGCTTCTTCACATCATCCACCAAAGTAAACGAACGCCGCCAATTGTTATACAATACCTCGTTAGCCGCCATTGAAGTAGCCTGTGCACTATTGGTCTCCTGTTTATAATAAAAGGCGTTCAGGTAAGTAACTTTCATATTGGCAACCTCATCTGCTTTGAACCCTTCGGTTTTTATTTGAGCAACCAGTTTGTTAAATACAGCGATGTATTTATCCGGTTGTGTAGTTGAAACTTCAAACCGTGCAGTAGCTACAGAACCATTGCTTAAAAAAGCCTGCGGGGCATAAGAAAGTCCATTATTGGTACGCACCTCCAGGAAATGACGATCAGCAAATAGGCGCATAGCCACATTAAAAGCGGTAAAGTCAGGCGTTCCGGGCATAGGCGCTCCTGTTATCCCTTCAATATAATTGGTAGCCAGCTCTCTTTTTTCTGCCGAAAATGCATTCTTACTCGCTTTAAAAACTGATTTTTTAAGTTGAAAAGGTGCTCCTTGTTTTATCCCCAAAAGTAACTTACTTACTTTTTTTTCAATGATAGCCCGGTCAAGGTCGGCTACAATTACGATCAGCATTCTTGACCTTGTTAAGATAGACCGGTAATATGCCCTGGTTTCTTCGGGTGTTAATTTTTCAATGATCTGCACCGAACCATCCGGGTCTTTCGCATAATCAAGACTGGCAAAGGCAACTTTTGCAGCATACTTATCTATCGCGTCATCCGGTTGCCCTTCGGTTTCCTTCAGGCTATTAACAGCATCCTGTTTGATACGCTTAAACTCTTTGGCATCAAAACTGGGTTGGGTTAAGGCTTCGGCATACAAGGACCAAACGGTTTCAAAATCACTCTTGATGCAATTCATCTTTACCACGGAATAATCCTTACCACTGAACCCGTATAATTCAGCGCTTACTTTATCCAGTTGGTTTTTGAAGCTATTTTTATCGTGCTTCAAAGTACCGCACTCGCTCAAAGCCGTCATCGCCAATGATTCAATACCGCATTTATCTGCGGGGTAATTCCTCACCCCTCCTTTTATAATGGTTTGTATCTCTACAATATCATTCCCGCCCGGTTGCACGATCACTTTTACCCCATCCACCATCATTTCATAGGCCTGTTGCTGGGCTGCGGCCTGTTGCAGGTTAAGTAGCTGTATGATGACGAAAAGGGCTAATATTTTCTTCATAAGCTACCGGGCTGTAAAAAATGAAACGGCATTTACTTGTTTACTTAATTCGGGCTTAATGATCAAACCGGCTACCATTGGTTTGTTAGTCAAATACTTATCCAGGTACCGGGCAATATCCAGGCGCGTTACTTTCTGATAGTTTTTATCAAGATCAGTAAAAAAACTAAGCGAGGTGCTGCACCAATCAAAACTTACCTGGGCAGGCAGGTCTGACGGTTTCTCCTTGCTGTGGATACCCTGCCGCATTAATATGGCCTTAGCATCTTTTAACTGTTCATCGGTAAAATAATCAGCATCCGCGAAATGGCTCAACTGGTTCACGAACTCAGTATAACATTCCTTCAGCTTATTGGGGTTTGGCTCGATCAATATATCTATCGGCCCCACATATTTACAAGTAGTATAGTTCACCTGGACGGACGATGCCAGACCCTTATCAACCAATGCTTGCTGCAATCTGGAAGAGTTTAACCCAACTATGGTCGAAAATACATCAGCAGCTACTACCGAGGCTGAATCAGTTGCATAAGACGGCCCCTGCCACGAAAACTGCATATTTGGGGTTTGTGCTATAGTAGCTTCCTTTACAAAATATTCACTTTTGGATAATGGCTTAAATGCAGGCAGCGGATATTTCACAAAAGGATCAAAATCACTCCTGGCCCAATCACCAAAAATGCTTTCTGCAAGGGCGAAAGCCTCACCATGCTTTACATCGCCGCATATCGTCAGCAAACTGTTATTAGGCAGATAGAATTTGTTTTTGATCACCAGCATTTTTTCGGCCGTAGCGGTGTTGATCACGTCGTGGATGCCGATAGGATTTTTACGGCTAAGCAGATCGCCCCATAAATGTTTTTGCACCTCGAACCAAAGCTGAAAGTTAGGGTCACTCTCTAATTGCTGAAACTCGCCATCTACCACGGGGCGCTCTTTCGCCATGTCTTCAGCACGATATAGCGGGAAGCGGATAGCAGCGTTCATTAATTTCAATCCGGCTTTAAGACTGTCTTTCCCCAAGGTAAAATAGTAGTGTACGCGCTCCACATTGGTAGTCCCATTCCATAGTGCACCTAACTGCTGCGTGCGTGCTAAAAACTTTTCCTGTGTAGGGTAATCCCTGTTAGCCTTAAAAAACATGTGCTCAAACAGGTGCGATAAGCCATTATATTCGGCGTCTTCGGTATATGATCCATTTTTTACGGCTATTTCAATGGTTGCCAACGGCACCTTGCTGTTCTCTATCACCAGCACTTCCAACCCGTTGGGAAGTTTTTCCCAGAAATAACCTTTTGGCAGGCGGGGTTGGGCAAATGCCCCGGCTGTGAAAAGCATTGCGCCAATAATGATGATGACAATTCTGATGGAGGCCCGGGCCATGTATCACAGTTTAGTTATTAACCATATAAAAGTATTGGTATATTCTTAAAATTCGCAATTATTAAACATTTACCTGTGCAAATCAGCTATAAAACAAAAGGCCCTGACATAACCAGGGCCTTTTGTTGATCTATAGCAATAAATATTAGCTGTATTGTATATCCAAAGTAATAGGCACGCTCAGTGCTTTTGAAATAATACAATTAGCTTTTGCGCCTTCGGCTATTTGTTTGAAAGTATCTTCGGAAACGCCATCAATAGGTGATCCTTTTAATGACAAATGGATACCGGTGATACTTAAAGCAACCATATCCAGGTCAAGAACAGCCTCTGTATTCAGATCACCCGGTGTAAATCCCGACTGCGTTAAAGCTGCGCCTACGGCCATAGTAAAGCAGCCTGCATGAGCGGCCGCGATCAATTCCTCGGGGTTTGTACCCACGCCATCGGCAAAACGGGTTTTAAACGAATATTGTGTGTTATTCAATGTGGTACTTTGGGTAGTGAGTTCACCCTGGCCATCTTTTAATGTGCCGTTCCAATGGGCTGTTGCTGTACGTTTCATAGTTTTAATTGTTAGTTGTGAATGTATTCGAAAGTAGTTATTTTATTTAAAAGCCAATATTAAATTTCTATCCATTAAGTATTAAGCCCACCCCTATCGTAGAGAGTTGAGATTACCACTTGGCGCGCTCATATTGTGAAGGCCATTTAACCTCCTGCCCTAATTGATGCGCAGCGCGTAACGGGAAATAAGGATCGCGCAAAAACTCACGGGCCAGTAATACCACGTCAGCCTGGCCGCTTTTAATTATTTCGTCCGCTTGCTCCGGTTCGGTGATCAAACCTACTGCGCCGGTTAGTATCCCAGCTTCTTTCCTTACTTTCTCAGCAAACTCAACCTGGTAGCCCGGCTTCAAAGGTATTTTTGCAGCGGCAACATTCCCGCCAGAAGAGCAATCAACCAGGTCGATGCCCTTATCTTTCAAAATTTTTGCCAGCGCCGATGAATCGTCAGCTGTCCATCCTCCTTCGGTCCAATCGGTTGATGAGATACGTACAAATAAAGGATATTCATCCGGCCACACTTCTTTTACAGACTCGGTGACCTCCAATAATAAACGGATGCGGTTCTCAAATGACCCTCCATATTCATCAGTTCTATGATTACTCAGAGGCGAATAAAACTCATGGATCAAATAACCATGTGCCCCATGCAGTTCAATTACTTTAAAGCCTGCTTTTAATGCACGGTTTGCTGCTGCTTTAAAATCAGCCTTAACTTTTTCGATGCCTTGTTTATCCAGTTCGAGCGGGGCTTCTTCCTTCTCAGTAAAAGGCAATGCGCTTGGCGCTAAGGATTTCCACCCATTTTCCTGGTCAGACGGTATTTGGGCATTGCCCTTCCATGGAACTTCGTGACTTGCTTTACGGCCTGCATGCGCTAACTGAATACCTGCCACACTCCCATGATGGTGAATAAAATCGGTGATCTGCTTCAGTTTTTCTATATGTTCATCTTTCCAGATGCCCAGGTCGCCGTAACTGATCCTGCCTTCGGCGGATACTGCTGTTGCTTCTGTAATTACTAAAGCAGCGCCGCCAACAGCCCTGCTGCCTAAATGCACCAGATGCCAGTCGCTGGCAAAACCATCCTCGCTGGAATATTCGCACATCGGCGAAACAATAATGCGGTTTTTAAATTCGATACTTTTTATTTTCAGGGGTGAGAACAGGTGAGCCATAGTTTGTTTTTGTGCAAATATGACGAGTAACATTTAAGGCAGTCTCATAGTTTTGTAAAATACCTGTGAATGATGTTTAAATGATAAACGGCCTGAACATTTATTTAATTTTGGGTGCTTAATTACCAAATATGAAAAACGAACAAAACTATGTAACGCTGCAAGTAGCAGACGGCAGCACAATGGCTGCTTATACCTCATTACCTGAAAAAAGCACCGGAAAACTACCTGCAATCATCGTAGTGCAGGAAGCATTCGGGGTAAATCACCACATGCGCAAAGTAACCGATCAATTTGCTGCCGAGGGTTTTGTGGCGATATGCCCAGAAATTTTCCATCGCACTGCACCCGTAGGATTTGAAGGAAGCTACAGCGATTTTGCTTCGGTAATGCCACATTACCAGGCTGTAACCATTGAAAACCTAGAGTTAGATTTAAAAGCTACCTATGAGTGGCTGGCAAAACAAGATAATGTTGATCCCGATCGTGTATTCAGTGTGGGCTATTGCTTGGGAGGCAAGGTTTAATTTTTGGCAAATGCCGTATTGCCATTAAAAGCTGCTATTTCCTATTACGGCGGCGGTACAGATACCATTGCTGACAAAGCTAAAGACTTGCATGGGAGACATTTATTTTTCTGGGGAGGATTGGATAAACACATCAAATCTGAAAATATCCATACGGTAATCAGCGCGATGGAGGCTGCGGAAAAGGACTACATCAACGTAAAAATATCATATGCCGATCATGCTTTCGCTTGTGATGACAGACCGAGTTATAATGAAACGGCTACAAAGGAAGCCTGGGCATTGACGCTGGCTTTTTTGGGTGAATCTTAATTATTCGCTTTTTTCTTCGCGTTTCACCAGCAACACTTCATCGCCTTCCAACGGCAGGTAACCATATTCATAGCAAAAATGATAGGTCTTGCCGTTTTGGGTTTGATAGGTATGCGTATGATATTCAAAATCCAATCCCTTTGCTGCTAATTTTTTTCGGGTCGTTTTTGTTTTGCCTGATGGGTTCAGTTCCTCCAGTATACGCCGGTTACGGCGCAGTATGTTATTAATATTACGCACCAGGTTATAGCTGCTGCTATTTAACTGGTTATTATAATTATTGCGGCATTGGTCGTCACAAAACTTTTTATCGGCGCGGCCATGTAAAACTTTGCCGCAGTCGAGGCACACTCTTTCCTGGTTCATATGATAAAGGTAACGAATTAATTATTCGTTTGCAAACGTTTACAAATGGAAATTGTCGACTATAAACGGTTAATAACCGACTAATTTTTTCGGCATACTACACCTTTGTATCACCGATTTGAAAAGAAATATTAAAAATTAAAGAAAGCATGAACACATTAAAAAACAGCGTACGCCTGGTAGGCAACCTGGGTATGGACCCCGAAGTAAAGAGTTTTGATAATAACCGCAAACTGGCGAAAATAGCCATCGCTACTAATGAAACCTACAAAAATGACAAGGGCGAGAAAATAACAGACACCCAATGGCACAACCTGGTATTATGGGGTGCACAAGCCAAACTGGCTGAAGAATATTTAAAGAAAGGCGATGAGATCGCCATCGAGGGCAAGCTCTCCAGCAGAAGCTATGTGGACAAAGATGGTAACAAAAAATATGCGACCGAAGTGGTGGTCAATGAGTTTTTGAAACTCAGTCATAAAAATTAGATGATTTAGTTGGGGGTTGATAGTATGTGTGGGGGAAGTGATCGGTTGGTTGCTATCAACCCCTGACTAAATTAAATGGGCTTTAAATTATTAAAACTGTAATCGTTATATTTGTTATGTACTTAGAAGCAAAAGAAACAGCCAGGTTATACAAACTGCTATCTGATAAGTTAGGTAGTGATACAACCGAGGCCATGTTTAAATACATCGATAATAAAACAGAGCGTTCCGTGGAAGCCACCATTAAAACATTAGCTACAAAGGATGATATTGCCAGTGTTCGCAAAGAAATTAGCGAAGCCAAGACTGAAAATATTAAGTGGATGTTTATATTCTGGATTGGACAGGTAGCTGCAATGTTGGCTATTGCCTTTTTAGTCTTAAAAAAATAAACTGCTTATGGAAGAAGCGATTAAGCCTTTAGCTACAAAATATGATACTGCAAGTGGTATTGCAAGTATCAAAGATGATCTTGCAAAATTCAAATCTGATCTTAGTAAACAAATTGATAATTCTATCAAATGGATGTTTGCCTTTTGGCTCGGCCAGATTGCTGCAATGCTGGCTATAGTATTTTTGTTCCTGAAGAAATAAGAGGCAAATCAGAAAACTGTCATTACCTTAAATATTAACAGTCTTTTCTACGATAATATGTATCACATCATCCAGTTCTATAGCGGTGGTTTTCAGGTGCTCCATGATCTCTTTGTTTAAGGGGTTATTCATTTTACTCTCATCAAATAAATTAACCAGGCCCATTATAGTTGCTACCGGCCTGCGGATATTGTGAGAGCTGATAGACGCAATTTCCTGCAGGCGTTTATTCTGATTGGCTAAATACTCTTCGTTCTTTTTACTTTCTATTAACACCCGCAAAATATTAACTGTACGCTCAATTAACTGTAATTCGTCTTCCACAGGCTCACGGATGGTATCATAGTATATTGCAAAAGTTGCTAAAACCTTAGTGCTTTGAAAGCCAATAACAGGAGTTGACCAGCAGGCTTTCAATCCGTACGGGAGAATGAATTGCTTATAATCATCCCATAAAGGACTGTGATCAATATCCTTCACAACAACTTGTTCACGATGGTAAGCTGCCGTACCACAAGAGCCTGCTTTGGGCCCGATCCTGGAGCCATCTATCGCTCTGATATACTCGGCAGGTAAACGCGGGGCTGATAAATGATATATCTTTTCCTGGGCATCATCAATTTCCAGTATTGAGCAATACATTTCGGGAAATATGGTTTCAATCCCCATTAATAATTCATCAGCTATTTGAGCGAGAGAATAAGCAGGCAAAAGATTCAGCTCCAAAACCTTCTTTTCGAGTGCCAACACGAGTTGCTGCACTTTAATATGACTAACGTCTCTTATAAAAGCAACTAATTCACCTTTATAAGGATAAATGTTTAACCGCAACCACCCTTTATAATGCTGATCGTAGTATTGTAACTGAACGGGAACATTATTTTTAAATGCATCCTCAAACTCAGAAATGAATTCTTTGGCAATTATCCGGCTATCAATAAGCCTGAAATCTATACCATACAACTCATTAGCGGGTAGATTTATGATAGCTTGAAAAGCAGGATTGAAAGCATTGATGCGCCAATCTTTATCCAGCATAAAAAAGCCTTCTGTAAGATTTGCTAAAACATGCTGAAGCCTGTCCGAGATATTAATATGGTCCCTGATGTTTAAATTTCCATCGGAGTAAATACCTGTCGCGTAGATCAGTTTGTCATCTTCATTAAAACTTAGCGACCATATAATACTTAAAAGGTCGCCATTTTTAGCCCTTATCCTTGTTAAATATTTTGCTATGTTTTTCTTTGTAGATATAGAATTAAATAGCTCAATGGCCTTTTTTTTATCGTCCGGGCAGGACAGATCAATAAAGTTTTTACCATCCATTTCCTGCTCATCATAACCAGTAAAATGCCAGAAAGAAGCATTCGTTTTAATAATGTTTCCATCGATATCAAACACGCAAAATATATCATTTGAATGCTCAAACAAAAACGATAGCCTTTCATCCATACAAGCAGGGTATTATTATAGTAAATTTACCATAATAATAATTTGATATACAATAAATTATATATGTTTTTTTAAGGGGTGGAAACTGCTACCGGCAGTATTTTCCCGTTAAAGAACCTGTGCCCCGTGAGGGCAAAATCTGCGATGTATTTACCCATTTCAAAAGCCATCACAGGTGATTCATAGCCGGGGAAAGCTTTTTCGAGCATTTCGGTTTGCGCCGAGCCCAACGCCAGGCAGTTCACCTTGATCTGTTGTTCCGCTAATTCCTGCGCCAGGCATTCGGTTAAGGTATGTAATGCTGCTTTGCTGGCCGAATAGGCTGATAAACCCGGAAACTTAGCACTGCCCTGGAACCCACCCATACTACCTATATTTAAAATATGCGAACCGGCGGGCATTAATAGCAACAGGCTTTGTATGATGCGTACATGACCTATAAAGTTACTTTGCAGCATCTCCACAAAATCAGTTTCCAATAGTTCCGTAAAAGGCTTATTAACGAGTACACCCGCATTATTGATCAGTATATCCACCTGGTTATCAAGGCGACTACTTATAAATTGAAGCAGATCGGCATAATCATCATGCACAATATCAAAGGCTACAGGATAAAGCACGCAATCGGGGTTTAATCCCCGTGCTATCTCCAATAACTTCCCAAGCTTATCCTCAGAGCGCGCCAATGCGATCACCTTGTGTTTGCCGGATAATATAAGTTCAAGTACCGCTTCAAACCCAACACCACTGCTAGCGCCTGTTATAATGATATTCATAACCGCTAAGATATTAAATTTATCAAACAGCCAATTTTGTTCGACTGGATGTTTGATGAAGAAAATCTGCTATTTTTGTATATGAATGTACAGGTTGTAACAAACGAAAAAGGTAAAAAAACTGCTGTGTTAGTCCCTATAGCTGATTGGGAAGAAATACAAAGACGTTTAAATACCGAACAATTATTTGATGAATTTTCTTCTTCAATGAAAGCTATTAAAGAAGATGCCGAAGGCGTTGCAAAGCTAAAAAATGCAAGAAACCTGATTCATGGCCATTGAGGTTAAATATACGCCTGATTTTGAAAGGCAATTAAAACGTTTGGCTAATAAATACGCATCAATATATCAGGATCTGGACAGCTTGATTGATGAGCTTGAAATAACCCCACATACCGGTAAACCTTTAGGCAAAAATCTCTACAAGATACGTATGGCTTTATCTGGTAAAGGCAAAGGTAAAAGCGGCGGCGCAAGAGTAATTACTTATGTTTTGTTAAAAAATGACGCTGTTTATTTAGCCGCGATCTATGACAAATCAGAGCAATCGACTATCGATACAGATAGGTTGATTAAAGTTCTGAAAAGTTTGGGCCTATAATAGCTATACCACCAGTTTCTGTTCCACCGGGTGTTTGATGAGATAAAACCCATCGCTGATCAGTTTCGTCAATCCGGGTTCATTGGCGGCCTTATTTTCAAGAAAGGCCCTTATCTCCGCAGCTAATCCAGGCTCAACTTCCTCGTGATCCAATATCTCCAATATTTCCAGCGCACACAGCCAGTCATCGTGGTGGTTTTTTTGCAGCATTCGCCACACATTACCCAAAAAGCCATAATCACCGCCTTTGTGCCTGCGATCCCTCACTTGCTGGTAAAGTTTATGCAACTCTAATGTCCGTTGATCATATTGTACGTGATGTGTGTTGGTGTTCGACTTGTACACAATTTCTTCGTAAGCGTCTTTGTCGGCTGCGCCGCAAAAAACGGAGGTTATTTTCTCGCCAACAGCCATATCAAATACGCCCCATGAAGGATCAAACAACAACTCTCCTTTTTTATCTTTTACCGTACAATCCGCAAAAGTGATCAGGATGTTTTTGCCATCCCGGGTCAATATATGCTTCACAGTTCCGCTCAAAGTGATACCGCTTTCAAAATGCAGCATCGCTCCATTACCTGTTTCCAGTCCGTGAACGGTCAACTCATCCGCAGTCATATCTTCAATCGGTGTGGCTGCGCCTTTTAGCTTACCAACGGGAGAGCTGAACCCATCCTTGTGATAGTCTTTACCATGGCCTTTCAGCAGTTTGTTATTGAATGATAATATAGTTGGGCCGGTAGTTTTAAGGAACGAGGGTTGGTCGCCCGTTGTCTTTATAAAGTCCGTAATTGTACCCGAAACCTGCAAACCCGAACTATAAACTGCAGTACAGGTATTTTTGCTTTCAATCGCTTTTTGCAAACCAAAACTGCCCCCTACCCTGAATGCCATGGTATCGGCAAATTGTTCCAGCACGTCGATCAGGTTCTGAAATGTTTCGGTAACAAAAAGCTGCGGCTGCGCCTTGGTGATATCGTACGAGTAATTTACCGCATAGATATTATACCACAACTTCTTGATATCCGGCTGCATACAGGTAGAGCTCTCGCCGATAGACGAAAGCAAACCCGCGCCATATATTTTTGGATTTTCCAGGTTCCCGATCAAACCATATTCAACTGTCCACCAATGCAGGCGGCTCAATAGGGCCATTTCTGATGGTTCGCCCATATTCTTCTGCCTGAAATCGACTAATTCCTCGGCTTGTTTTATTTCTTCGGGATCAGCATCGGGCATTTCCTTTAAAATGGATAGCGCCCTTATCGCCTCATACAATTCAAAATCCTGTGCCGAAAACATGGCCTTTGCGCCTATCGAACCAAAATAACTTAAATAATCGTGGTAATCCTTATCAGCGATAATGGGTGCATGACCGGCGGACTCATGTATAATATCCGGCGCAGGGGTATATTCAATATGCTTTAACTGGCGGATATCAGCAGCGATCACCAACACCCGGTAAGCCTGGTATTCCATAAAAGCAGCAGGCGGTATAAAGCCATCCACAGTAACGGCGCCCCAGCCTATTTTGCCGAGTGCATCGTTCATTTCCTGCAGGTCAGGGATTTTTTCTATCGTTAAACCTGCTTTTTGCAAGCCGGGGATGTAAGGATAATAAGCAACATCTTTAAGATAACTGTAATTCTGTCGCATCACATAACGCCATACCGCATGATCAATGGGCGTATAGTGTTCATAATGCTGATTTACGATAAATTGCTTTAAATGACGGGGTAATGCCGCAACCTGCGGGTTATTAAAATCATTAAAATCACTCATTACGTTCAGTTGGTTTATTAAGAGAACGTAAAATTAGTGATTTGGTTGGTTTATTGAGTTGATCGGGTTGATTATGTGAGTAAGTTACCGCTTGTTAAAAACAACTTATTCGGTACTATCAACTACTTCTTTTTCCCTGAAAGATTTAAGGCCCTCTTCCAACCTGCTTGGACGGAGCACATAATAAAGCCCCGATAGCGCAACTATAAGCGATGTTAAATAAAAAGACACGCTCAGGAATACAGCCAGTCCTACGTTCATGTGAAATATGGGTGATAGTTTTTGAAAAATAGCCTCCCTTGCACCTGCCCCACCAAAAGTTATCGGCACTACAGCAGCTAAAGCAGATATCAGGAAAGACAATAAGTAAGGTGCAAACTTGCCGTGAAAGTCCTGCCCCATCATTACGCAAAGTATGGTCAGCACCTGTAACGATTGCACCAATATAGCCTTAGCGTGGCCTTTGAAAAAATGCTTCGAGAAATCGGAAAAGAACTTTTTTACTACAATATAATAGATAAGACTGCCGACCAAAAAGATGCCCAACGGGATAGCAATGTGTATTTCTATCTGAGGGATAAATATTTTTAACGCTACTATGATCAATCCGATAGCCCATAAGCCACTCAGCCTGTCGAAAGCTATTGCCCAGAATACTTTTTTTGCGGGCTGTTTATAGGTTTTGTGCAGAACATATATTTTATAGCCATCGCCGCCTATACCACCGGGAAGCAGCAGGTTATAAAATATTCCCAATAGATATAGACGAAAATTAAATCTTGGATCTAACCGCAGATCGATCGATTTAAAGAAACTCAGCAGCCGCCATGACGACGCTACCATTGAAAAAAAGTACATCACAACACCAGCGAGCATCCACCAGTAATTGGCGTGGATAAGCCTGTCTTTGACTTCGCGAAGCGGAACTTTGCTAAAAACATAATACAGTAAAACTGAAGTAACTCCGAGTTTTAGCAATATTTTGGTGACGTTCCAAAGCTTATGTTTCCAGGTTCGGGGATTGGGGTTATCCTCTACTATATCTTCAATTTCTGTCATTGGCTGCAAAGCTATGCTTTTTTTGGATTTCATTGATTATGATAACTATTTCAACAGCTACAAAATTGACGAAGCGATGAAACTTGAACGCAGCTAAATCAACAATTCGGTAAATCAATAACGGCGAAGCCTTCTTGAGTGCCTTTAAAAAACCAATCACTACGAAAAATTCAATAATTACCTACCTTTGCCGCATGACAAAAGTAAATGTTGGTTTGGTGCAGATGTCATGCACGGCTGATAAGCAGCAAAATTTGCAAAAAGCAATCGTAAAGGTGCGCGAAGCGGCTGCAAAAGGCGCGCAGATCGTTTGTTTGCAGGAGTTGTTCACTTCCCTATATTTCTGCGATGTAGAGAACTATGATAATTTCCAACTGGCCGAAGCCATCCCCGGCCCGTCAACCGACGAACTATCAAAAGTCGCGAAAGAATTAAATGTAGTAATCATAGCTTCTTTATTTGAGAAACGGGCACAGGGCCTATACCATAACACCACCGCTGTAATTGACGCGGATGGCGCTTATTTGGGTAAATACCGCAAGATGCATATCCCTGATGACCCGGGTTTTTATGAAAAATTCTACTTTACTCCTGGCGATTTGGGCTATAAGGTTTTCAAAACAAAATACGCCACAATTGGCGTGCTTATCTGCTGGGACCAATGGTACCCTGAAGCTGCGCGTATTACCGCGTTGATGGGGGCTGAGATACTATTCTATCCTACTGCCATCGGTTGGGCAACCAGCCAGGATGACGCCACCAATACCGAGCAATACAATGCCTGGCAAACCATCCAGCGCTCACATGCCGTGGCTAACGGCGTGCACGTGGTAAGCGTTAACCGGGTCGGGCAGGAAGAAGAACTAAAATTCTGGGGCGGCTCATTTTTTGCCAATCCTTTCGGCACCATTATTCACCAGGCTTCACATACAGACGAAGAAGTGATTGTGCAAGAGCTTGACCTGGGTAAATCAGATTACTATAGAAGCCATTGGCCGTTTTTGCGTGACAGAAGGATCGATTCATATCAGCCTATAACAAAAAGATTTATTGATGAAGAGTAATTGTCTGAACCATGATTTACACGATTAAAGGATTTTCAGGATTATTTAACTAACTCAGTTATCATATTATTTTACGATATAATCAGGTTAATCTTTTAATCCCATAAATCATGGTTCAGACAAAAGAGATTGCCGCGCTACGCTCGCAATGACATATTTAGAAAACTAAACATCGACTATGGACGACCTCTTAGGATTCCACTTCCCTGCCGAATGGGCACCTCACACTGCTACATGGTTAAGCTGGCCGCATAAAGAGGAATCATGGCCGGGCAAGATCGCTACTATTTATAAGCCCTATTGCGAGTTTATCAAAGTGATCTCAGAGGGCGAATTAGTGCGAATTAACGTGATTAATGCCCAAATGGAGTCTTTTACAAAAGAGCAATTGTTAAAAGCCGGTGTTGATTTAGGTCGCATTGAGTTTTTTGAATTTCCGACCAATGATGCCTGGTGCCGCGATCACGGCCCTGCTTTTTTGATCAATCCCGGAACCAAAGAAAAAGTAATAGTTGATTGGGGTTACAATGCCTGGGGCGACAAATATCCACCATACGACCTGGATGATGTGATCCCCACCAAAATAGCACAACAGTTTAATTTGCCGGTTTATCATCCGGGCATTGTAATGGAAGGCGGCTCGGTTGATTTCAACGGCAAAGGAACAGTTTTAACCACAACTGCCTGCCTGCTGAATAAAAACCGCAACCCGCATTTAAACCAACAGCAAATCGAAACTTACCTGCAAAATTATTACGGCGTTGAGCAGATTCTGTGGCTTGGTGACGGCATCATAGGCGACGATACCGATGGCCACATCGATGACATTACCCGTTTTGTGAACGAGGATACCGTTGTTACCGTTATCGAAGAAAACAAGAACGACGAGAACTACCACATCCTGCAGGAAAACCTGCAAACGCTAAAAACCATGCGCCTGCTGAATGGCAAGCAACTCAATATTATCGAGCTGCCTATGCCCGAACCTGTGTATTATGACGGTCAGCGTTTACCTGCCTCTTATGCCAATTTCTATATCGGTAATGCGGCTGTGGTGATGCCTACCTATCGTTCTAAAAACGATGTCAGGGCGCTTGATATTCTACAACAATGCTTCCCCGACAGGAAAGTAGTTGGCATTGATTCCACCGATATTATATGGGGATTGGGAAGTTTTCACTGCCTGAGCCAGCAGGAACCGGCGGTGTAAAAACTGATAATTCCATGCGGATACATTGTATTGTGTCCACTTTTCAGGGCGTTCCATTTTTTAAATGTGGAACACTTTGGAACGGTATCAATAGTTAATAAATTAACCTATAGTATATTTTAACAGGCCATTTATCATGAGCCTTCTGCTCTTGGATTCATCATATTCTGTATTCTTCACCGGGAATTTCTCTCTCCTTACCGAC
>Ga0206976_1039_pt1 | contig 42811 bp, 42 predicted proteins | sample Alteio_BWOrgHeat_82_FD_152926 | JGI IMG/M metagenome (GOLD analysis project Ga0206976, IMG submission 152926) | Enriched cells from forest soil in Barre Woods Harvard Forest LTER site, Petersham, Massachusetts, United States -... | ecosystem: Environmental > Terrestrial > Soil > Temperate forest >... | reverse complement strand
AATAATGCAAAAAGGAATTGTATAGAATAAAAACTTTTTAATGAATACAGCAAACTGATAAAAACAGGTTGTTTATCTGCGGTTCACCAGGAAAATCAAAGATCATTCGGGCACCGGTTTAAGCATTATCTTTTGATCAACCTATGTATTTGGTTGATTTACAGGCAGCAAAAAGGTGTTTTTACTTTTAAAATAAGGTGTTTTTACGGTAGTCGTCATATAAATTTTGCCCTACTTTTATCTTATAAATCGGAACCATGAAAACAACAGCCAAAATCTTATTCGCCCTGGTAATCCCGCTGCTCTTCTGCAAATGTGCGTCCTTAACCAAATCTCAGCTCACTGAGGTCAACCAGTTCGGGCAGCTGACTAAAAACTTTTCTACCTATCCCGGTAGTTTGTACAGTTCCTACCTCGCGATCCACGAAAAGGCCCTGATGTATAGCGCCAATGCCACAACAGGGGCGGAAGAACATTTCCAATTAATTAACTCGGCATACCGGTTAAAGAAAAAAATGGATTCGCTTGAACAAAAAATGGATCTGACTTTCCAGATCGTGGATAATTACGGTCAATCCCTGGTGCTGCTAACCTCGCCAACTCACAGTGCGCAACTGGATACTGCTTCCCAAAGCCTGGGGACGAATTTAGACGGACTGATAGCGAAATATAATTCTATTAATACGGCGCATCCCCTGCCAACCGGAATCGGCGGGGCGATATCAGAACTGATCACCCTCGGCGGCGAACAATATATCCGTTCCAGGCAAGCAGATGAAGTTAAAGCATTTGTACAAAAGGCAGACCCTATGATCGCAGAACTAATGGATGAGTTAACCAATCATTTACAAAGTCCTTTGAATTCGCCTGCAGGCCAACCGGCGACCTTCCTGGACCTATTAAAAAGCGAAAGGGACGAAGTGCACCAGGATTATACCTTTTACCTGGGTTATAATGCCGACCTTATCACTATTCAACCTGCTTCGGCAAAAAAGGGCCAGGTTGAAACAAACATTGCCATTATCAAAACTGACCCGCGAAAATCAAAAAGACAGGATACTGTATTAAAGGGTACGCTTGCATTTCCCGCTTATAGCGGAGCGATACAAAAACAACGGGCCTCTTCGCTCGCCAGCGACCAGGACTGCTTTCAAATGCTGGCCGACCTGGATAACCTGGATTCCCTTTACAACCAAACCCTTGTAGCCATCGGCAACTTAAAGAAGGCCCACCATAAACTATTAGCAGATATCCAGGAGAAAAAGACCCTCAAGGAGATCGTTGCCGAGCTTCAGGAATATGGCGATGATGTTAAAAAAATGTACACGACACTTAAAGCAATTAAAAATTAAATCATCACAATATGGATACCGCAAACATGAACACCCTGCAACAGGCCACTAACGCCATCGGGCAGGTTCAAACTGCCCTGCAGGACCCTACACTCTCCCCTGCAAACCGTACCGCGCTGGAGGATACGCTCGTCGCCCTTCGGGGTGTTCAGAACGATATTATAAGCAATTCTGCGCAGGCCCTGGTCGATGCGCTGAAAGGAGATAACGATCAGCTCAGCCAGTTAGCAGATCAAATCAATGCTGGCGCCGCCCAACTCGACCAGGTAGCCGCTACCATCAAAAGTGTCAGCAATACCGTGGGTACGCTTATTAATGTTACTACTGCTGCTGTTTCCGCAGGGATCATTTAACGCCTATAGTCGGTGTGCTGCCCCTGCGCTGCTACTTGCCTAAACTGGCTCTTTCCTTTGCCATGATACCTTCGATGGCATCGCCTACCTCATGATCGGTATTGGCTTTAAAATCGAACCCTAATAGTTTGGCTATGCTTTGGGCCAATTGTTTGTGATAGGTGATGGTTGAGGTTTTGATGATGCCATCAGGCGGGGTATCGGGCCCGATCACCGCGAACCAGGTTTGCTCTGAATTAGGTATCCACGAACCATGGCTGCGCCAGTTATCCAATGGTATATCGCCGCGCCCATGATCGCAGGTGATGATCAGGGTGGTTTTGTCTTTATAAGTTGGGTCGGTTTGGATATACTCCCATAATTCCTTGATAAAAGAATCCTCCATGTGTGCCTGGGTCAGGTACATTTTGTAATTACCGGCGTGGGCCATGTCGTCCGTTTCATCAAAGGACAGGTACATCACACGCGGTTTGTATTGTTTCAGATACTCCTTGCCAAACTCGTAGGTCATAAAGTCAATGCGGGTATCGTCCAGGTAATGCGGCGCCTGGTGCTGTATCACGTTGAGGTATTTTAACTGCGCATCGGCTTTGCTATCCTCAAAATTGGTATAACCGGCGTTTACTTTTAAGCCCGATCGCTGCACATTCAATATCGCCGGGAATACTTCCCATGAGGCAAAAACCGCAACCTTATTTTCAAAACCCTTTTGCTTGTTCAGATACTCCAGCACATTAACGTTTGGATTTTGTACAGGGTTGTTGGTATTCATCCTCGCATCCGGGAATCCGGTAAATATCTCGTTATAGCCTGGGTATGAAAAGTGAAATTTATTAGCCACCTCGTCCTTATTGCCCATATCCCTGTCGCCGTATAGCTGCCCACCGTTTACCAGTGGCGACCAAAAAAATGGCATCAATAATTTGCGGCGCACTTCAGCTGTCGCGGCCCAGAACTCTTTCCTTATCTCGTTTTTATTCTCGGTGTATTGGGAGTTGATGAGCGCCGAATCTGCACCTCTGTAAAGCTCCTGCCAGCGAAAGCCGTCGAGTGTAACAATGATCACATTTTGGGTTTTGTGGCTTTGGGCGAAAAGCTGTGGAATAATGGCGAGTGTTAAAAGCAATAAGCTAAACTTTTTCATATTTAAACCTGCTGTTTACGCCACAAAAGTAAAGACGGCAGGTTAAGCCCACCTTTATTGAAATTTAATTTAAAGGTTGTTGGTAATTTATTGATTGTTAATAAAATCGGTTTGGGGTCGCAGCTTAAGTTAACCCCATATTAAGCTCATCCTCTTTTTGCCATTTCTCACTACCGCTCGAAATGACAATTCGCTTATTAGAGATATATACAAAAAAGAAGAGTTCCTGATGGGCAGGAACTCTTACAACCAATTATAAACCTAAATTATGAGAGAAGAGGACGCAGAGGACGGGATCGAACCATCAATTTGCTGCCGGCCAGCGCTCCGCATAATGTTTAGTAGTAAAACCAACCGGTTATTGAACTACCATGCGACAAATGTAATACATTATTTTATATATTCTATAATTTCTATGGAAATTATAGAATATATTTTATTTGAAGATGAAATACCTCCATTTGTTGGTTACAAAATCAACAAAGGCGGAGCAATATTAATTATAGGTTATATTATTAACTATTGATACCGTTCCAAAGTGTTCCACATTTAAAAAATGGAACGCCCTAAAAAGAGGACAATGACTTTATGCAGAGGAAGTGCCGGTATTGATTACCCCTTCGGGGAATACCAGTTTAAAAGTACTGCCGATGCCTTGTTCTGATTTCACCTCGACCTTAATACCATGAAAACCGGCAATTGATTTTACTATGGGCAGGCCCAGCCCAAAACTATCCTGCATGGACTGGCTGAATTTTTTGAACCGGTTAAAAATTAACGGCAGCAATTCCGGGCTAATGCCGATGCCTGTATCAGCGACCTCAATGATGAAGGATTTGTTATCCTGCCGCCCTGTGATCCTGATCTCGCCGCCCTCCTTATTATATTTTATCGCGTTATTGATGAGGTTGAAGAACAGGTTGAACAGCAAAAACTTATTAACACTGGTCAGGCTCCATTCCGGCGGTATGGTAATTTCGCAACTGACATTCTTTTCCTGCAGGCGGATGGATATTTCGTCATAAACTTCGTGTATCAGCGCTGCCACCGAAATGGTATCTTCCTTTAAAAACTGGTCATTCTCAATTTGGGAAATGAGCAGCAAGGTTTTGGTGATACTTTTTAAGCGGTTCAATATCTTCTGCATCTCCAGTAACCGCACCTTTACCTCGTCAATAATATCTTCCTGCGCAAACATATTTTCGATCTTTGATTGCAGGATAGATATCGGCGTCATTAACTCGTGCGATGCATTGGAAATAAATTCGCGCTCCTTCTGAAAAGTATTTTCGATGGTCTGGATCATTTTATGAATACTGATATCCAGGTATTCAAAATCTGAGGTGTTCGTCCGTACCTTTTTATAAGGCGTATGATGGGGGAACTTGTGCCCGATGAGTTTGGTTTTGATGATCAACCCCAAGGGCCGTAATACATAGGTGGAGTAAAACTGGTCGGCCAGGATGGTGAGCAGGATCATCCCTAAGAGTACCTCGAGGGCTATGTTCTGTAAGGGTACAGTGGTTTCGTTAATGGTATCTATGCTTTTCCCGATCTCGAGCAGGTAGCTTTGTTTGCCGTTCTTAAATGTATGGCTTAATATCCGGTATTGAATGGTATCGCCTTCAACCACGCGCTTGTCATTCTTAATAATGTCGATATTCTCTCCGGACGAATCCACATCCAGGCTCACATATTCTTCCTTAAGCAGTGCATTATAACCGCCATACCCTTCGCCATTTTGGATATAGTTTTTTATACCGGGCCCTTTTACCAGCTCTAATACTTTGTCTTTTTGCTTGCGGAGCCAGCTATCGGTATATTTTTGATTAATATCCCTGATCAGCATAGGCAGCAATAATACAAACAACACCACAATTACCAGTTTTGAGATGGCATTAAACAGCGTTAGTTTGGTTCCGAGTCTCAAGTGCCTAATTATTAATATTTATCCTGTAGCCTAAGCCACGCACGGTTTCTATCCAATCGGGTGGGCCATATGCATTTAGCTTCTTCCTGATATTTTTGATGTGGGCATCGATATAATTGGAATCATAATCATCATTAACCACACTGCCCCATATATGTTCGCTTAGCTGTGATCGGGTAAGCGTCCTGTTTTTGTGCAGGATCATGTAGGCCACCAGGTCGAATTCTTTTTTGGTGATATTATTTACCAGGGTTTCGCCATGGGTAATGGTGCGGTTGGTCAGGTCGATCAAAAATTCGCCCAGCAACACCGTTGAGTTTTTAAGCCCGAATTTTCTGCGGGTGATGGCCTGCATACGGCTTTGCAGCTCCAGTAACGAAAACGGCTTGGCCAGGTAATCATCAGCGCCCAGGTCCAATCCTTTAATGCGGTCATACACTTCGGCGCGGGCGGTTAAAATAATACAGGCGGCTTCGGGGTTATACTTTTTTGCTTCTTTGAGCAGATCGAGCCCATCATAATCCGGCAGGCCCAGGTCTATCAGGATAAAATCATACAGGTTGATCGCAATCTTTTCGGACGCGGACGAGCCGTCAAAACAAATGTCGCAGATGTAGTTACAGCTGGTCAAAAATATTTCCAACTCGGTTGTCAGTGCTTTTTCGTCTTCAACAATCAGGACATTCATGCAGGTTTAATAAAAAACGTAGTAAAACGTCAGGTTATAAAACGATTCTTTGTAGTTTCTTAATGTACCATCCACATTTACAGGTATTGAATATTTGTAGGAGAACTCGAATGTGTAATGGGGCCTGTTATAGGCTATAGGTATTTTAAAGCTATAATTCAAGGCATTAAACTGGCTGTTCTCACTGGCAAACTTTGGGTTATTGTATGGCGGGGAATTGTCGTCCTGGTCATGATCAAGATCATGGTGATCGATGGAATATTTTTGCACGAAGTTTTGTGTACCCAATATCATACTGATACCCGGCCTGAATGACAGGTAATCCTTATCATCAAAAACGCTCCAGTCGGTTTCAATGTATTTGGAGACGTTGAGGGTAACAAAAAAATCATCCGATTTTCCGAATAAATAGTCCAGGATAATGCTTGAGCTGATCACTTTTGAATCGAAAGCATTTTTAAAATTAATATCGTTTGATGATGATGATTTGATGATCAGCGCGTCCCTTGCAAAAAAGAAACGTGTATAACTTATATTGCCCGAAAACTTTGGAGATATCTTGTAAAGATAGCCTATACCAAGGTCGGTTTCGTCAACTGTTGGCAACGAGGTGAATACTTTATAGGCGGAACCATAGACAAACACACCCGACTTGGCATTATAAATAACATCGGTGTTTAAGAAGGGATATTTAACCGGGCCGCTGCGCCCGAAAAAGCTTGCATCGCTACCAAAGGAAACGCCTGCCGAAACAGATCTTTTTCTTACCACGGTTGTGGTATCGGTGTCGGCTGTCATCCTGCCATAGGTATTAAATATGCGGTGCGTGCAGGGGGTGGCGCCGGCATTAAAACAGCTAATTAAAAAAAACAGTATGCAGCTATATTTCATTTTTCTAATACTCGATTGTCCTGTAAATTGATTTGATTAATTCTCATTTCTTCTCGGTATTTCAGGAGGGCGCTCTAAACCGGGAGGTCGGCGCTGCCTTTTTGGTTTCACATTAGGTTTGGTAGTTGCCCCTCCTTTATCATCAACTTTTTCGGGCTTGGGTAAGCGCTTCGCTTTTGCTATTTCCTTTATTTTCTTTTTATCGTCAATTTCCTGCTGTTTTTGCTTTGCTGTTTTAGATACCGTATCAATGGCAACTTCTCTAAACGAATCGGGCCGCACAACATTATGTTTTTTTGAAACATACGTGTGACGGCCTGCACTGATCTTAGCGGAAGATATCCATGGTATGAGTATCAATAACAGGACAATATACGCAAACCACTTAATCATTTGTAAGGAAGAAAATTAAAAATCTTTTCAAATACTATCAATCAAAATGTTCAAATCACACACCACGGTTAAATCCGGATGTCTCTAACCGCATGTTTTATATCTCAAAAATGTAAATTTTTCAGCAGTAAATATTACGGGCAAGGAATTATACTTACCTATAGTTGGTTTATAAATCTGTATGAATTAATTAAAGGCAGGTATTTCTCAAATGTCATAAGGCCGCAAACCAGGTTACGGCCAAAATCAGTTGATAGGGGTATGATCTAAGTTAAGTAATTAACTTCTTTTGAAGTATAAATACGGTTATGGTCATCAATAATAACACAGGCAAGTTGTTGTAACTGATTGATCAAATAAAGCCCCGCGTTTACGCCCATCATCATGATCGGCGTTGCCATCGAGTCGGAAAGTTCGGCAGTAGGGCTTACAATGCTTACGCTTTTCAGCACACTTACCGGGAAGCCTTTTTTAACATCCAGGCTTTGCATATGCTTTTTATTGCTGATAGTAGCGTTTTTTTCAAAATTGCCTGATGTAGCAACGGCCATACCGCTGATATTGATATCCGAGAAAGGCTGTTTTGTTTGCTGTGGATCTGCTGTCGCGATGGTCCACGGCTCATTATCAGGCTGCAATCCCCAGGTAAGCAGGTCGCCACCTGCATTGATCACCCCGCTGCTCACACCTGCCATTTGTAAAATGTATTTCGCCCTGTCGGCCGCATATCCTTTGCTCATGGCACCAAAGCCAATGCGCATTCCTTTTTCCTTCAAAAAAACTGTTGTGTTTTCAAAATTCAAAACCACCTGCCTGTAATTGGTATACCTTACAGATTTACGCTCTATCTTTTGAACGCCGATCTTTTTTTCGGCATTATAAGTAATATCAAACGTGCCCTGCGTTAATTCAGATATTTTTAACGACCGGTCTATCAGCCTGAAAATCTCTGCGCTCACTTTTACCGGCCTTAAGCCCGCATTGCGGTTAATTTCATTGATCTGGCTGCCATCGCTAAACGCGCTGAGCAGTTTTTCAACCCTGCTGATCTCGGCAACCGCATCATCAATGCAATTATCCGCCCAGGCGGCGTCGGTACCAACCACGCTAATTTCAAACCGGTTCCCCATCAGGCGCATGGTGCGCCTGAAAATATTCGAGTCGTTATTATATGTTTTTACTGCTAACATGGGCAAAATGAATTTAACACAGGATATTATCTAAACAATCAGTTATTAATTATAAGGATGCAAATCAGGGGGCAGAGTACATCACTTAATTAATTCGAAATTAACGCCCTATTATGAAAATAAGATGAAAAAGCAATTTGGGTATTGCCTTAAATGAAAACGCCTTGCCAATAGTTATAAACATATTAACAAGGCGTATCACAATATTATTAATATTTGCCCTTTAAGCTATGGTGCCTTCTTTTAGTTTTTCGGCATTTTCCGCAAACTGCAATGCTTCCAGTATTTCCTGCAGGTCGCCGTTCAATACACCTGGCAAATTATAAATGGTGAGCCCAATGCGGTGTTCGGTTAAACGGCCCTGTGGGTAGTTGTAGGTACGTACTTTGGCCGAGCGGTCGCCGGTTGAAACCATGGTTTTACGTTTTTTAGAAATTTCTTCCAGATGCTTTTGCAATTCCATCTCGTATATCCTCGAACGCAATACCTGCAGCGCCTTGTCGTAGTTTTTCAATTGCGATTTCTGGTCCTGGCATTGTGCAATTATACCGGTTGGTATATGTGTTAACCTTACGGCCGAATAAGTTGTATTTACTGATTGCCCGCCCGGTCCTGATGAACAAAACAGGTCCTTACGTATATCACTTACATTTAATTCTATATCAAATTCATCCACCTCCGGTAATACCACCACGGATGCAGCTGAAGTATGTACACGTCCCTGTGTTTCGGTATCGGGTACTCGCTGTACGCGATGCACGCCAGATTCATATTTTAATGTACCGTAAGCGCCCTCGGCCAACACATTAAAAACAATTTCCTTATAGCCACCGGCTGTGCCTTCGGTATAATCAACCAGTTCCGTTTTCCATCCGCGCTTTTCGCAATAACGCATATACATGCGGTAAAGGTCGCCCGCAAAAAGCGCCGCTTCGTCCCCGCCCGTGCCACCACGAATTTCGACTATCGCATTATTTGAGTCTTCTGGATCTTCAGGGATCAGCATCAGGCGTATTTGTTCTTCCTTTTCTTCCTGCTTCGCAAGCAATTCGTCCAGTTCAATCTTAGCCATCTCCCTAAACTCCTCGTCCTTTTCAGTAGCCAATATCTCCTTGTTGGTATCGATATTGCTCATGATATTACGGTAGATATTATACTCGTCAACCACCTTAGCCAGATCCTTATATTCCTTGTTCAACTGGGCATAACGCTTCATATCGGCCATTACATCCGGGTTGGTCAATTCAGTTTCCACATCTTTCCAGCGTTGATTTATCGCTTCTAATTTCTCTAACATAATACTTTACCTGAATCCTCTCTGAGGAGAGTACTTTTAATCTGATCTTTAAAAATCGCACAAAAATACGAAAATTTAAGCACAATTTTAAGTAGGGTGGAGTAGCAGGTGATGTTATTACACTTGAATTACAGGAGGTTTTTCGAAGTATTCGAGCCTGAGATCGGTACCGTCAAATACTGCGTACGAATTGTAACTTAACCACTCGCCCAGGTTAATATAACGGCTATGTTCGTCAAGCTGAATATCCAAAGGCCTGTGGCGGTGCCCGAAAACCAGGTAATCGTAATATTCCTTTTTCAATACTTCGCGACAAAATATCACTAAATATTCCTGCCGTGCCAATATAATGGCGGCTATTTTTTCATTGGCCACACGGCTATGGCTGGACCAGTAATTAGCTAATCCTACACCGAAATTTGGATGGATACGCGCGAACAGCCACTGGCATAAACGGCTCCTGAATATCTTTTTTAAGAATTTATAGGAGTGATCGCCAGGCCCCTGCCCGTCGCCGTGATGGAGGAAGAATTTTTTTCCGTTACGTTCGATCACCAATTCGTTAGGTATGATCGTAGCGCCAAACTCTTTGGTGAAATAATCGAACATCCACATGTCATGGTTGCCTTTGAACATGTATATTTTTACACCTGCATCCGCCAGTTCGGCCAATTTGCCAAAAAAGCGTACATATCCTTTGGGCACCACAGTTTTATATTCGAACCAGAAATCAAAGGCGTCGCCCATGATAAAAACCTCGGCAGCGTCCGCTTTGATCATATCCAGCCAGCGCACCAACCGGGCTTCCCGTTCGCGGCTTGCAGCATAGCTGGGCGTACCCAAATGAAAATCGGATGCAAAATAAAGTTTGTTGCGCGTTGCCATTGTGGGCAAAAGTACGGTATTGAGGGGAGATTTGGAATTTCGGATGTCGGATGTTCGATTTCGGATTTAGCTTCAACCAATTTATACTAAAAACTAAATATCTTGTCAAAGGTTATTACACCATGCCCAAAAAACCTTTGCTTGAATTTACAGATAGCGGTATATACTGCAGCCAGGGAAAATTTTATATCGATCCCTGGAAACCCGTGGACGACGCGGTGATCACGCACGCCCATTCGGACCATGCTTATGTTGGGCATAAAAATTATTTGGCGCATCACCTGTCGCGCGAGGTTTTATTTTATCGTTTGGGCGAGATCAATTTACGCACCGTTGAATATGGTGAAAAAGTTTATAAGAACGGCGTGGAAATTTCCCTGTTCCCTGCCGGGCACGTGATCGGTTCGGCGCAGATCAGGGTGGAATATAAAGGCGAAATTTGGGTGGTATCCGGAGATTATAAACTGGAGGACGATGGCGTATCCACGCCCTTTGAATCCGTACGGTGCCATCATTTTATATCGGAATGTACTTTCGGCATGCCTGTTTTTCAATGGAAGCCGCAGGTAAAAATATTTGAGGAGATCAATAGCTGGTGGCGCAGCAACCTGGATAATGGCGTCGCTACAGTTTTGGTAGGGTACTCTTTGGGCAAGGCCCAGCGTATCCTGCAAAACCTCGACTTGTTTAACGGTAGAGTGTACACCCACGGCACTATCGAAAATACCAACGAGGCGTTGCGCCGGAATGGTGTTCAGCTTAACCCGACCGAAAGGATAACCTATGATACACCGAGGGATGAGATCAGGAAAGGGATCGTGCTGGCGCCGCCTTCATCGGTGGGCACGCCCTGGATGCGCAAATTCGGGCCATATAATTTTGGCTATTGCTCCGGCTGGATGGCTATCCGTGGCGCTAAGCGCCGTAGGACAGCAGACCGGGGTTTCATCCTGTCAGACCACGCCGACTGGGACGGACTCATCAATGCCATTGATGCTACGGGTTGCGAGAAGGTTTACCTTACCCATGGCTATACCGCTACTTTTACACGATACTTAAATGAGATAGGCTTTGATGCTCATGAGGTGCATACTTTATATGGTGGCGAGGAGGAAGATATTAATAATGCGGCGGAAGAAGCCCTTTCTCCAGCAGAGGATTTAGGTGAGACGGAGGGGGCTAAAGTATCATGAAAGCATTCGCCCAACTCTTCCTGTCATTAGACGAAACCAACAAAACCAACGAAAAGGTTAAGGTGCTTAAAGATTATTTTATCAGTGTGCCGGATAACGATAAAATGAATATGCTCGCGCTTTTTACCGGGCGCAAACCAAAGCGGAATATCAATAGTACGCAAATACGCACCTGGGCCGTTGAAGCCGCTGGTATTCCACCATGGCTGTTTGAAGAAAGTTACCATATCGTGGGCGACCTGGCCGAAACCATGGCGCTTTTGATGCCACAAAATTCTATAGGCAGCAACAAAACGTTAACCGAATGGATCAATGAGATTAATGTCCTCGGTGATAAAACGGAAGAAGAACGCAAGCTATGGCTGATGGAATCCTGGGCTATGCTCGACAGCCAGGAACGCTTCGTGTTTAACAAAATATTGACGGGCGGTTTCCGGGTGGGAGTGTCACAAAGTTTGGTAGTGAAGGCTTTGGCCGATGTCGCCAAACTGGATGCAGCAACCCTCACGCATCGCATTATGGGTAACTGGATGCCGGATACTTATACTTATGAGCAATTAGTACAAGAACAAGGCGCCAGCGATGACATCTCCCGTCCTTATCCCTTTTTCCTGGCTTACCCGGTGCAGGAAACCTCCGAAAAACAGCGATCGGCCGAAGAGTTGCAGGGCACTTTGGGTGATGCGGACCAATGGCAGGCCGAGTGGAAGTGGGACGGCATCAGGGCACAGATGATCAAGCGGGATGGTAAAATATTTATCTGGAGCCGCGGCGAGGATTTGGCCACCGATAAATTCCCGGAGTTGCATCCCTTTTTAAATGAACTGCCTGATGGCACTGTGCTGGACGGTGAGATATTAAGCTTCAGGGATGAACTGCCTTTATCTTTCAACGTGCTGCAAACCCGTATTGGCCGTAAAAATTTGAGTAAAAAAATATTAGAGGAAAGCCCGGTTGCGGTGATCGCTTATGATTGCCTGGAATATAACGGCGAGGATATCCGCCTAAAAACGCAAGCTGAACGCAGGCAGATTTTGGAGGGGCTACAACAAGCAACTTCTTACCCGGATATATTCCATATTTCGGCACTTATCCAATTCAATAGCTGGGAAGAGTTAGCCGCTATCCGCGAACGGTCAAGAGCGATGGCGGCCGAAGGCGTTATGCTGAAACGCAAAAGCGCTACGTACCAGGTGGGCCGCAAGCGCGGCGACTGGTGGAAATGGAAGATTGATCCGTTATCCGTTGATGCAGTGATGATCTATGCGCAAAAAGGGCATGGCCGCCGGGCGGATCTGTATACCGATTACACCTTCGGGGTTTGGGATGGGGATAAACTGGTACCGTTTGCCAAGGCCTATTCGGGCCTCACCGACCAGGAGATCGGTAAGGTGGATTATTTTATCAAAAGAAATACCATAGAAAAATTCGGGCCGGTGCGCACGGTAAAACCGGAATTGGTTTTCGAGATCGGTTTTGAAGGAATAAATAAATCCAACCGCCATAAATCTGGCGTAGCTTTACGTTTTCCGCGAATATTGCGCTGGCGGCATGACAAGCCCAAAGAAGAAGCCGACACCATTGATACTTTGAAAGCCCTATTAGGCGAGTAGTTTCCCTGACACATGCCACGCAACTTCACATAGCTAACGTCTGTACTAACAATTTTACAGTAATTTAGTACGATATTGATATCCAAAACCCAACTTTGGGTGTTTAGTAGCTATGAGCAACATCCTGCATATCCTTAATGGCGACGCCACGGCGTACAGTTTTGAAGAAACCGGTTTAGATGGCGATATACTGGTTTGGCGCGAAATATTCTCGCAGGGCCCGCTGATCGAAAATATTACTTCGGCCGCATTTTGGAATGCCCGCTCGGAATGGATCAATAAAACATTCGAGGATCAACCTGGAAGCTATGAGGGCAAGGTTGTAAAACCCTTGGAAAAACTAAGCGAACCTTATGATGAGATCAACCTTTGGTTTGAGTTCGACCTGCATTGCCAGGCCAATTTGCTTGGGGTGATGGAATTGCTGAGTAAGAAAACAGACCTTTCGGCGCCGGCAGTCTATTTAGTGTGCCCGGAAGAATACCCCGGCGTAGAGGATTTCAGGGGGATGGGCCAACTAAACAGCGAGCAATTGGAAGACCTGTATGACGACCGTATGCGGCTAAACGAATGGGAATTTACTTTAGCATCGCAGGCATGGAAGCTGTATGTAAACGGTGATGATACCGCTTTAGAAAAATGGTTGAACGAAAACACCTTTTGGGGAAACCTGCCTTCGCTTAAAGCGGCATTGCAGGCACACCTGAAGCGGATCAGGGTCAACAAAGATGGGCTGAATTATATCGAACAAAAATTGCTGGATATTTATAACAGCGGCATCCACACCAGGCCAGAGATCTACAATGCCTTTTGGCAAACGGAAAAAATATATGGCATGGGTGATACAGAAATCGATATTTATTTGAAGAGCCTCGCTGATAAGCAATTGATCACATTATAAATAGTGGCAGTTATTCGTTTTAAAAGTGTCAAAGCTAAATGGTTTTCGAGGTTAAATAAAAAATGCACAGGGCTTGTTTATCAGGTTACGTACCTACGGCACGTAGCTTTCTTCTTCTTATTGATTCTACCAACATTTGATCCCTATGGGATTGAAGCTTGACGATATGCAAATTCTTCCGGCTCCGGTAGGAGCCCAATGTTGGTAGAAAAAATCAATGAAATATTATAGTGCCCCGTAGGTGCACTACCTAACCGACATGACCATTATTCCGGCAATTTAAAGATATACCGCTCATCATATTCAATCTCGAATTGCTCCAAAAATTGCTGATATTCTTCCAAAAATGATCTTTTACGGTGATGTTCTTCCTGGTTCATTACGTAATCTGTAACCGTCTGCACCTGTGAGCGCGAATACGAAAATGCACCATATCCCTCCTGCCATCTAAAAACCGCAGGCATAAGTTGCTGCTTATTTATCCATTCAGATGATTCGCCTTTTACCAATCTCATTAAATCAGAAAGGGATTGATTTGGCCGGAAACCAATGAACAAATGCAAATGATCAGGCATACTATTGATGGCGATCATTTTATGACCATGGTTTTGTACAATACCCGTAATGTATTTATGCAATTGCTCTTTCCATGATGACTCAATTAACGATGCCCGGTATTTTACCGCCGTTACGCATTGGATGTGTATTTGGGTGTAGGTGTTGGACATGATTTTATATAAGATTTAGGTTGTCAAATACAATTATTTCAGTACCTACGGCACTGAGAATCTATTTTATAGTTGTGTTACCAACATTTGGCTCCTAACGGAGCTACATACATAATTAGTTGACGATGATCCCGTAGGGATCAAATGTTGGTAACAAATAAATCCAATATTAATTTTGCGCCGTAGGTGCAAAACCTATTCCCTATGGGTATAGGTTGGGACAAACTCACACCTAAACTGCCGGATTCTCAGCCCACCATTTTTCTGCCTCGGGCCAATTTCCAACAACTTCTTTAGCCTTGTTCTTGTAAACATTACCAAAAAAAGAGTCCTTGCCGAAATCGTACCAGGAATGTTTTTTATTTTTTATACTACCAATTCTTAATCTATGCCCCATATACTGAACTCTGCATTCCGACGGTTTAAGTTGCTTGCCCCAACTGGTTGTATAACCCTCTGTGGAACAATATGAAATTTCGACAACAAACTTTGGGCTCGATACACTGAATTGAAAAGTCAGCAAAATTAGCTTGTTATCCCTTTCTCTCCTAAAATGAGGATATGAACCTTTAAATCCTTGTTGTCTAAGAAATGGGATAGTAATATCTTTTATTGCCATATCCATTTTTTCTCTTCTTTCGGCCCAGGTCATATACAAATCAGATTAATTACCCCACTAACTTCTTATACTTCATTCGATGTGGCGTCACATCCCCCAAACGCTTCTTCTTATTCTCTTCGTAATCAGAGTAATTCCCTTCAAAGAAATAAACCTGCGAATTACCTTCAAAAGCCAGGATATGCGTACAGATACGGTCCAAAAACCAGCGGTCGTGACTGATCACTACTGCGCAGCCGCCGAAATTTTCCAACGCTTCTTCCAGTGCGCGCAGAGTATTTACGTCAATGTCATTGGTCGGCTCATCCAATAGAAGCACGTTCGAGCCTTTTTTGAGCGTGATGGATAAATGCACCCGGTTGCGCTCGCCGCCGGATAGTACACCTACTTTTTTCTGCTGATCTGCCCCATTAAAGTTGAATTTGGATACATAGGCCCTGGAGTTGAGCGGTTTGTTGCCCACCATAATAGTTTCCAGTCCCCCGGTTACATTTTCCCAAACAGATTTATTTGGGTCGAGGTCGTCATGATTTTGATCCACATAGCCTAAAGCAACCGTTTCACCTACCCGGAAAGTACCCGAATCTGGCTGCTCCTGACCCGTAATCAACCGGAAAAGGGTGGTTTTACCCGCGCCATTCGGCCCTATGATTCCAACGATGCCGGCAGGGGGTAGCGAGAAACTTAAATTCTCAAAAAGCACCCGGTCGCCATAAGTTTTGGTCACATTATTTACCTCGATCACCACATTGCCCAAACGCGGGCCCGGCGGGATGAACAGTTCCAGTTTATCTTCCCGTTCCCTCGTTTCCTCGGATGCCAGTTTTTCATAATTGGATAAGCGTGCCTTGCCTTTTGCTTGTCTTGCTTTCGGTGCCATGCGCACCCATTCCAGTTCGCGCTCTAAAGTTTTTTGACGTTTACTTTCGGTCTTTTCTTCCTGTGCCAGTCGTTTCGATTTTTGCTCAAGCCATGAGGAATAATTTCCCTTCCATGGAATCCCTTCCCCACGATCCAATTCTAAGATCCAACCGGCCACATTATCAAGGAAATAACGGTCATGCGTAACGGCGATAACCGTTCCTTTATATTGTTTCAGATGCTGCTCCAACCAATCTATCGACTCTGCATCCAGGTGGTTGGTCGGCTCATCCAATAAAAGCACATCCGGTTCTTGTAGCAACAAGCGGCACAACGCCACCCGGCGCCTTTCACCACCCGACAATACCGAAATTTTGGTATCAGGTTCGGGGCAGCGCAGGGCATCCATCGCCCGTTCCAGCTTCACATCCAGCTCCCAGGCGTTTACAGCATCAATTTTATCCTGCAGCTCACCCTGGCGGGCCATCAGCTTATCCATGGCGTCGGGGTTGCTGTAAACTTCCTCCAGGCCAAATTTCTCGTTGATCTCCTCGTATTCCTTCAGTATGGCGGTGATCTCCGCAACGCCTTCTTCCACCACTTCTTTCACCGTTTTATTAGGATCAAGTTCGGGTTCCTGTGCCAGGTAGCCCACAGTATAGCCCGGAGCAAAAACCACTTCGCCTTGTATGGCTTTGTCCAGCCCGGCAATGATCTTGAGCACTGACGACTTACCCGACCCATTCAAACCGATCACGCCGATCTTCGCGCCATAAAAAAAGGACAGGTAAATATTCTTTAAAACCTGTTTCTGCGGAGGGTATATCTTACTCACTCCGGCCATTGAAAATATGATCTTCTCGTCTGCCATGTTTAGAATTTGCTTTTTAGTAGGGATTTCAAATATCCATCAAAAAGGCGGATTACAAAAATGCGGGATGCTTTTTTGATAAAGAATGGAGAAACCGTTACTTTAAGTTATAAATTGTATCAACCCCACGCAAAACAACAGGTGCGGATTGTGTGTCTATCATAAAAACAATGCTTTTGGGCAGCGTTCCTTTAAAGTATTTTATTTGTGAGCCTTTCAATATGGTAACATCTTTAATATAGTTTATGTCAAATACAATATTGGCAACATCAGTCAGTAATTTTTCATCAATCGCGTAAATAATAGGTTGCTTCTTACTGTCAAAGTTTGGAATAAATTTCCTGGTGAGTTCGTCGATAGTTATAAAATGATGAGGATGATTTAACGTGATATAAATCTTACCACTAATTTTATTAATTGAATCTACTCCCTTTTTAACCTTAACATCCATTATATCTTTACCGTCCATATAAGGTATGGACCACATTTTTGCCGAATCCAAATAGTATTGTACATGAAAATCATTGGTATGATCTTTCTGATGATAAATTTTTATGTGTGAAATATCAAATTGATCCGGGTTATAATTGCTATTACTGCTCTTTTGTGTTTGAGTAAACCCGCTATAAAAGATTAATGATAAAATAACTGTAAATGCTACCTTCATAGGAACGTGATTAGGTTACTCAAATATATGTTTATCCTGGGGTTTTAAAGGCCTTCAATCCAACTTAACTACCCAAAAATGTAACATTCAGCTATAAATCATCGTCTATATAGTATAGTAATAAAATAGCGGGTTTTGAGTTTTTATTAAATTGTGTTTAGTTGACACAGGCAGTAATTAACAGCCCTGTGGAAATCTTGAAAACTATTTTAATATTATCAGAGAAATAAAATCATTTTTGGATAATCGTGCGTATAAATGGTATTAGGTGCAGAGGATTTAATGCCGTAATGTCATACCTGGTGACGAAATTTCTTGTTTGACTGTTCTTTAGGGTTAATTACGGGACTATTTATGTTAAACTTTTGAAACATAGCATAGTCAATATCTGTAATTATAGTGATGTTGTAAATTTTTGACTTTTTATAAGGATTTTGTCAATAATTTGCTTGGAATAAAAGTTTTCTTTAATAGATTGCGTATCATAATAGTGTCTGTTTTTGTTGGGTTGAAATAGTTGGCAGTATTGTTGAAGTTAATAGTTCAAACGCCGTAATTAAATAAAACTTATTAATTGATGGTGACGTACATAATTTTTGGAAAGGTATTATATGGAAGCTAAATTTTCGCCGCGGGTTAAGGATGTGATCCAATATAGCAGGGAAGAGGCATTGCGCCTCGGGCATGATTATATCGGTACTGAACATCTTCTGCTTGGGCTTATTCGCGACGGTGACGGTATTGCAATTAAATTGCTAAAAGGATTAAGTGTTGATACCGCCAAATTACGCCGCGCTGTTGAGGATGCCGTTAAGGGTACCATCGGTACTAACGTGCACATCGGCAGCATCCCGCTTACTAAACAAGCGGAAAAAGTATTAAAGATCACTTACCTCGAAGCTAAAATATTTAAGAGTGACGTAATTGGTACAGAGCATTTGCTGCTCTCTATTTTACGTGACGAAGACAATATCGCATCGCAGATACTGGTGCAATTTAATGTGAACTACGAGATATTTAAAGGCGAAGTGGAATCGCATAAAAGCGATATCACTAATGAAATGCCTGGTTCGCCAACCGGTGGCGAGGATGATTTTAAGGAAGACGATTCATTCAGTCAGCCTAAAAAAGTATCGGATATCAAATCAAAAACCCCGGTGCTTGATAATTTCGGTCGCGACCTGACCAAAGCTGCAGAAGATGGCCGCCTTGACCCGATCGTTGGTCGTGAGAAGGAAATTGAAAGGGTATCGCAGATATTATCCCGCCGTAAAAAGAACAATCCTATCTTGATAGGAGAGCCTGGTGTGGGTAAATCAGCCATTGCCGAAGGTTTGGCATTGCGCATCGTTCAGCGTAAAGTATCGCGTGTATTATTCAACAAACGCGTGGTTACACTTGACCTGGCTTCCTTAGTGGCAGGCACCAAGTACCGCGGCCAGTTTGAGGAACGCATGAAAGCGGTAATGAACGAGCTGGAAAAATCACCTGATGTTATTTTATTTATTGACGAGATCCATACCATTGTAGGCGCCGGTGGCGCTTCGGGTTCGCTGGATGCATCAAATATGTTCAAACCGGCTTTGGCCAGGGGCGAGATACAATGCATCGGTGCAACTACATTGGACGAGTACCGTCAGTATATTGAGAAAGACGGTGCTTTAGACCGTCGTTTCCAGAAGGTAATGGTTGAACCGGCTACACCGGATGAAACCATCGAGATATTAACCCGCATTAAGGACAAATACGAAGATCACCATGGCGTAACCTATACTCCTGAAGCTATCAACGCTTGTGTAAGCTTAACTGCAAGATATATCACCGACCGTTTTTTACCGGATAAAGCTATCGATGCTTTGGACGAATCGGGCTCGAGGGTGCATTTGACCAATATCCATGTTCCACAAAATATTTTGGATGTAGAAGCCAAGATTGAGCAGATCAAGATCGAAAAGAACAAAGTGGTACGCAGCCAGAAATACGAGGAAGCGGCCAAATTGCGTGATACCGAAAAGCATTTGCTGGAAGAGTTGGAGCAGGCCAAAGCAATTTGGGAAGCCGAAACAAAATCAAAACGTTATACCGTAACAGAAGATAATGTTGCCGAAGTAGTGGCCATGATGACCGGTATCCCGGTTCAGCGTGTGGGCCAGGCCGATAGTCAGAAACTGTTGAATATGACCGATGCGATCTCCACCAAGATCATTGGCCAGGAAGATGCGATCAAAAAGCTGACCCGCGCCATCCAACGTACACGTGCCGGCTTAAAAGATCCAAAGAAACCAATCGGTTCATTTATATTCCTGGGCCCAACCGGTGTTGGTAAAACCGAGCTTGCTAAGGAGCTTGCCCGTTTTATGTTTGATACCGACGACGCCCTGATACAGATAGACATGAGCGAATACATGGAAAAATTCGCTGTATCGCGTTTGGTGGGTGCGCCTCCGGGCTATGTAGGTTACGAAGAAGGTGGCCAGCTGACTGAAAAAGTTCGCCGTAAACCTTACGCCGTTATCCTGCTGGACGAGATCGAAAAAGCACACCCTGATGTATTTAACATCCTGTTACAGGTGCTGGACGAAGGCCAGCTGACCGATTCATTAGGCCGCAAAGTTGATTTCAGGAATACGATCATCATCATGACCTCGAACATCGGTGCACGCCAGTTAAAAGATTTTGGACAAGGTGTTGGTTTCAGCACTTCGGCCAAAAACAACCAGGCTGATACACACTCGAGAGGAGTGATAGAGAACGCATTGAAACGTGCTTTCGCACCTGAATTTTTGAACCGTATTGATGATGTAATTATCTTTAACTCATTAGGTAAGGAAGAAATATTTAAGATCATCGATATCGAACTGGCTTCATTGTTCGGTCGGGTTAATACCTTAGGGTATAAGATCACCCTGACTGATAATGCCAAAGAGTTTATCGCCGATAAAGGCTTCGACTCTCAGTTTGGCGCCCGGCCGCTAAAACGCGCCATCCAGAAATACCTGGAAGACCCGATCGCTGAAGAAATACTGAAAGGTGAACTAAGCGAAGGCGATACCATGGAAGTGGATTACGATAAGGTAACCGACGAGATCAAGATCGCAGACAAAAAAAGTGGCGAAAACAAAAAGCCAAAAGAAGAAGAGCAGAAATAATAATCCGCTTTGATAAATATTAAACCCCGTTAGTGCAAACTGACGGGGTTTTTTGTTTTTTGTGAATTTGTAAAATACCGTGAAAAAACGGTCAATTTCCGCCCGTGTTGGTGTTGTCACCAACATGTACCAGCCCCTGCTATTCTTCCCCCGGCTCATAATCCACAGGCAGTAAGTCAGCTACGCCGATCCTGCCCCATTGGCCTTCAAAATCGACGCTTTGCGGATTTATAATGATGCCGTTATTATCAAAATACGCGTAGGGTTCTTCAAAAGTTAAAATCGAAGCTACATTCAGTGGATTAAGGCTTTTATCATTTTTGGCTTCATTGTACAATACATACAAACAATCGGCAAAGCCTAAAGCATAAATACCTTTCTTGTCTGTAAGCTTGGCAAAATCATTAACGGTTAATGGTGTTGTTATCAGCGTTTCTAAATATTTTTTGTCGAAGCCGCCCTTATAATCGGGGTTTAGTTTCCTGATCATTCGCAATGCGGTAAATCCTTGTTCCGGGAAACTGCCGTTAATTACGGAACGCAAAAAATTCATGCTGGAGCCTTCATAGGTTTTCAACCTGTTGCTTTTCCATTTTTTATTCTCAGATTTACTACCCTTCAGGTTTTCAAACGAAGCTGTACCCCCAAAATAAAAAGCGGTAGTATTATAGTTTTTGGTAAAACTTAGCAACTGGTATTTCACTTTATACCCCAATGCCTTGTTTTCGATCTCGATAAAATCGGAGGAGCTTGCTGTTAACTCCCTGCTCTTATCGTCATATTGAAAATAGATCACTTTTGGATTGAGTATCTTACACTGTGCCGCATTTTCCGTGTGCCCAAGGAATTCCTGCCTGAACATATCATAGTGCTTCGCCCAGTTTTTATCTGGATGAATGTTTACTTCCCGCAGTTCGATGGCTTTGGAAACAAGCTCGATAACCGGCAGGCTGATATCGCTGTTCACCAGGATGGTTTGCCGATACGGGGAGTACCCGACAACCGACACTATCAACTCATACTGGCCGCCGCGCACACCGGTAATGGTAAAGGTGCCATCATCATTGGTTTTGCTCCCGACTGATGCATTATTTAGAAACACACTGGCATTGGCAACCGGTTTTTTATCTACCAGGTCCGTCACCTTGCCTGTAATGTGAAATTGACCCAGTGCGGTGAACGGTAGCAGCCAAAGAAAAAAAGGTAAGCGCCTCAGCATAGTTAAAGATAACTAAATAATTAGGTGAAAAGAAAAAATGGCAGAATTATATAAATGTATTCTCCACATTTAATTTCGGATTGTAAAACAGGTAGTGTAATTTTAGATACAAATACATGATAGTATGAATCATTCCTTCCCCAAAAACACCACAGCGATATTACTGGCGCTATTAATAATTTTCTACGGTTGCTCTTCACGCCGCAAAAAGAACCCACAGGAACACCCGGTTGAGGGGAAAGTATGGAATGTGCCATTATCGGCTAATACTGCCTTACCGATGGTTTGGATAGCGCCGGGTGCATTTATGATGGGCAGCCCCGCATCAGAAAAGGGGCGTAAGGCGGATGAAAGCCCGCAAACCACGGTAACGCTGACCAAAGGTTATTGGCTGGGCAATACCGAAGTAACCATCGGTCAATGGAAAGCGGTAACCGGGCTTAGCATCCGCGATAAAGTATTAAAAATGCTGCATGATAAAACTTTGTATGATTTTGAGGGAAAGAAACAGCGGATAAGGGATTTTATGGGTTTTGATCAGAATGATCCCGACAAGATCATGGCTAATGAGGACGAACAGCTGCCGATGTATTTTATCAGTTGGAACGAGGCAATGGATTTTTGCCGGAAGCTTACAGAGCAGGAACGCGCCAAAGGACGATTGCCTGCGGGCTATGAATATACGCTGCCAACAGAAGCGCAATGGGAGTATGCCTGCCGCGCCGGAACCACCGGGCCTACATTCGCACAATCAGGGGATGTTAAAAGTAGTCCTGACAGCCTGGATGGTATTGCCTGGTATGTTAAGAACAGTGCTTCAGGTTATACCGGGAAGGGTTTGGGTAACCCGCCCGCCGGCCCGAGAAACGTTGGGGGCAAACTGGCTAATCAATGGGGTTTGCAGGATATGCCCGGTAATATATGGGAGTGGTGCCGCGATTGGTACGGGCCCTATCCGGGTGGAAGTGTTACCGATCCAATAGGCCCGGCAACAGGTATCGACCGGGTAAACAGGGGCGGAAGCTTTGGCAGCGGTGCCTATGACGAACGATCGGCCAACCGGGCCAAAAACCCGCCTAACGAGGATAGCGCTTACCGTGGTTTCCGGCTTGCGCTATGCCCTGTGCAGCGATAATGATAATAACAGTTATGGGTTATTGAATCTTGTTATCGTATAGGAGATCACTTTGCTTTTTCCAGCTGAAAATATTGGTTAGGCGAAGATATGCCACCTGCTTTTCGGGTTTTTTAAAGGTATATAGCCACCACAGATTAAATTTGAGGCAGAAGTTGTAAAAGAATATAGGTAACACAGTCCCCGAGGCCCATACCAACAGGATGAGTGCCGGGGCATAGTTAATATGCAAAACATTTTGGAAAAAGACACGGATAAATGACATTACAATAATTTGCATACAATAGATGAACAAGGAGTGATAACCCACAATGCGGATCCAGGTAAATAGTTTATATTTCTGAAGCAAAAACGAAAAGCTAACGGATGTAGCGCAGCCAACCAATGCTTCCAGCAGGAAAAAGAAAGGCATCTTTACTTCAACAAAACGATCTCCATAAATCGTTGGCCTCAGGTTGATCTCCGTAAAGAAATACTGGATAATGGCAAATACTACCAGCAGCGGAACAAATATCTTCCATGTGGAAAGTCGCTTTATATTATTTTCATCAAGCATTATATGGGAAATAACGTCGCCTAAAGCAAAGAAAACATAATATTCAAAAACATCCGTCAGAAACCCGGCGCTAGCCGTAAACCCATACACATGAATGTAGGCTGATGCACAGTAGAGGATAAATCCTACACCCAACTGTATAACCGGCCTTAGCTTAAAGGTTGATTTTAAAGCAGCATATATCACACCAATACAAAACAAGGCATTAAGGTACCAGAAATGCCCGGTTTCGCGCGGGTTGATGATCAGGTCAAGATAATTTAGAGGGCTTACCTTATCATTGTGTGTGAAGTGTGTGAACCGCGCAGCAACGAGCTGTAGCGTAACCTCTATAAACCCCCATATCAGTAATGGGTATAGTATATTATTGGTGCGGTCGCCGATATAGCCATTTAGCCCTTTTCTATTCAGGCTGCGGCCAACAAGCAGCCCCGAAATAATGAAGAACAGGGGCATACGGAACCCATAGAAAAAAACACCGAAGTAATTAAAAAACCAGTAGGTGCTAAGATCCGGCACATGGCCGCTAAGGGTGGCCATACAGTGGCCATATCCTACCAGCATAATGCTGATGCCTTTGTCATAATCAATCCAAAGCCACCTTTTTTCCTTTAAAATAAATTGGGAGTTAAATGGGTCCATCGTTTCTACTGTGTTTGAATTTTATTAGCTTATCGCCTAAGTCACCAGTAGGGGAATGGTAAGTGTTTGTTATTTTTTAGGCCGTTGCCTGGTCATACGTCGTGAATAAATGGCAAATGCTGTGCCGTAGGGTAAAAAGGCAAACTATTGTATTTTTTAAACGTGTTTAAACAGATATTACCAATTCGCCGGGAATTAGTATCCACAAATTGCACCCCAAATGGGGATTATTCTCCAATTGCAATTTGATCGCCTATTTGCAATAACATCCGCAATATAGCCGTTAAGGTTCTAAAAGGAAATTAATTTAATTATTTGACCGGCATTTTAAACCTTTTTTATTTTTACTGGTCTATAAAAAAACGAACAATGTTACTATGAAAAAACTACTATCAATCTTATGCTGCGCAATGGTATTATTGTCAGTATCGTCATGCACTAAACAGTATGTTAATGCTAATCAAAATCAAACGGTATATTATAATTTACCTTCAACCGGGTGGACAGCTTATACCGATCCGGGTGGCGTCAAATCTTACCAGGCGCCTATCACTGTGCCGCAATTAGATGCAGCCTCTTCTAATTATAATGGCGTTATCGTTTCTATCTCTTATGACGGTGGCAACACTTATGAGCAATTACCGGAAGTGTATGGTAACCTGTCGTACTCTTATACCTATAATGCACATAATATCACCCTCTACGCACAAACCCCCGATGGCACTACAGCTGTACAGCCAACAGATGCTATGAAAGTGAAAATCGTATTAGTGTATTCTGATTAATTGGTAAATGTGCTCTCAATAAAAAAGGTGTGCTGAAATTCAGCACACCTTTTTTATTGGAAATATCTTTAAGTCCTCTCCTTTGGAGAGGATTATTCACCTATAATTGTTTATTAAAGGTGTTCATGAGGGCTTCGCCGTTTAGGTGAGGCTTATTTCTCCATCTGCTCAATCACAGCCTGTGTTACCCCCGTAAAGGAGAAGCCACCATCGTGAAACAGGTTTTGCATAGTAACCATTTTAGTAAGGTCCGAGAATAAGCTTACGCAGTAATCGGCACATTGATCGGCGTTGGCATTGCCAAGCGGACTCATTTTTTCAGCATAGCTGATAAACCCTTCAAATCCTTTTACTCCCGATCCTGCGGTGGTGCGGGTTGGTGATTGGGAAACCGTATTGATACGCACGTGCTTTTTGGTGCCGTAGTAATAGCCAAAGCTGCGGGCAATACTTTCCAGGTAGGCTTTGTTATCAGCCATATCGTTATAATCAGGGAATACGCGCTGGGCGGCAATATAAGTAAGCGCCAATACAGATCCCCATTCATTGATGGCATCCATTTTCATGGCGGTTTGTAACACCCTGTGCAGGCTCAAAGCAGATATATCCAGACCCTTGTGTGTAAAATCGTAGTTATTTTCAGTATAGGTGATGCCTTTACGAACGTTCACGCTCATACCTATAGAGTGCAATATAAAATCAACGCCACCGCCAAAATGTTCCATCGTTTTGGTAAACAGGTTGGTGATATCATCATTACTGGTTACATCGGCCGCGATAACCGGCGCATTGCATTCGGCAGCCAGGTTATTCAGTTCGCCCATGCGCAACGCCAGCGGCGAGTTTGACAGAACGATCTCTGCACCTTCCTGTACTGCCCGCTGAGCCACTTTCCATGCGATGGATTGCTCATTCAGCGCGCCAAAAATAATTCCTTTTTTGCCTTTTAATAAGTTATAAGCCATGATTTTGGTTTTTTTGAAGCGGTAAAGTTATGATTATATTTACGAATTACGATTTACGAATTTAGATTGAATATTCTATTTGTTAAGTAATAGTTTAAGACCACGGGTTAATACAATCGTAATTCGTAAATCTAAAATCGTAAATCCCCTAACAACTCCCTCGCATTCTGCAACGCGCTCTCGCCCGGTTTATCACCGCTTAACATTTTGGCTATTTCCAATACACGTTCCTGTTCGTCCAGTTGGCGTATGCGGGTATAGGTGGTTGATGTTTCGTCATCCTTATACACAAAATAGTGGCTTTGCCCTTTGCTGGCTATCTGCGGCAGGTGGGTGATGGTAATCACCTGTAAGTTTTCAGATAAACGTTCCATGATCTGCCCAACCTTGTTAGCTACTTCGCCGGATACACCCGCATCTATCTCATCAAAAATGATGGTCGGCAAGGCGGTGTATCGTGCAATTAATGATTTAATGGATAGCATCAGCCTTGAAAGCTCACCACCTGATGCCACCTTGCTCATTTCGGCCAGGGCATGGCCTTTATTGGCAGAGAACAGGAAGTGTACCTGGTCGGTGCCTGTAGCTCCTAAAGCCCCCCGACCCCCTGAAGGGGGAGGATTTATCGATGCCCCATTGCCCACATGCCGTAACTCCCCTTTAGGGGGTATGGGGGCTTGACTTTGTTCTATCTTCAATGTCGAATTTCCCATCCCCATTTCGGCAAGCGATCCTATCACCTGTTGTTCGATAGCCGGGATAGCCTTTGCCCGGTTAGCAGATAATTGCGCGGCCAGTTTTTCCAGTTCCTGCTTTTCAGCAAGGATCTGTTTTTGCAGCTTTTCTATTTCCTCGTCACCAAATAAAGCTTGCTGTATTTTGCCCGACAGGTCATCCTGTAACTGTAATAGTTCGGCAGTGGAATTTACCCGGTGCTTTTTTTGCAGGTTGTAGATCAGGCTCAGGCGCTCGTTGATCTCTACAGCCTTTGCCTCATTGGTATGGGTACGCTGCTCCAGGTTTTCAATTTCGGCAGCGATATCCTTTAACTCTATCACTGTGCTTTTCAGGCGCTCGTGCAGTTCTTCTATCAGCGGATTAAACTTTTCGAGCGATGATAAATGGTGCGCCGCTTCACGCAGTTGTATTAAGGCTGATGATTCGCCTTCGTCCATTAAATGTGATGCGCCCAGTAAATTGCGCTTTATTTCTTCGGCATTGTTGAGAGTATAAAGTTCTTGTTCCAGCTTTTCTTGCTCGTCATCAGCCAAATTGGCCTTCTCCAGTTCATCAAACTGGAATTGGTAATAATCCAGGTCTGATTTCGCTTTATCGCTTTCGCTGATCAGTTGCTGCAGTTTAGCCGTCACCTTTTTATAAGCTTTAAATTTAGATTGATAATCATTTAAAAGGTCGCCATGTTTAGCCACCGAATCAACCACCAATAGTTGAAACTCCGGATCGTTGATCTCCAGCGTAGCATGCTGCGAGTGTATATCGATCAGCTTTTCACCCAAAGCTTTTAGCGTAGTTAAGTTTACAGGTGTATCATTAATAAAAGCCCTCGATTTTCCATCTGCTGATATTTCACGCCTTAATATAGTCTCCGCCTCATAGTCCAGCTCGTTATCTTCAAAAAAAGCTTTTAGGTGAAAATCCGCTATTTTGAACGATCCCTCTATCACACATTTTTTTTGCTGGTTAAAAAAGTACCGGCTCTCGGCACGCTGCCCTAATATTAACGACAAGGCACCCAGTATGATCGACTTACCCGCACCGGTTTCCCCGGTTAGTATATTAAGCCCATCGCCAAAGCTGATCTCGAGATTATCTATTAATGCGTAGTTGTTGATGACGAGCTTTTGAAGCATAAAAAAAGTATCCCTTTTGAGGATACTAAATTACGTTTTTAGTTGAATAAGTTGATTGGGTTGGATTAAGTTGATTGAGTTTAATGAGTATTAATTACACCTATAAAAACTCAATCAACCACTCTCTTAATCAACTCAATCAACTAATTATTTTTAGTCGTATCAGGCGTCTCTGGTTTTTCCGGCGCCTCAGGCTTTTCGGTTGCTTCTGGTTTTTCAGGAGTTTCTGTACGCTCATTCCAGTTATAGTATTTCTGTATCTCCATGCGTTTTTTAAATGCAGGCGAGTGCATATAAGCGCGTAGTTTTTCCTGTGCTATGCGCATTTGTTCTTTAGCCCTTTTCATTTCAGGGCTATTTTGCATGGCGCGCATTTGTTCGCTCAGCTTTCTCATTTGCTCCTGTTGCAGTTTGATGGCCGGGTTGTTAAAAGCTTTACGCATGCTGTCGCCCATCATCCGCATTTCCTGTTGTTGCTTACGCATCTCGGGCGAGTTATAATGACTGCGCATTTGCTCACCCATTTTCTTCAGCTCTTCTGTTTGCGCTTTTATTTCGGGAGCTATTTTTTGGTTAAGCTCGTCTTCATATTTTTTGTAATTCTCGTCCTTCTGGTCATCGTAATATTTCTCGTGCGATACGCCATATTTCTTTTCCAGCTCGGCATTCAATTGTTTAAACTCAGGGCTGCTGTAATAATGCTCTATCTTTCTGCCCATTTCACCCATTTGCTCGCCCATTTTGTTGTACTCTTCGCTATTGCCCCAACTTTTTTCAAACTCCTGCGATAGCTTTTCCTGCCTTTCCTGCATTTCTTTTAGTTCCGGCCTATTATAGAAATCCTCTATTTCCTTGCCTTTCTGCTCCATTTCCTTCTCATATTTCTTAAAGTCAGCGCTTTCATAATATTTGCTGATCTCCTCGCCGTATTTACCTACTTCTGCGGAAAGTTTTTCCAGCTCGGCGTCATTATACGCATTATCATCTGTGTTATAGTGATAAGTATGTTTTGGCTTTACTGTCTTCTTGTAGGTAACATTTTTTTGTGTCTTGGTTGTTGTTTTTTTATGAGTAGTAGTATCGCCAAATAAGCTGCTGATCATCGCGGGCTTTATTTTGTTGAATGATATTTTGCCATGGGCGATAGTTGGGTTTAACCAGGCCAGGCCGGTGATGCTGGCGGTGAGCAATGCAATTGCTAATAATATATGGCGTGTGTTGCCAATAGGTTTTTTGGTTTTCATGATACGTTCAATTCGGTTTAATAAATGATACTTTTTGCCGGTGGCTGCCAATGCAAGCTGCCATTCGTGCTGACGGGTTTGTTCTAATTTCAATAGTGCATGCGCATACACTAAAGGTTTTTGAGTTGCCTCTATTACAATATCATCGCAGCTATTTTCCCGTTCCTTGTTGATAGTGCGATTAATTAATTGTGCAAATGGATTGAAAAACAACACTACCGACAAGGCCTGCTGGGCCAGGTTAACCAGGTAATCGTTGCGTTTGATGTGTGCCAGCTCATGCAGGATAATGATCTCAATTTCCTCAACCGACAAATAGGTAGATAATGCAAAAGGTAACAGGATAACCGGTTTCAGATATCCCACCATACATGGGCCATCAACCAACTTGCTTAAGCCGAACTGCACCTTATTCCGCATATTGAGCAGCTTTACAAATTGATCAACCTTTAGCTGCAATTGAACATCAATGCTCAGACTTTGCCTGATGCTGGTGATCTTTTTGCGGGCCCATACCAGCCTGCCGGTATTAAAGATCAGCCCGGCTAAGTATAATAAGGTGATATAAGGCAACAGCCCCTCGATGGTATAATAATAGCGGGCGCTGTAAGTAGTAACGTGTTTGCCATGGATAGGCAGCCCCAATATGGCCGGTAATATGCCTGGTTCATCAGGTTTCAATACCACCCATTGATACACGCTGATCTCATTTGATAAAGTAACCACAAACCATACGGTAATTGATACTAAAGCCGTCATTGCTATGTTGTGCTTTGCCGCTGATGAAAGCTGCGGAAAAAGCCCGAACAGCACACGTAGTACCAGGTAGATCAAAAGCCCCTGCCACATAGAGTGGATAATGGCCACGCCAATTACCTGGCTGATATTATAAAGTATGGTTTGCATATGGTTTAAAATCTAAATGATAATCTCTAAATCCTAATTTCTAAACTCTAAATTTTTAAGTTGATCGTCCCTAATCTCTAATCACTGCTCTCTAATCTCTAACCCCAAACTGATCCAAATAATTCTTAATGGCATCTATCTCGTCCTTTGATGCTTTATGATGCCCCAGGGCCTGTATCACCAAATCAGAGGTTGAACCTTCAAATACGGTTGATAATATTTTATCCAGCGCGCTGCTTTGCGCTTTTTCCTGGGTATAACGTGCTTTATAGATATGTGTCCTTGCTGTAGTATCACGCTCAACCAGGCCTTTTTCATCCATTATCTGCATCAGCTTTAAAGTAGTGGTATAGCCTGCCCCCTTGGTTTTTGCCAATTCCTCATGCACATCTCTTACGGTTGCTGCACCCATTTTCCACAATACCTGTAAAATTTCCAGCTCGCTTTCTGTTGGTTTTATTTCCATGTTTATTTTATATACGAATAACTTCGTACAATTATATACGATAATTTTCGTAATTGCAAATGTTTTTTAATTTTTTTCTTTAACAGCCTTACGAAGTTTTAGAAACTTCGTAAGGCTTAATATATTGAAAAGACGCAATACGAATTGTTTCGTTACAAAATATTGAAATTTTATGATAGCCTAAAAACTTCGCAAGTCTTTAGGCTATTTCGCATAAAATCCTAACTTCGCTAAATGCAATTGTTTGATTTTAGCCACCTGAAGATTACTCCTTTCGCTATATTGGATATTTTTCTGCTGGCCATTATCATATACCAGTTGTATAACCTCATCAGGGGAACCATTGCGGCCAATATATTTATAGGGCTTGCGCTGATCTATATACTCTATTTTATTGTCCCCGAAGCAAAAATGCCCCTGCTTGCTGGTATACTTAAAAAGGTTGCTGATGTGGGTATCATAGCTGTTATTGTTGTTTTTCAGCAGGAGATAAGGCGCTTTTTGCTGCTGGTAGGGAAGAACGCATCCCTGCAGCGAAACAAGGCCTGGTGGCGTTATTTTTTCGGCAAAACCGATGCGGAGAAAAACAACTACGCCCGTATCAAACCTATTATTGATGCCTGCAAAAGCCTGAAGCAAACCCGCACCGGGGCGCTTATTGTATTTGCTAAATTTTATGATGAGCAGTTTTACCAGAACAGCTGCGAAGTGCTCGACTCAAAAATATCCAAACGCCTGCTCGAAAGTATATTCCAGAAGAACAGCCCGCTGCATGATGGCGCAGTAGTGATATCCGAAAATAAGATAAAGGCGGCCAGCTGCATATTACCCCTCACCGATAAAACCGACCTGCCCCTGCAATTTGGTTTGCGCCACCGGGCTGGCATCGGCGTTACCGAAACCAACGAAGCCACCGCCATCATTGTATCAGAAGAAACCGGCGAAATATCCTACGCCAAACAGGGCCGAGTTAAAATGAATATCAGCTTTGCAGAATTAGAGAAATTGCTGAATAAGGATTTTTGATGTAACTTACTTGCACTAACCTCCTAAACCATGCGATCAATTTTATTACTTCTCTTATTATTTATAGGATTAACAGCCTTCGGTCAAGAAGATACTCAACACCAGGTAGAGCCTAAAGGTGTTTACAAAGAAATAAATCTTTCAAACGATATAAAGGTTATTAAACTGCTGTCTGATACACATATTAAGCATTCAAAAGCTGCTTTAATAGATTCTGTAGAGAATAACGCAAATAATTACACTCCAACAGTTTTGTATGTTTTATCCAATCTCCTTTTCTCTCAAAAGAAATATAATGAAGCTTGCTATTGGTTTTATATCGCACAGTTAAGAGCAAGATATGACGTTAATCGCTGCACAGACAAAACAGCTAACGCCGCTGATTATAATCAAAATTTCGGACCGAGCATCAACGAATATGCTTTTAAACATAAAGATAGCTTAAAAAAAATACTTCCAAAGGTGATTGATTTTGTACGGACCAATGAGGAGCTATATGACCAGCGATGGATAAACCTGAGCGGCATGGGCGCCATGACTGAGAGCCTTGGTGGTAAGCCGACCAATAAGGAATTGAGCATTGCCAGGGATCAATGGCCGGCCGTCAAGAAAAAAACCATAGATACTTATTACAGCGATTTCAAAGATGTTTTAGGCCTCGATAATGACGATAACACAGTTGACAGGACTCACATGAACGGATATGATTTTCGCTTATTTAAAGGTACACCGGCATGGGGCCTGGCAAAAGCTGTTCAGAATGAGGATACAATCAATATAATAAATATCATCGCTAAAAACAAAGCACTACTTGAGTCCAGAGAACCAAAATTCGGCCTAACCTTATTGTCAATGGCTGTTAGAACATTAAAGTTTGAGTCGGCAAAAACATTTGTTTTATTGGGAGCTGATCCTAACAGTACGGATAAATACGATGGCTCATCACCTGTAACGGAAGCCGCGGATATCGATTTCCTTGGCAAGGATACTTACGGAAGCGACCCAAGATATTTAAAATTGTTGCTTGAACATGGCGGGAATCCTAATATCGAGGGCGTTGGTGCCGATAGATCTACACCAATGCCCTTGGTAGTGGCTTGTAAGAAAGGCCAATTGGATTATGTGAAAATATTGGTCAATGCGGGAGCAAATATTAATGCTCTTAATAAATACGGGTCAAGCCCATTGGAAAGTGCATGCGAGGGGGCGGAGCTTTATCGTAAGCCGGAAGTGGTTGTTTTTTTGATAGAAAAAGGAGCGGACTATAAACGTCATTTCTCTACTGGGGTCAATGGAGGTAATTATTATATAACCGACGCTATGAGACATTGGCGCTTTGACCTTGGCTCAGACGAGTATAAAAAGAAAATGCAGCTTGCGGATTTTCTAAAAAAGAATGGCATGGATTATTGGGAAACGCCAATTCCCAAAAGGTTTTTGCAGATCGAAACTAAGGATTATTTAGAAAAGTATTAACCTAATCCACTTACGGCGTTACCGGCTTCTGCGCCAGCGGGTCAACAGCCTTTACTTTTTTGATCAGCATGGTATAATGCATATTAGGGTCAGTTCCTAATTTGGCTATGGGCATCCGGTCAACATTGCCAGGTTTAACAACCGGCATCCTACTGTAAAATGGCTCTTTAATTATTTCATTGCCTTTCATGCCCTGGATCAACGCTAATTGCCCTGCTTTATCTAAAGGTTGAAGATTTTTGAACAAATTGCTGTCACCCAACTTGAATTGGTCCAGCTGACCATTTTTTTGCGATTTGAAAAGAAGTGAATCAGCAGGCGTTAAGGTTGATTGCTGAGCTTTTAACTCAGTTGCTCCTGCGATGATCAGCATACATAATAAGATCTTTTTCATGATAATAGGTATTTAACACTAAGGTAAAAAAATCAAATGTTAAAAGATGTTATTTTTTGGTAGGAAAATGTTAAAATGATGATCAATCAGGAAATTATAAACCACATTGTTTGATTAATCTGAGCACATCTTCTTTTTTAATACTTGCTTCTTCAGACTTGTCCAGGATGGTTATCAAATAAACATCCGTGCCATCTTTACGCTCATCAATCACATACGTAATTACGCGAAACCCTCCGCTTTTTCCTTTGCCCTTTGATTCGTCTGCAACCCTGATTTTATATATTTTACTTCCATAGGGTACACCAAGTCGTGGTGTCTGGAGTAATTCATTCTCTAAGTCTTCCAATGTTTTTCTAAAACCGGAATACTTCTTAATAAAAGGTTTAGCATCTTTTGCAAACCTTGTTGTGTAGATAACCTTATTGATTAAGGACATCACCTAATGTCAATCCTTTAGTTTTTCCTTGCTGAATGGATTTTACTTCAGAAAGCCCTTCCTCCATTTTAGAAAGCGTTTTTTCACGCGTCGAGGTAAGCTTACCTTCAACGCTTATCACCTCACCCCCCAATTTCTTTATTAGTTGAGTAACTAATTTTTTTTCTTTGTCCGGGACATTTATTGTTAGTGTAGTCATAAAATAAATCTTGTCAGCCCTAAGCCTTTCTCAAAAATACTAAAAATTGATCTTCCTGTTTATAAAAACTATTAATTATGAAACAAAAAGACTTACGAAGTTTTATAAACTTCGTAAGTCTAAATAGTTTTAACAATCAATTATTTAGCATCCGTAAGTGCCTTGGCTGCGTCATCAGCGGCTTTGGCAGAAACGGTGTCACCCATTTTGGTTCTTTTATCTTTAATGTCATTCAGCAAGCCTGCCACAAATGGGCCAACTCCGCCAAATATTTTATACTTAATACCGGTTTGCTTTAATTGTTCAATTCCTTGCTGTGCATCGGCCGGGCTATCTACATTGCCGGTCATTTTAGCAAAGTTCCTGATCAGGGCAAATTTGCCGCCTATATCTGCAGCAACAAACTTATCATAAATAAAAGACCATTGCGCAGCTTTTCCGCTTTCAGCATAAACGGCTACGATAGCTGGTGTAAGCGCACCGCTGTTGTCTTTTTCAAGGCTCAGCGCTATTGGAAACGCCTGTGCAGGGTCAAGCTGGTTGATGCCGTTTAGGGCAGCCCCCTGTATAGCGTACGACTCACTTTTGAGCGCCTGTTTAAAGATATCCATATTGCCGGATGCTTTTAGCTTGGCCAATACATTAAGCGCGGCAGCGCGTACCAATGTATTTTCGTCGGTTTGCGCTAATGAGGCTAATATGGGCAATGCCGCGTTATGAATGTCATCATTTTTCATATTCAAAGCTTTGATGGCTTTAATGCGCAGTCCATAATACTTATCCTTTAACGCCGCGATCAAAATTTTCTGAGCGGGGGCGTCGGTCTGCTTGTTTGCAGCAACCTCTATCGCTTCATACCTGTCCATATACAACGGCGCGTTAAAATATTGGAACGCGTATTCGTCGATTTTTTTTGTATCGAGTTTCAAGGCAAGCAATACTCTGTCGCCATCCACATTTACCAGGTCTGGCTTACTATCCACATGGAAAGTTAAAGTGTCGGCCTTGTCATTCATCCAAACTTTGTGGCGTTCTTTTTTGCCGCCTGCATAGATGTCAATAGCCATCGGCAATTTAAAGGTTTGCCCATCCTGGCTTTGCGACAGGTAAACCGATTCGGTTTTTGACGCATCATCCCATTTGTAGCTGATGTTTAATACCGGGTGCCCTGCCCCATAATACCATTGGTTAAAGAACCAGTTAAGGTCCAATCCACTCGCTTCTTCCAGGGCTAAACGTAATTGCTGCGCTTCGCCATTTTTGAAGGCATTGGTTTTAAGGTAGATGCCTAAGCCTTTAAAGAAAGCAGCATCCCCAAGATAGTTCTTCAGCATATTTAAAATGCGACCACCTTTTTGATAGGTTACCACATCAAAAACATCTTCCTTGTCATCATAATGAAAACGCACCAGGTCTTTGGTCGAAGCCTCAGGCTGTTCCAGGTAGCTCAACATATCGTCATTGTTATGCGCATCAGCCTCATCCTTGCCATATTTATGTTCGGCCCAAAGGATCTCGCTAAAATTGGCAAATGACTCGTTAACGGTCAGGTTGCTCCAGCTCTCGCAGGTTACATAATCGCCAAACCACTGGTGGAAAAGCTCATGCGCTATGGTGCTTCTGCCGTTATCATAGTAACGGTCTATTAATTCGCGGTGTGTCCCCTGTACATATTCGCCATGCAGGGTGGCGGTGGTATTTTCCATTGCGCCGCTCACATAATCCCGTACAACAATTTGAGAGTATTTGTTCCATGGAAAATCAACCCCCAATGTTTTTGAATAGAACTCGATCAGCTCAGGCGTCATGCCGAAAATTTCTTTGGCATAAGGTGCGTATTTGGGCTCGAGGTAATAGTTTACCTCTTTGTTGCGCCACTTATCATGGAATATTTTAAAATCACCAACCGCCATCATAAACAGGTAAGGCGAGTGCGGCAGCTCCATTTTCCAGTCATCGGTACGGGTGCCATCGCCATTCAATTTTTGCGAAGCCAGGCGACCGTTCGACAGGGTAACATACTTTGCCGGTACGGTCATGAGGATCTCGTCGGTAGTTTTCTGCTCCGGCTTGTCAATAGTAGGGAACCACGCGGATGAACTTTCAGTTTCGCCTTGCGTCCATATTTGAGTAGGCTTATCTTTTTCAGTGCCATCAGGGTTGATAAAATAAAGGCCCTTGGCATCGTTAATAGCCGCGCTGCCCTTCGCTTTCAACAGGTTTGGTTTCGATGTGTAATCAATGTAAATGGTATAGGTTTCATTGTTATGATACACCTTGTCCAGTTGGATTGCTACGGTAAGGCTGTCATCATATTTAAATTTCAACGGAACGTTTTTGCCATTTTTTACTACCGAAATATTATTCAGTTCCATGCCCTTGGCATCCAGGCGCAGGGTGTCGGTAGGGTAAAAGTGCGGTCTCAAGGTAACCCATTCTTTACCATACATAAAGCGCTTTTTGTAATCAAAACGCACATCCAGTTTGGTATGCACCAGGTCGTTGATCTTGGGCGGGGTTGCGCGGTAAATTTTTAATAAAGGATCCTGTTTTACTTTGGTAGCCGTATCCTGTGCGTACGACTGGTTAAAACTCAAAGCAATGGCACCCGAAATGGCGATCGCCGAAAGCATTTTCAAATTCATCATAAAAATTATTTAGTTAGTTAGTGTACGTTTTCCCTTCTTTCATAACGAAGGCTATATTTTTCATTGTTTTGATATCCTGTAATGGATCGCCGTCAACAGCTACAATATCGGCAAATTTTCCTTTGCTGATACTGCCGATCTTATCGCTCATCCCGAGCAGGTCGGCGGCGCTGGTTGTAGCTGCTTTTATCGATTCCATAGGCGGCATGCCCGCTTCAACCATGTATTGAAATTCGATATAATTTTTACCGTGGGCATATACCCCGGCATCGGTACCGAAGGCGATCTTTACGCCTGCTTTATAGGCTTTGCCAAACGTAGCTTGTATTTGTGTGCCGACTTCCATCGCTTTACGCGCGATCACCGGCGGGAAATATCCGGGTATTTTAGCAGAGTCAGCAACTGATCTTCCGGCAATAATCGTAGGTACCAGGTAGGTGCCATATTTTTTAGCCAGCTCCATATCTTCCTCATTCATAAAAGTGCCATGCTCAATCGAGGTTACGCCACCCAATATAGCCCTGCGGATACCTTCGGCGCCATGCGCGTGGCAGGCAACCCTTAGGCCGTAATCCTTAGCGGTTTCCACTACGGCCTTTATCTCGTCGATGGTAAACTCTGCACCCGAACTATTCTCGCTCAGATCAAGCACGCCACCGGTCGAAGCGATCTTGATGACATCCGACCCCCGCTTAATTTGCAGGCGAACTGCTTTGATCAGCTCATCGCGGCCATCGGCCACACCATCATCCGGCCCCATTTTATGATTGAAGGCGTCATCCCTGAAACCATCCGAACCGTCCATGTGCCCACCGCTTGCCGAGATCGCCCGGCCTGCAGTAATTATCCGCGGCCCATCAACAAGCCCGCGCTGCACAGCCTTGCGCAAGCTGATGTTTACACCCGAGCCACCCAAATCCCTTACCGTGGTAAAACCGGCCATTAATGTTCGTTTGGCGTAAACAGCAGCATTGTATGCGATATCAGCGTCAGTTAAAGTAAAGCCTTCTATCAGTGAGTTTTTGCTATGCTGTTCCTCCAGGTGCACGTGGCAATCTATTAGTCCCGGCATTACCGTTTGGTTTTGAAGGTTGATCACCTTATCGGCAGCGCTGCCGCTGGTATAGCCTTTCTGAATATCGGTGATTAGTTTACCCTCAACTACAATAGTTACCTGGGTTTGGGCGGAGTTGGAGATACCGTCAATTAATTTACCGCATTGAATGTATGTTTTTTGGGCGAATGCCGTGGAGGCAAAAAAAGATAGCAGAATAAGGCAAAGCTTCTTCATGAGCAGTTCAGTTAATATTCAGCTAAATTATAAAGTTTTTTGGTTTTAAAATGATAAGACGCGGGAAGGCCAAAATGGTTACAATTACTTTTTTATTTTAATCAGCCTGGCCCCGATCAAACTATACTGTCCATTTTTCATGGCGTTCCATTTTTTAGATGTGGAACACTTTGGAACGGTATCAATAGTTACGAATATTAACTATTGATTAGCGTTGATTGCAAATGAGCGCTATTTTCGGGTCGCATTTTTTGTATACACCCCAAATTGTGCCTTCTTACCATCCAAAGGTGTCATCCACTTAATGGCTGATCGCTTAATAGCTGCATTCAGTTTATCTGCTGATAAAACCTGCTGATCATCTATAACAACCAGGTCTTTATCAGAGTTGAGTTTGATCCACCCTGTTTTATCGGTAATGTAAAATATGTTGTCGATTTGCACTAATACATCCTCGTTACCGGCTTTTGCATGGGCCAGTTTATCATTAAAATCTTTTTCTTTTCTCACTTTATCGAAGTGCCTGGATACATTATCATAACTCAGGTCATTATTGCCCGTGTGTGTGTCACCGAATGAGGAGAATGATGAGGCTCTGGAACCGGATTCCTTCAACCCAAAATACATAATGCTTTTTGTATCGCCCAGATCACCCCAATGCTCATGCTGAACAAAATCTTTGAAACCGTTCTTTACAATTTTCACTGCAAAATACAACTCACCACTTTTTGCATAATTGAGCTGGATATGATAATAACCATTTTTATCCGACGACCCAAGCAAGTGATCTTCGGAATCATAAATTTTAGCAGATTCAATTGGCGCTAAGTTCTGTGCATTAACCACCAAGCCTGCAATGTCGATACTTCTTGTAGCTGAATTTCTTTTTGCAGCCACGGAAAAAGAAGAGAAGAAGATGATAAGGGTAATAACTAAACCTGATTTGGCGAGGGTGAATTGGTTCATTGGTTTTGAGCTAATTAATAGCGCAAAATAATGATTTTTAATTCATAGTGAAGAGCCAAAAGAAACAGTGCCTCAGCATGACAACGCGACATTAGGCGGCGATCATTTGAAGGAAAGCCGCGTCTTTGATCTTCCGGTCTTTAGGGTCTTTGATCTTCCTGATGTCCTTTTCTAAAATAGACTTTAACTCTTTGGCAATTGCTTTTAACAGGCTATCAGTTTCGGTTGAATTTTTCATGGCTCAGTTTTTATTGTTATACGTAAATAGCTATAAATATGATGCCATTTATAATTACCGTTTACACGGATGCTTATCCCGTTAAAATTGTATGTTTTTGTAATCAGTGCTTTTAAATATAGCTTGAAAAATAGTCATACAACCTTTCAACAGCGCAATAATTAAAGTCCTCTCCTTTGGAGAGGATTTAGGTGAGGCTCTATACCAGCACCTCATCAATGATCCCAAACTCCTTCGCCTCACTGGCTATCATCCAGAAATCCCGGTCAGATACATCATGTATCTTTTGATATTCCTGCCCGCTGTGTTTGGCCAGGATGTCGTAAAGTTCCTTTTTAACCTTTAACACTTCCCTCGCCGTGATTTCAATATCCGATGCCGGGCCCTGCACTCCCCCCAAAGGCTGGTGGATCATCACCCGCGAATGGCTCAATGCCGCGCGCTTGCCTGCTGCACCTGCGCATAACAACACTGCCGACATGGACGCCGCCATACCTGTGCATATCGTAGCCACATCCGGACTGATCAGGTGCATGGTATCATAAATCCCGAACCCGGCATACACCGAGCCGCCCGGCGAATTGATATACATCTGTATGTCCTTTTTCGGGTCTGCCGATTGCAGGAACAGCAATTGCGCCTGGATAATATTGGCGATGTTATCATCCACCGCCGCGCCCAGGAAAATGATGCGGTCCATCATCAGCCTCGAAAAAACATCCATCTGCGCTACGCGCAATTCGCGTTCTTCAGTGATATAAGGTGTCATGGCGTAGGGGGCACTGTTTTCTACCCTCGCGATATATTGGTCCACCTGTAAGCTTTGGACATGGCGATGCCCCACCGCATATTTGCGGAACTCATTTTTGTCGATATTCATAAAATTTTGGTTTTACTTGTTTGTAAACAAACGCCTTATTTTCTGGCTAAAGCTCACATGCTCAGCTTGTGTAAACAGTTTCTGATGTACGGCCTCAATTTCCTTTTTTAACTGCCTGCGGCTGTACGTTTGGATAATGCCGTAGGTTTTCTTTTGCCATAATACCTTGTCGCCCAGTTCAGGATCGATCAGCATCCGGGCCTCGAATACCAGGGCGTTGCCGGTATCATGTTGGCCCAGCAAATGCAATTCTATCTGCTCGGTTTCATTCCATGAAGTCATCATAGGTCAACGCTTTTTCTTTAATGGTTTCACGTACTTTTTCCAGGCATTTATATTTCTGTACCGTTGCCGAGCGCACACCGGAATAACCGAATTGTTCAGCGATCTCTGTCAACGGCAATTGATCGTAATAAAATCCTCTTAACAATTCCATGCATTTTTTACCTGCACTTTCCAGGAAATGCATCAGGCGGTTTCCTGACGGGATTTCTTCCTCATCAGTTGAAAGGTCAATATTATCCAATGGGATATTTTGACTTTCTCCGCGATACCGTCTCAACCATAAATGTTTGGCTATGCCGACTAAATAAGCGGTATGATTGGCAGGCTTTGCTACTACGCTCTTTTCATAATAAACAACCAGCGCATCCTGGAAAACATCCTTCGCTTCATCAAACGAGCCACCCATCCGGCTCACATATTTTGCCACCGCAGGGAACGCCTTTTTGTAAAGACTGATGAAAAGCTCCTCCCGCGTCTCAGATAAAGACGTCATCATAATTATCCTTTTATTACCATGTGCAAATTAAATGCAAACTATCACCTTTTTATTTTAATATGACCAAACTACACAGTCATGGCGATTTGGTTTATGTTCCAGTCAACTGCAAACTGCCCACCGCAAACTGCCTACTGCTTCACCGCCGTCACCTTCGTCCCATCCTCACCGCTTGTTTCAAAAACCAGGTCTTTATCCGTCAGCTTGGAAACAAAGAATGGAAAACTCCTTGTTTTGCCGCCATCTAAAATTTCTTTAACCTGGATGTTGCTGCCATCCAGTTTATAGGTGCCATGCGACAATACCTTGCCACCCCACCAGATCATCATGCTATCATTTTTTGAAAATTTGATATATGGGGATTCCATTTCAAGCTCGCTTGCGGATACACTGTCGGGTGGGTGACTGTTCGGGTTCTCCACCTTTACATATTTCCATTTGCCCAGCAACGCTTCGCGCTGAATAGGTTTTTGCCGGCAGGAGGAAAGCACAAATAAGGCAATTACAATGATAGGCAGTGTGATTTTTATCATACTCAATTTTAACTCTTACGGGTTAAAGCTAAATATTCTAACTTTGTTTTTTCTGGAATTCGCGTAATCTTTCCTCGGCTCTTTTGGTTTCGTCTTTCTCACTTAAAGGGCCGTCAGTTTTTAACTCTTCACTTTTTTTCTGGTTGCGCTTTACAGGTATTTGGGTGCCTTCTTTACGCTGACGTTTTTCTGCAACAGTTTTCATGGCAACGGGGATTTACAGGGGATGAACTAATGAGTAACATTAGTCTAACTATCCGCGAAAGAATATGTTTAGGATAATTGAAGGAATTTTTGTTGAAACTCGTTTCACCAGGCGTTCCGATGGAACGCTCTTGCCCGGCGATCATTTTTTCTACCAACCAAACGTCCCGTAGGGACGATCATGACATTAAAACCGTCCCTTGGGGACGGCTGGTTGGTAGAAAAATGCGGAAAATGGTTTTTTACGTTCCGTAGGAACGTCTGGTGTCATATGATGATTTGAATAACTGAACCACTAATAACATTTTGTCATCCTGAACGTAGTGAAGGATCTTCTCAAAGCGATAAATTGCAGATAAGCATGTCGAAGAAGAGGTTGATCCGCTAGCAAGCCGAGCAACAGGGCAACCGCATTATTGCTTTTCCCCTGGCTTTGCAATCCCCGGCTTCGCTACTTCCACCAACTCTTCCTCATGCACTTCTTCTTTACTCGTGGTAGCATAATTCAGCTTCCTGAAACGCCATATGGCAAATGCAGGTTCCTGCATCCGGTTGATCAGCTTAAAGAATTTAGGGAAATTGTGTATCTCGTCCAGCAGCACACCGGGTACGATGCCGTTGTTGTCCAATATCTCGCGGATAGTATATTCCTTGTCCTTGGTTATCCAAATCTCAAAGTCGCGGCGTATCTCTCCCGATTTTTCCGGGTCGATACTCGCATCAATGCATATCACTTTATCTCCGGGTTTCATGATTTTATTTTTTGACCATGGACCATAGTCGATAGTCCATAGCCCGATTTTGCCATGGTCCATGGACTATTGACCATCGACTATTTACTCCCCTTCAAACTATCGGCCTTTGCTTTCTCTTTTTTCTTGAAATACCCTTTCAGGAAAAAATTATGCTGGGCGGCTTCCAAATCGTCGTTGAGTTTAATGGAACTCTGCTGCAGGTTGTCCAGTGTGCTTTGCACTTTTGCAGCAGCTTTAGGGTCGTTTAACAGTATTCCTATGGCGTTATCCGTAGTCGTCAATTTTTTGCTGGCGTTATTTAAATTTTCAGCAAAAGTACTGGCGCTGGTTACTGCTTTTTGCAGCTGTGCAGCAGATGCCTTTATTTTATTGAAGGTGGTGGTATCGGTCATCAGGTTATCAGCCAGGCCGCCTTTGGTATTCAACTTCTTACTGAAATTATCCAGTTCAACGGCTAAACGTGCGGC
>Ga0206976_1038_pt1 | contig 43168 bp, 39 predicted proteins | sample Alteio_BWOrgHeat_82_FD_152926 | JGI IMG/M metagenome (GOLD analysis project Ga0206976, IMG submission 152926) | Enriched cells from forest soil in Barre Woods Harvard Forest LTER site, Petersham, Massachusetts, United States -... | ecosystem: Environmental > Terrestrial > Soil > Temperate forest >... | reverse complement strand
GGAGGCTCCTCTTCGGATTACGTAATCGTTCGTCAAGACCCTTCAGGTCGCCGCATATCGCCAGGAGCGAGAAAACCGCACAGGCAGGAGTGCCTGTGCTACCCGGAGGCGAGGATATCCTACGCCAGTTCAGCGATTGAGCGTTGCTTTAGATAAATTTTCTCTCATAGAGGGAGGGCAAGCAGGGGAAAAGCAAACGGCTGTCTGATTTGGTCGTCAAAGTTGGTGAAGGCGAGCATTTGACAGTCAGTTCGGCTTTGGCGATGGAACTTATTGGCGATTCAATCGTTTATTAGTTGACAGGCTTTGGATGGGGCCGGGAGGCTCAGGCATGGGTTCCTTTTGGCAGGATGTCCGCTACGCTGGACGAAACCTAAGGAAGAGCCCGGGTTTCGCAGCTGTGGCGATGATTACGCTTGCTTTGGGGATCGGCGCATCCACGGCTATCTTCAGCGTTATTGAGAACGTGTTGATGGAACCGTTTCCTTATCCCGACGCGAAGCACTTTGTCTCCGTCCAGATTCATGACACGGAACGGAATGAGCCAGGCGGGCGGGGTGGCTTTAGCGGACCTGAGTTTTTGGACTATGTGGCGCAGAGCCATGTCTTTGATGGAGTGATCGCCAATGATGGTGGCGACGTGCTGTACACGTCTGGCGAGGGCACGGACCGTTTCAGCGGCGGGTATGTGACGCCGGGGACGTTTGAATTTCTGGGGATGCCCGCGCTGGTTGGGCGCGTGATGCAGCCTGCGGATTATGAGCCGGGCGCTCCGCCTGTTTTCGTTTTGCGGTACAAGGTGTGGGTCAACCGCTTCAACGCCGACACCTCCATTTTGAACAAGACTTTCGTATTGAACGGCACGGCACGCACGTTGATTGGAGTGATGCCGCCGCGATTTGGCTGGGGCGATTCCGATCTGTGGATTCCGGAGAAACCAAGCACAGCCGATACGACGCCGACGCTCGGTTACAATCGTTATTGGTTTTTCATGGGGCATCTCAAGCCGGGAATTTCTGAGCGGGCCGCTCAGGCGGACCTCGCTGTAGTTGCGCAGAATCTCTCCAAGGTTTATACAAAGGACTACCCAAAACATTTCACCGTCCAAATTCAGTCGCTGACGGATCTCGTCGTGGGACGGTTTCGCACGACGCTGTTCATCGTCCTTGGAGCGGTTGGATTGCTGCTGCTGATTGGCTGCGGCAACGTGGCCAACCTGCTTTTGGCACGCGCTACGACTCGGGAGAAAGAGTTTGCCATTCGGTCTGCGCTTGGAGCAGGGCGTTGGAGACTGGTGCGCCAGCTTCTCGTCGAGAGTCTGATTCTTGCTATCGGAGGCGCTGCCCTAGGCGCTTTGCTCGCCTGGGGCGGACTTAAGTCCCTGATTGCGATTATTCCGCAAGACATCGTTCCGGCGGAAGCAACGATTCGTCTGAACATTACCGTTCTGCTTTTTACGCTTGGAGTTTCCGTGGCTACGGCGGTGCTTTTTGGTTTGGTACCAGCTCTGCAGACGGCGCGGCGCGACTTGAACGATCCGCTGCGGGACAGCGGGAAGGGAGTTAGCGGCGGTTTTCGGCACGGGCGTTTGCGTGACGCGGTCGTGGTTCTCGAGGTTGCGCTGTCGCTGGCGCTTTTGGTTGGCGCAGGACTTTTGATGCGTAGCTTTGTGGCGCTTCGCGAAGTGCACCTGGGTTTGCAACCGGATCACATTTTGGTTTCTCGGCTTGTGCTTCCTAGAGACCGCTACAAAACGGCCGAGCAACTCTCCAGTTTTTATCGCCCGCTGCTTTTGCGGCTCCGAGCGATGCCAGGAGTTGTTGCGGCTACGGAGACCAGTTCTTTACCGCCCTACGGAGGCATGAATAGCGAAATTGAGGTTCCCGGCAAGACGCATAGCGACAAGTGGAAGTCGCTTGTCCAGCTGTGTAGCGAAGGCAATTTTTCGGTGCTTAAACTGCAATTGCTGACGGGCCGTCCGTTTACGGAAGGGGAAGTGAACGGCGCGAAAAAACTTGCCGTGATCAACCAGACATTTGCACGCAAATATCTGGGGTCAGACAATCCCATCGGCCAGCGCGTTCACGTGGAGCAGCTCGAGAAATTCTCCGATCCGGTCCAGGATGCGTGGTTTGAGATTATTGGCGTTGTCGCGGATGCAAAAAACCGAGGGTTGCAGGATCCAGTCGACCCGGAGCTCTGGCTTCCGTACACGATCACGGGGTCGAACGAGCGCGGAATTCTTGTTCGCACCGCCGGCGAGCCACTGGCGATGCTGAACGCAGTTCGCCAGGAGATTTGGGCAACGGATCGCAGCGTGGCGCTCACGTTCAATGGCACGCTCGAGGGATACATCAGCCAATTTTCATACGCTGGTCCGCGATTCGGATTCATGCTGCTGGGGATTTTCGCCGGTATCGGGCTGGTGCTTGTGACGATTGGCGTCTACAGCGTGCTTGCTTACACCGCTGCGAGGAGAACGCACGAAATTGGGATTCGCATGGCGCTTGGGGCGGAGCGCGGGGATGTACTGAAGCTGGTGATTAACATGGGACTGCGATTAGTCATCCTGGGAGTTGCGATCGGTCTGGCGGCAAGCTTCGGCGTCGGGCGCATCGTCGCCACACAACTTTGGGGTGTATCGCCGTACGATCCGGCGACGTTGATTGCCGTTCCGCTTCTGCTTCTTATTACAGGTTTGATTGCATGTTGGGTTCCAGCGCGCCGCGCGGCGCGCGTGGACCCATTGGTTGCTCTTCGCTACGAGTAATAGTCGGTGGCGGGCACGCCCGCAGTGAGCGTGCCTGCGCCCGTTCATCGATGTGAATCGCCACTATCGTCCCGGTCGCCCTTATCGGAGTCATGCTCGTGTGTCCTGCGAACGGCGCCGTGGATGGGCAGGCTTCCGAAATGGGTGGTCGCGGGAGACTTGCTCGCGAACATCAGGGTCACGTTTGAGAACGTGACCTCCGTCCCTCCGCTGACACAGACCTGCAGCGTGGATAACGTGGTTACCCCGCCCTTCGTCTGAAATGGGGCGGATGTTCCGTTGGCGGCGATGTCGGCTGGGCCGGTGACCACGAAACGGGCTGTGGTAGCAGGGCTGTCGACCGGGCAGGCGCTCGTATCGGAGCTGACTAGGGCATCCGTCATTATGATGCGGTGAGTGTGAGGACTGCGTGCGCCGGGATTGTCAACGGTCGGAGTGGCCGGAGGAGTAGTGGGGTTCGCTAGAACCCAATAATCGTCGTGTTCCATGTTCAGAATGGCAGAGAAATCGGCTTTGCCGGATTCTCCTTTTAGCTTCAACGACCACGTGCCATGCAATTCCCAGGGGCCGCTGACGCCTGTTGCGGGAGTATAGTCATTGATGATGCCGCTGAAGTGATCGGGCGTAGGAGCTTGTGCCTGAGCACTGGCAGTTAGTGCCAGCGCGGCGACGGCGATGAGTCGTAAGGCCCACGTAAGTGTCTTGTTTTCCATAAAAAGCCTCCGAATTTCTTTAAATTTAAGATGTGCCCCACTATTTGCCAATGCTCCCGGGGCGGCAAGAGGACGTGCAGTCCTGAGCGGGGTACGGACGGCCCAAGAGTTGCACCTCCATGATTCCACGCTTGAGTCGTGCGGCCACAATGGGGCGTCGAGGAGGGGCGCGTCAAACAGCAAGGGGCGGAATTGGGGGCGGTTTGCTGGTTGCAGTTGAATACCGTGCTTTGCCGTAGCTGAAGAGTTACAATCTGCCGCCCGGCCTGGCGAGAGGCACGGAGGGTTCAGGAGAGCGCGATGGGCGAACCATCAAGTGGCACGCCGCCATCTGTGAGTCCACCCGAGGACCGGTTGGATTCTTGGAAGGAAATCGCGGCATACCTCAACCGCGACGTGACGACGGTGCAGAGATGGGAGAAGCGGGAGGGGATGCCCGTACACCGGCACCTGCATGACAGGTTGGGAACGGTATACGCGTCGCGGGCGGAGTTGGACGCGTGGGGGCGCAGCCGAAATCCTCCAGCAGCGGAAGTGAGCGAGAGCTCTGCTGCCTCGACCGATAGCCTTGCATCTACGCCGAGTTCGGAGACGGCGAGACCTCCAAGTAAATGGAAGCTCGTGTTGCCGCTGGCGGCGGGAGTCTTGCTGGTGATTGGCGCGACCTTGTGGTTTCAGCGGACAGAGTATTTTTGGCGAAACCCGATCTCGAATGCGCGATTTCAGACGGTCACGGACTTCGATGGAGTGGAGGAGGCCGCCGCGGTGTCGAGAGACGGCCAGTTCGTGGCGTTTCTTTCGGACCGAGACGGACCGATGGACGTGTGGGTGACGCAGGTAGGTTCGGGACAGTTCCATAACTTGACGCGCGGTAGCGCGCCAGAGCTTGTCAACCCATCGATTCGCACACTGGGGTTCACACCTGACGGTTCTTTCGTTACGTTTTGGGTCCGCAAAGCGAATGGGTTGAGCAGCGGCGACATCGGCATCTGGGCTGTGCCAACACTAGGGGGAGCGCCAAAACCTTACCTCGAAGGTGTGGCCGAATTTGACTGGTCGCATGATGGTGCGCGGCTGGCGTATCACACGCCCGGACCGGGAGATCCACTCTTCGTTTCCAATGGAAGCCGGAGGCCGGAGGATCATCCCATTTTTACTGCGCCGGGCGGGCTTCACAGTCATTTTCCGCTGTGGTCGCCTGATGCGGCGTTTATCTATTTCGTTCAAGGTTTGCTACCAGACAAATTGGACATATGGCGCATCGCCCCGGGCGGGGGAGTGCCGGAACGGATCACGTCGCAGAGCGGCCGCGTGAGCTATCCCGTGTTATTGAATCGGCGGACGCTGATGTACCTTGCCAGTGAGCCGGATGGTTCGGGACCTTGGCTTTACAGCATGGACGTTGAGCACCGCATTCCGCATCGACTGACGTCTGGCATTGATCGCTACACGTCGCTGGCTGCCAGCGCCGATGGTCGTCGGTTGATTGTCACGCTGGCGAGACCGAAGGGAACTCTGTGGCGTGTGAAGATCGGTGAGGCGCCGGCCGAGGTGTCCGCGGCTGCACGAATCTCGGTGACGACCAGCACGGGATCCTCTCCACGACTAGGTGCAAATTATCTTCTGTATGTTTCAGCGACTGGCACGAGCGAAAGTATCTGGAAGCTTGTCAACGGAACTGACATGGAGTTGTGGAGCGGTGCGGGAGCGCAAGTGTTTGGCGGGCCGGCAATCTCGGCCGACGGACGTTATATTGCGTTCTCGGTGCGGCAACACGGGCAGACGCTCTTGTACGTGATGCAGGCCGATGGGACGAACGCGCGTATTGTGACTGATTCGCTCGAGCTGCAAGGCGCTCCAGCGTGGGCGCCCGGCGGCCAATCGATTACCACCGCGGCGGTCGATCAGGGTGTCCCGCACCTCTATCGGGTGCCGGTTGACAGTGGCCGTCCCGCTTCGTTTGTCCAGGAGTACTCGGTCGATCCCGCGTGGGCGCCGGACGGGCGCTTCGTTGTTTATTCGGGAGCGGACATCGGTACTACATTTTCGGTGAAAGCTGTGACGGCAGAGGCTGCGGCGCATCGGCTACCTGCACTGACTCTTTCTCGCGGAGCTCGACATTTGGCGTTCTTGCCTGGAGGAAGAGCGCTGGTGTTCCTGCGAGGGGAGATTCAGCACAAAAATCTGTGGCTGGTCGACCTGGAGACGGGAGCCGAGCGACAGCTGACTAATTTTGGCTCTGACTTCGAGATTCGAGATTTCGATATTTCGCCAGATGGCCGGGAAGTTGTGCTCGAACGAATGCAGGAGCATTCGGATGTGGTGTTGATGGAGCTTCCCCGGCCATGATCTGGCATTAACGTAGCGGCGCGCTCGGCGCACTGCGAATATTTGGTTGCGCTTGCTTTCAGAGAACGTTGGTTGACTATGGAACGATGAGCGGTTTGTCTTTGGGCATTGCATCGAGCGTGGCCTTGTCCAGATTCAGATGTGCTGAGACCAATTCTGGGGGCGTGTGGGAGAGCCATTCGGAGAGGGCGAGGTCCTGGTAGTAGCTGCTCCTGAACATTTCGAGAAATTTCAGGTCGGTGGTGCCGGTGTTCTCGACGTAGTGCGGGAGCGTTTTTTGAATGTAGCCGACGTCACCCATTTCGAAGTCCATCGTTCTGGCGCGAGCGCCCGTTGCAAACACCGTCATGCGGCCCTTGCCGCTGATGTAGAACTGCCACTCATCGGCGTTCGGATGCCAGTGGAACTCACGCATGCCGCCAGGTTTCACGGTGACGATGGCAGAGGCGATCGTCGTTGAGATCTTGAAGCTGCTGGAATCGATCACGCGCACTTCGCCGCTTTTCAACTTTGTTGGAGCGGGATGCTGCGTGGTGCGAAAAGCAAAATCGATTGGCGAAGGGCCGAGCGCGCCTGCGGCAATGCGCTGATCGTCCGCAAGCGGTCCGGGAACATCGGTCTGGAAGATAAACTTTTCTCTCTTGGGCATTTTTGCCAGAGCGGGTTGGGCCACTCCGAAATTCTTCGCTACCACGTCAGGCGGCGTGTGGGCCATCCAGTCGGTCAGGAGCACGGTTTCGTATTCGGAAAAATTGCCGTCGTCGAAGACTAGTATGAACTCTGTGCCATCGGGTGGGAGTCCCTGAATCGAATGGGGAATTCCGGGAGGGAAGTACCAGAGGTCACCCTCTTTTACGTCCGTCACGAAACTCTTACCGTCCGCATCGACGCACGTGATTCGTGCGCTGCCATACAGCATGTAGGACCATTCTGCCGCGGTGTGCCAATGCAATTCGCGCACGCCGCCGGCGGTGAGGCGCATGTCCACACCGGCGAGGGATTTCGAAACGGCAAGCTCGCGCACGGTCACTTCGCGTGACCAGCCACCTTCCTGGAAGCGTTTGTGCGCGAAGGAGAACGGATATTTAAATGTTTGGACGCCGCCTGCGTCTGTGGGCAGGGGATGGTTTGAGTCTGGATTTGCGACATCGATGGCCGAGTTGGTCGGGCCAGGGTCGCTTGCGCTCCTGTCTCCTTTCGGAATTTGCGTCGAACTCTCCTGATCTCGTAACTTGTCCGGGCCGAGCACACTTGCAGCCGCAAGTGCCGCTGAGCTTACTCCCAAAAACCCCCGCCGACTCAAAAGGTCTCTTTCCGCTTCGCCAGGCATATTCACCACCCTCACCAGGATTAGCCAGGCCCCCGAATTGCTTCCCGGCCACGCTACGCTACACCGAAGGCTGATGCACTGCAACGTTTCAACCCGGCCCTGGTATGGGCCATCGTGGTGAGAAACAGCTTGCTTTCCTTTTGATTTTTCACGCGCTTGTCTTGCAGTCCCGAGAACTGTTTCGAAAGGGAACACGTTTGCGCGACCGACACGGAGAGGAGGTCGAGCCTACAGCGCGGTGCTTAATGCACGGTTGTCTTCAACGATTCACTTCCAGCACGTTGTGTCCGCTATCGTACAGATTCCGAAAGCGCCTCCGCGCATACTTGCTGCAAGCAGAACTCCAATATCGGAGTTCGCGATAAGGGAGGATCACTTGCGTACAGCAACCAAATATCTGAGTTTTCTTTTTCTGACGGCCGCGCTCACGGCCTCGGCAGCACACAAGGCCGCTGCCCAGGAAGTGGTTGTGACCACTAACGGGGATCATACTCGCTACTACGATCGCAATCATCATGACTATCATCAATGGAATGAAGGCGAAGACCGTTCCTACCGCGTATATCTGGGCGAGAGGCACAGAGACTACCGCGAGTTCCACTTAACAACCAGCAAGCAACAGAGCGATTACTGGAATTGGCGCCATCATCATCCAGATCATCAATAGCACGACTACCAAGTAGTTAATCGAGGCCGCTTCGTCCGCGCGCAATAGAGCGGAGGGCGGCCTTGTCATTTAGGCACCTGTCGCCATCGGGTATGATAGGTTCTGGAGTATTAGCCCGAGTCGCGCAATCGAAAGGAACTACTATGTCATTCGGAATCTATGCCATTGGCTTTGCCATCCTGACGATTGGGCTGATTTATGGCGCTTTCTTGCTGCATGTGCCCGCACACTGGATTGCCGTTGGGGCGATCGTGCTTCTGGGAGCTGGCATTCTCTCGGGCGTTAAAGCGACGCGTCAAAAGGACCCGGCAGCTTGAGTTACCTAGTCCTGTAACGATCGCCGGTAGTTCCCTTAACGGCGGGATGGACGCGGGATCTCAGAAGTTCAACACAAAAGAAAAGCCGGCTCACGGAGAGCCGGCTTTTCTTGCTTCTGCGGTGCGATTAACGGGGCGTTGAGGATGCGCTGACTGGCAGAACTACGATTGAAACTACTTTTGTTCCGATCACTTCGCCAGAAACGATCAGCTCTACGCGCCTGTTTTGCTGGCGGCCATCCGCTGTGTCGTTGGAGGCGATTGGACGAGTCTTGCCGAATCCTGCGGCAGTCGTGGACGCTTCGGGTACTCCCTGATGGGTGAGATATGACCTGACAGTTTCGGCGCGCTTCTCCGAAAGAGTCTGGTTGAACTCTTCCGTACCTACGCTGTCGGTGTTACCTTCCACCGCAAGCAGGAGCGTCGGATAAGCCAGCACAATGCCCGAGATTTTCGCCAGCTTTTCACGGGCCTGGGGGCGAAGCGTAAATTGTCCGCTGTCGAAGAGGACGTCGGACATATTCACGACAAGGCCGCGGGCTGTGTCGCGCGTCTCGAGAATTAAATTGAACTGCGCGAGAAGCTTGGCGCGAAGTTCTTCACGTTCGTGGATGGCTTGCGCAGCTTGCATATCCGAAGAGGCGGCTGCGGCGCGGTTGCGGTCGGAGTCGGCCTCAGCGGCGGCTTGCGCGCTCTTAGCTTGTTGGGCTTGTTGATCGGCAGCTGCGGCGGCGGCGCGATTGCGGTCGGAGTCAGCTTCGGCGTTGGCCTGGGCGCCTTGAGCCTGGCGAGCGGCGACTTCCGCTTCATGCTTCTTGCGTTCGGCTTCTTCGCGAGCGCTGACGGCATCGGCCGCCGTGGCGTTTGCGTTTGCTTCACGTCCTGCTGAGGCGTTGCGTTCGTTGTCGGCGCGATCTGCTGCGATGCGTTTTGCCGCGATTTCGCGGGCGTCTTCCGCGGTCTGGACCGTTTGGCGCGAAACGGAAATCAGCGTTTTCTTGTCTCCGTGGTGGCTCGTGGCCAGTGAATCGGCTTCTTTCATCTGGCGCATGGCATTTTCGTAGCTGGGGCCTGCATATCGCTCGGCTCCTGCGGCTTTTGCGATGCGCACGGCATTGCGCGCTTCAAAAAATTCGAGCGGCAACTTGGCGTCCAAAACGACGGGGTCAATCGTATAGCCCGTGGGGATGTAGCCGCCGCGATCGATGAGTTCGTACTTGGCGTCCACGGTTTGCGACGTGCCCTTGGTGTCCTGGCGAATCACGTTCTCCATGATGACGGCATTGCTGGGGCGCCGTACCGCGTAATAAGGCTCCGCGGTTACGATTAGAGCGAAGGCCTGAAGATCAGTGGTCACTTCGAGCTTGCTGCGGCGATTGTCGCCCACCAGCACTTCGCCGAGATTGACGGAGGTACCTTCAGGTGAAATGGCCCACATGACGAAAGTCAGGTATTCGGTGCCGAATGCAGTAGGCCTGTCGAGGTCGGAAAATTCCGCTTCGATGGCGAGGACGCCTCGCTTGCTCTCTACTTTGGCTTCGCCCCGTGCGCTGGGCATGAGGTCGGTGCCCTGAAAATCAACGTGCGTTGAGCCACTGCGATGTTTGTAACTTACCGCGCGAGCTGTGCGGCTCACGACGGTGATACGGTAGGTCGGTGTAGGGTCGCCCGCGTGCGCCGGAGATTGGGTTTGTGCTTGGCCGCAAATAGAAGTGGCGAGCGTAACCGCTAATCCCAGGGTGATTCTTGAAAGCTTATGCATGAGTCTCCTTCGAAGGACTGAGAGACATAGAGTGTGCTTGTTCGAGGGTAAGAATACTGTGCGGTAGTGGACAACTTTCCGAAGAAAGACAGTCCAGGCAGGCTCATTCATCGAATTGCATGAGCTTTGCTCCCAGCGATTTGCGTCGGACCTCTATTTCATTAGAATTTCCATAGATTCGTGGTTGATTAAAAGGCGTGGAGGCGTGATGAAAAAACTGTCTCTTTTTCGATTCTTCGGGGCGTTTCTGCTGATGGTGATAGCTCTGACGGCGGCGATGTCCGTTCCAGGATTAGCGATGAATGGTTCGGAGCGGGGCCAAACCGACCATCTGACAGGTAGCCAGGCGAACGGCCAGGCTGCGCGAGCCAAGCCTACGGAGCTTCAAGTTTCCAATGTGCCCATTCCAACGCGTGTCCTGGTGCAGAGCCCGGCCGAAACCGACACTGAACTTCAAATCATCTGCTTGTTTGAATCCTTGCCGGAGAACACGCTTCACGGCTCGCTTGCCGAGATCAACGAGAAGCTAAAGGGCCTCTTGGATAAAATTCGCAAACCGGGTTTGTTTCGCGGCGAATTTGGAGAGACGCTTATGTTCGTTCCTCCCGCTGGAACTCTCGCAGCCAAACGGATGTTTATCGTAGGACTTGGTGATTCCGAAAATTTTACGCCGCAGCGAATGGAGCTCGTCGGATCTATCGTCTATCGCGAATCGAATCGACTCGGGATCGCGCATCCGTTTTTCGCTCCAACGATCCTCGACGGCGGCGTGACGAAGTTCGGGACCGGACAGGTGGCCGAAAGCTTTTACACCGGCTTTCTGCGCGCAGCGCGCACGGAAGAAATACTTAAGGATGCTGGCGCTCCCGGAGGCCAAGTCCTCCAAGATTTAACCTTTCTTGCTGGTCCCACCCATGCCGCTGACACACAACATGCGCTCGAAGGAGCGGTGCAAAATTCTCCGAATTGAACGAAGTTAAGTGCGCTGCTGATGTGGACAGTCAGAGTGGAACTGCCTTCGGGAAGAATCGTTCGCTGAGGGACGGCGATGACAGTTCTTAGACCGTTGTCCACTGCCCGGCCTTCAGAGTGTTTTTTAAAATGACTTTTCTATCCGCCGGTTACAACGCACAGGTCACGAACCACTATTCTCGGGTTCACGGGCGATGACCATCTTGTCGTAGGCCTCGCGGCGAGTGAGGCCGCGTTCCTTTGCGGCGAGTTTCAGGGCTTCTTTGCGATCGAGTTTGGCTTGGTGGATGAGTTCTTCGACGCGATCGGCGAGGCTTTGCATTGAGTTGGCGGGAGTACGAGCGTCGGCGGGATCTTCGGGGCCAATGAGGAGCGTGATTTCGCCTTTGGCGGGGCGCTCCTTGAGCGAGGCGAAAAGCTCGGAGAGTTTGCCACGGCGGAATTCTTCGTGCAGCTTGGTGACTTCGCGGGCGATGCAGGCGGTGCGGTTGCCGAGAACTTCGCGGGCGTCGGCTACGCATTCGGTGATGCGGTGCGGGGCTTCGTAGAGAATGATGGTGCGATCTTCGATGCGCAGGCGTTCGAGAGCGCGGCGGCGTTCGCCACTGCGGTTGGGTAGAAAGCCGACGAAGAGGAATTCTTCGTTGGGGAGGCCACTCGCGGCTAACGAAGCGAGAAGAGCAGATGGTCCAGGGATCGGGACGACGGGAACATGATGGCGGAGGCAAAGGGTGACGAGGCGATGGCCGGGATCGGAAACGAGCGGCATGCCGGCGTCGCTGACGAGCGCGATTTTCGCGCCTTGCTCGAGAGAGATTAGGAGTTCAGGCGCGCGCGTGAGTTCATTGTGCTCGTGATAGCTGATGAGCGGTTTGCGAATTTCGTAATGCTGGAGGAGTTTTTGGGTGTGGCGCGTGTCTTCGCAGGCGATCTGGTCGACTTCTTTGAGGATGCGGAGGGCGCGGAGCGTGATGTCCTCGAGATTGCCGATGGGGGTGCCAACGAGGTACAAGCAGCCCAGGGCTTTTTCATCATTGCCAGTGGCTAGTCCGCTCATGCAGTTGAGTCTAGCACGCGGTCGGAGGGAGGTCGTTCTCGCTATGGAAAAAGCGGCGGGGCTAGCGTCCTGCGCTCCGTTGCCAGGAGAAGACGCGTGATATACTTTTTCGTTTGGAGATAGAGCGGAGGGAGTTGCTGTGCCACTGTATGAATATAAGTGCCTGAAGTGCGGGCGTCACACGGAAAAGATTGAGCCGGTGGCTGGTCCGCATTTGAAGAAGTGCCCGCATTGCGGGGGAAAAGTGGAGTCGGTGATCACCGCGCCTGCGATTAAATTCAAGGGATCGGGGTGGTACGTCACGGACTACGCCGGAAAATCTCCGGACGGCGGAAGCAAGGAAAGCAAGCCCGCGGGCGATAGCAAGGAAAGCGGCGGCAAGGACGCTGGCGCGAAGGAGTCCAGCGCCAAAGATTCCAAGGATGGGGGTAGCAAAGAAGCCTCCAGCAAAGAACCTTCAGCTAAAGAAACGATTTCCAAGGAAAGTTCCTCCAAAGAGAAAAAGCCCGCAAAGAAAAAATAAGGAGAGCGAGGAAACGCATGGCTGAAACACCACAACCAACGAACACAACACGCAGAGTTCGTAAAGCCGTGTTGCCTGCGGCGGGCCTTGGCACGCGTTTTTTGCCGGCGACCAAAGCCCAGCCGAAAGAGATGCTGACGGTTGTGGACAAGCCGCAGATTCAGTACGTGGTGGAAGAGTGCGTGGCCTCGGGGATCGAACACATCATCATCGTGACGGGGAAGGGAAAGAATTCGATCGAGGATCATTTCGATCATGCGCCGACGCTGGAACGCTTTCTGGAAGAAAAAGGGAAGCCGGAACAAGCGGCGATGGTTCGGCGGATCAGCGACATGGTGCAGGTGAGTTACACGCGGCAGAAGGAGCCGCTCGGACTTGGGCACGCTGTATTGGTGGCGAAAGATCTTGTGGGCGATGAGCCGTTTGCGGTTTTGCTGGGAGATGTGCTGATTCCGGGAAAAAATCCTGCTACGAAACAGCTGATTGATGTGTACGCGGCTACTGGCGTTGGTGCGATTGCCGTGGAAGAAGTGCCGAGAGAGAAAACGCATCTGTATGGGATTGTCGATGGAGAGGCCGCGCCGCAGCCGCCGTTTGGTGCGCGGCTTTTGAGGATCCGCGACCTGGTGGAAAAACCGAAGCCGGAGAATGCGCCATCAAACCTTGCGATCACCGGCCGGTATGTTTTGCCCCCACAGATTTTCGATTGTCTGGAGCGCACGAAGCCGGGCGCGGGAAATGAAATCCAGTTAACAGACGCGTTGCGTATATTGGCGCACGAGCAGGGGCTCTGGGCCTATATTTTCGATGGCGTATCCTACGATGCAGGCGACAAGCTGGGTTTCCTGAAAGCGACCGTCGAAATAGCATTGCTGAACGAGGAGTTGGGCGCCCCCTTCCGCGAATACTTGAAAAATTTGAAACTGTAGATTCATTCGGGGAGTATCCGAAAATGACGCGCATTTTGGGGATTGAGTCGTCTTGCGATGAGACGGCGGCAGCGGTGGTGGCCGACGGGCGCGAGATTTTGTCCAGCGTGGTGGCTTCGCAGATTGATATTCACCGGAAGTATGGTGGGGTGGTGCCGGAGTTGGCATCGCGCGAACATTTGCGACAGATCGTGCCAGTGGTGCGAGAGGCGTTGGCGCAGGCTGGGATGCAGCTTGCGGATGTCGACGCGATAGGCGTGACGCAGGGGCCGGGGCTGGTTGGGGCCCTGCTGGTGGGAATCACGTACGGAAAAACTTTGGCGATGGCGTTGGGGAAGCCGCTTGTGGCGGTGAATCATCTGGCGGGGCACGTTCACGCGGTTTTTTTGGAGGCGCATCGGGCGGGGCGTGAGGCGAACTTGCCGGCGGTTTGTTTGATTGTTTCGGGTGGGCATACGGTTTTGTACGAGGTGAAGGCCGCGGAGGCGGGCGGGTTATTAAGTTATCGAAAGATCGGGCAGACGCGCGACGATGCTGCGGGAGAAGCGTACGACAAAGTTGCGAAATTGCTGGGGCTGGGTTATCCCGGAGGACCGATTCTGGATCGATTGGCGGCGGTTGCGAATGGTGCGCCAGCGCCCGTGAAATTCGGTCCGACCAAAACGCGGGGGAATCCATTGGATTTCAGTTTCAGCGGATTGAAGACTGCGGTTTTGTATCACGTGCGCGAGCGTCCCGAGTATGCCGAGGAGATCCGAACGCGGGAAGAAGCCTTGCAGCGCGGAGAGCGAAAATTTGAGCAGTTGCTGCCATTGTGCTCGCCGCAGACGCTGGCACTGGTGCGCGAGTTTCAGAACGCGGTAGTGCGGGATTTGGTGGAGCGCACGGTGATGGCTGCGGAAGAGCTGGGAGTGGAGAGCGCGCTGGTATCGGGGGGAGTGGCGGCGAACAGCCAGTTGCGGGCGACGTTTGAGGAGCGAGGGAAAAGCAAGGGTCTCGAGGTGTTTTTTCCTAGCCGAGCGCTTTCGACGGACAACGCGGCAATGATTGCGGCGGCGGCGTATGAGAAGTTTCGCGCGGGCGTGTTTGGTGACGCGTCGCTGAATGCGGATCCGGGTTTGGTTTTGGCCTAGGGAATTACGCAGAGGGCGCTGAGTTCGCAGTGCTCATAGAGAAGACCTGGACGTAGCGCCGATAAAGTTCATGTAAGGTTTGTGATAGGATGCGGGTGCGCTAGGGGCGCATCCGGTCCGCGGAAAGGGTAGAAGCCCACCTGCTTTAGAATAATTTTGCGAACCTTCTTTCGGCCCGATGTGCGGACTACGGGCGATTTATTGAAAGGAGGTCGCTATGACGACCCATTCTGAGGACGCGCCGCGTCCGCTTCCTGAACGTCCTAATCTCCGCCATTTGAAAGATCAAGCGAAGGATTTGCTGAAGGCCGGTGAGGCTCAATCGCTCACCGAGGCGCAGTTCAAAATCGCGAGGCTTTATGGATTTGCGAATTGGCCGAAATTGAAGGAGCACGTGGATTCGTTGGAGGAGATTGGGCAGCACAAACAGGCCATCGATGCCAACGATTTGGAAAAGGTTAAGAGTTTGATGACGCGCAACCCGTCGCTGCATCAGGCACCGCTTGGGTATAACAAAAATGGACCGCTCACGTGGGTTGCGGAGTGCCGCGTGCCGTGGGAGGCTCCTGGTCCTGTGAGGCTGGCCATGGCGGAATGGATGATCGAAAACGGGTCGGACGTGCATCAGGGCGGCGACGGACCTTTGATGAGAGCGGCGCTCATGGGTCATCGCATTCCGATGATGGAATTGCTTGTGGCGCACGGGGCCGATGTGAATGCGGAGTGGAACGGATATTTCCCGATACTTTTTGCGCCTTGCGAGACGGTTGAGCCGAAACCGATTAAATGGCTCCTGGAGCACGGAGCCAATCCGAATTCTGTGCGCGAAGGCCGGAAGTATGGTGGCACTGCGCTGGATTATGTGATTGGCACGTATGGGCGTTCGGCGCAGCTCGGCGAGTGCATGGATATTCTTGTCGAGGCTGGCGGGGTCACAAAGTACGATGTACCACCTGTATTGGATTTGCTTCGCGGGCGGCTCGATCTTTTGGCGAAACACCTTGATGCGGACCGCATGCTAGTGCATCGGCGATTCTCTGAACTGGATTTTGGCAGCACGGGCGCGCGGCTCCTCAAGTTGCGAGGAGCGACCTTGCTTCACGTGGCTGCGGAGTACGGCAACTTGGAAGCCGCTATTTTGCTCTTGGAACGTGGGGCGGGTGTGAACTCGCGGGCGGAACTGGATGAGGACGGCGTTGGTGGACAGACGCCGATTTTTCATGCGGTGACACAGTTCTTCGATGGAGGCTTGCTGATGACGCAGTTTTTGGCGGAACGCGGCGCTGACTTGTCGGTGCGTGTGAAGCTTCCGGGACACTACGAGCGGCCGGGTGAGGTTGTCGATTGCACGCCACTTGGGTACGCGCTGAGGTTTCCTGGGAATGAACATAAGGTGCAACATAACGAGACCGTGGAGTTCTTGCGGAGGCGTGGAGCGCAGGAATAGTTGCGGAACGCGCTGCTGGTAAATTCAAATAGGCGGGTGAAGGCGAATCACTTCGGGAGCCGCTCCTTAGAGGCGATTTCTCCAGTAACCTGGGCGACGATGCCCATGGGCTACAGCAACTACTTGTAGAGACGATGGAAGTTCTCGATAGACGACCGCAAAAGGAAATCGTCGCAGAAGAAATTTGCGAGTACCGTGGTTACTTTCTGGCCAGCGTAGCGGGGCTTCGGCGATGGTTACAATCGCGGCATTGAGGTCTGCTAAAAATCTCGCGGCAGCCGATTCACTGCGCTCTAAGTACCAATCAAAAGCAGCCTCGAGTTCGAGACTCGCCTCTTGGTGGAACTCAACTTTCCTGTTTGTCATTGGAAAGCTTGGAGGAGAGCCGGCCGCGAACTTCTTCCCATGGGACGGTTTTCGCTCGTCCGGAGTCCAAATCGGAAATGCGCCGGGCGATCTCTTGGTCCCAGGCGTTAGAGACGCCTTCGTCCACGGTCGGGTCAAGGCTGTCTATCAAGGAGGAGGCCAAGTCGGCGCGCTCTTTCGCTGACAGCGCCAGCGCTTTCTGCAGGAGATGGGAAGCTTGCTCGGTCATGGTTCTATTATACCTCCGGCCGAGCGAATACGGTCATAGTGCGCGTGCGGTATACTTTTGCGGCCATGGGGACTTCTGCGAGCGGCGGCGTGCGATTTCAGGTTGCCAGCGATCAGGCGCTGATCGTTTATTTCGACTCGCCTGTTGAGAAGAGCGGGGCTGAAGCCCCGCACCTACAAAAGCAAATTACAATTGAGGGCCACGAGCGGGTGCGGAGGCTCTTGCGGTTGGTGGAGTTGGAGCCGATCGCTGGAGTACGCAACTTGCATCCGGCGTATCGTTCGTTGCTGATTAAATTTGATGCGATGAAGTTGCGGCATGAGGAGTTGGAAGAGATTTTGCGTGGATACGTCGAGCGCATGGAAAGAGTGGCGCTTCCAGACCCGCGTTTTGTGGAAATACCAGTTTGTTATGGCGGGGAGTATGGACCGGATTTGAAGGACGTGGCTGAGTTGCATGGGATGACGATCGAGCGGGTTATCGAGTTGCACGCTGCGGCTACTTATCTTGTTTATTTTTTGGGATTTGTGCCGGGGTTTGCGTATCTCGGAGAGGTGGTGGAAGAGTTGGCGACGCCGCGATTGGCTACGCCTAGGCGAAGCGTGCCAGCGGGGGCCGTGGGGATCGCGGGCCGACAGACTGGCGTGTATCCGGTTGGCACGCCGGGCGGGTGGAGATTGCTGGGGCGGACACCGTTGGCGATGTTCCGGCCCGAGCGGGCCGAGATGAGTTTGCTCGCGATTGGGGATCGCGTGCGGTTTGTGCCGATTTCGAGGGAGCAATTTGTAAAGCTGCGCTCGGAGAACGCATGAGCTTGATTGAGGTTCGTGCGCCTGGGCTGCTGACGACAGTGCAGGATTTGGGGAGAGAAGGTTTTGGGCCAATGGGCGTTTCGGCTTCGGGTGCGGCGGATTGTATCGCGCTGCGAATTGGCAACCGATTAGTGGGGAACGCGGAGGGCGCGGCTGGGCTGGAGATGACGCTGTTCGGCGGGACGTTCTTTTTCCGAGAGGCTGCGGTGATGGCGCTGACGGGCTCGGATTTTGCGCCGACCTTGGACAATGTGCCTGTGCCAGCGTGGAGCTCGGTAGAGATTCGGGCTGGACAGATTTTGCAGATAGGGCCGACGCGGACGGGAGCGCGATGTTATTTGTGCGTGCGCGGCGGGATCGACGTGAAAGGGTTCTTGGGAAGTTCGTCCACGCATCTGTTGAGTGGGCTTGGAGGTTTTGAGGGGCGGGCATTGCGGAAAGGGGACGTGTTGAAACTGGGGAGGGTGAGCGAAGGATTTCGAACTTTTCGGAAGAGGAATCTCGCCAGGAGGGCGCTGGAAAAGCTGGCGCCGAGAAAAGTTTTGCGTGTTACGGCGGGACCGCAGAATGATTGGTTTTCAGCAGAGACACGGAAAATGCTTTACGCGGGAACGTATCGTGTGTCCGAGGATTCCAATCGAATGGGTTTGCGGCTAGAAGGTTCGGCGATTGCGTCGGCCACCGGAGGCGAGATGATTTCCGAGGGCGTTTCGTTGGGAGCGGTGCAGATCACGGCTGGTGGGATGCCGATTATTTTGTTTGTGGAGCAGCAGACGACCGGCGGGTATCCGAAGATCGCGAATGTGATTTCCGCGGATTTGAGCAGCTTGGGGCAGCTTCGTCCGCGCGACAAGATTCGATTTGAACTGGTGGAGATGGAAACGGCGCGGGCGCTCTTACTGGAGCAGGAAAAATTGTTGGCGTCGAAGGAGTTGATCCTGGAATGAGGAGTCCGGAGTTAGAGATCGATTTGAATTGTGATATGGGCGAAATGCCAGAGGCGATTGCCGACGGCACGCAAGAAGCATTGATGCGGTCGATTACGTCGGCGAACATCGCGTGCGGGGGCCATGCCGGCGATGAACAAACTATGCGCTTGACCATTGAGCAGGCGCGGCGATACGGCGTGGCGGTTGGCGCGCACCCTGGGTACGCCGACCGCGAGAATTTCGGCAGGTTGGAGCTAAAAATGCCGGTGGCCGATGTCGCGAACTCTGTGTACGAGCAGGTTTGGGCGCTGGCGCAAGTTGCGGAAAGTTGCGGAGCGCAAGTGGTGCATGTAAAGCCGCATGGTGCGCTCTACAACCAGGCGGTGAAGAATCGCGAGCTTGCGGGGGCGATTGCTGATGGCGTGGCCCGATGGAACCGTGATGTGGTGCTCGTGGGGCTGGCAGGATCGCTGATGCTGGAAGTTTTTCGAGAACAGGGATTTGCTGTGGCGGCGGAGGCGTTCGCGGATAGGCGGTATGAGCCGGACGGAACTTTGCGATCTCGGAAATTTGAGGATGCTTTGATCCGAGATCCAGAGAGTGCTGCACGGCAGGCGCTTGGAATGGTGGAACGAGGAGTTGTTCGGGCGAGCGATGGAAGTGATGTTGCGGTTGCGCCGCAGACGATTTGTATTCACGGGGATACGCCAGGGGCTCCGGCGATTGCTGCGGAAGTAGCGCGTGTACTGCGCGAATCGGGCGTGATACTGGCTGGATTGCCAGGGAGTTAGAACCAAAAGATGAGAAAGAGAAAAGATAACGCAGAGACGCCGAGAACGCAGAGACTTGCGGAAAGTTGGGCCGTGAAAACTATTGGCTGTAAGTCTTCAGGGGCGATGGCAGTTGTTGCCGTTGAGATTGCAGATTTCCAGATTGCCGGAATTGTCTTGAAGGACGCGGGATTGAAGTCGCAGAGTCGGGATTTTGGCGGCTCTGAAGGCGCGCGCAGCGTCTCCTAGTGACGGGCCTGAGTCGTTCGGCTCGGCTTTCACAGCAGCGGCGAGTTGTTGCTGGCCTAAGGCGAGAGCGTCGTTGTAATTCATATAAGTTGAAGGGACGAAGGGCCCATCGTTTCTGGCGTAGCTGACTTCAAAATCTCGCGGAGGTTCGTAGCGAAGGTGGCGCCCGCCGGACCCGTACTCAATCCCCCCACCGCTGGTGCCACCCCACCCATTGATAAACCCTTGACCACTTCCCGCACTGGGATTTTGGTGGTGATGCTGTGCTTGCGCGGAACTGGCGAAGAGGAGAAAGACGGCGAAGAGAAGACTGGGCTTCATGGTTGTCTCCCGAGCTTGCTTCACATAATACAGAAACGAGGGCTCATTGAGAATCCGTGAAGGGTAGCGGGGGACGCGGCTAGCGGCTTCAATTATATGATGATATTGGGTGACTAGGCGTTTCGTTCGTTTGACCTCAACAGTAAGGGTGAAAGAGACGAAGATATCTAAACGCAGAGGCACCGAGAGCACAGAGGGGGAAAAGCAAGAAAAAGGACAGGAGAAAGAAACCACCGGAAAGAAAACGGCGGGCAACGAAAGTTGCCCGCCGAAAATTAAAAACGCGCCCTGATTGCAGCGCGCGAGCTATTCGAACTTTTCGGTCATTACCGGGAATTGGAGCTTGGCTTTGGCCAGGGACTTGACGACGATGGCTTCGGCGCTTTCCGCGGTGGTGTTGCGCGAGGTGGCCATTTCACTGACCAAGAGATACTTCGCGCGCTCCAGCATTTTCTTTTCGCGGAAGGAGAGGGGCTTGCTGCGGCTGAGGGAAACGAGACTCTTGAGGACGACGGCGACTTCGAGGAGGGACCCGGTGCGCATACGCTCGGAGTTTTCCTTGAAGCGGTGTTTCCAGTCGTGGTGAGAGTTAAGCTTACCCTTTTCGAGGAAGCCAAGGACTTTGGTGGATTCCGTGGAACGAATCACGGAGCGAAGGCCAACGGTTTCTGCGTTCGATTGTGGAACCATGACGCGCAGGCCGCTGGAAACGATGCGAATCATGAAGTACCGTTCAGTCCTACCGTTCAAGACACCGTAACTAATCTGTTCTACAAGTCCGACGCCGTGGTTCGGGTAAACGACCTTGTCACCGATTTTGTAGTCCATGGATCGAGATGCCCCCTGAGATACTTACAGAGTTTAAGTGTGTGTGTTGCAAGAGTCAAGATATATCCTGTGGAATCATAAGGTTAGGGAAAATTAGATTTGTATTTGGCAGTTGAATTGCTGGGGCGATTTGCAAGATAGGGAATTGGTTGGCGAGCGATAAATTCGAAAAGTCGCGGCAAAATTGGCCTGAAACATGTGTTTCGGGCATGGTTTTCGCTTGTTACGTGGGTGTGGCTTCGGAAAGTGCGGCCTCTGTGCGGTAGAATGCCGGCGTGATCATTCTTGCGCTCGATACGTGCGACTCCCGCGGAAGTGTGGCTGTGCTGCGAAACGAAGAGGTCTTGAAGACGATCGCGCATGAGGGCACGACGGAGTATTCGATATGGTTACTGCCTGCCGTGGAGGAAGCTCTAAAGTCTGCGCGAGTTGAGATGCGAGACGTGGAGTTGTTTGCAGTGGCATCGGGACCTGGTTCGTTCACCGGAGTGCGGATGGGTTTGACGACGGTGAAAGCGTGGAGCGAGGTATACGGCAAGGGCATAGCGAGTGTGTCGAGATTAGAGGCAATGGCCTCTGAAGCGCCGCGGGAGAGCGAATATGTGGCGGCATTTTTTGATGCGCATAGGGATCAGTTGTACGCGGGACTCTTTCGCAGACAAGGGGAGGCGGTTGGTTTAGTGGAAGAGGAGATGGTCGCGGCCCCGGCGGACTTCCTTAGTTGGGTTGGGCAGCGCGTTCAGAAGGAACGAGTGAACTGGATTTCGATGGACCCAGAGAAGATGACGGTTCAAGAGGCATGGCAGGCTCGCCTCAGAACTGGTGAAAGTGTTGCGGTCTGTTCCAAGGTCCTTGCTCCGGCGATCGGAAAAATCGGACGGGTGCGAGCGATGGAAGGTCAGCTGACGGATGTGCTGAAGTTGGATGCGGAATATGTGCGGCGGCCCGACGCGGAAGTTTTCTGGAAGGATCCAAGCAAACGTGTCCGATGAGGCCAAGCGCCCCTGCCGTATCCGGCCATTTGCATTGGGAGACGCTGACGCTGTACGAGAGATCCTCAGAGAATCTCCGCATGCAGGAGCCTTAGAGAAGGACTCCTATGAGCGGTCGCCGGAGTGGAGCGGACCGCTTGCCTTGGTCAGCGAAAGCGGCGGAGAAGTTACAGGATTTCTGATGGGTCGAGAAGTAGCGGACGAGGCAGAAGTCTTCACCTTCGCAGTGGCGCCAAAGTACAGACGGCAAGGACATGGCGGAGCGCTCGTTTCCGCAGCGTTCGATGGGTCGAGATCGAGAGGAGTCAAGAATCTGTTCCTGGAAGTAAGGGAATCGAATCTCGGAGCGATCGCATTCTATGAAAGATTCGGCTTTTCGAAAATGGGTTATCGGAAGGGCTACTATAGAGACCCGGAGGAAGCGGCGATTACGATGGGAAAGAAACTGGGGGACTAGAACCAAATTCCCACAGGTTACCTCTTGACGCCGCCATTCCGAGTGATATCGTTCGTTCATGTAGTGTTCACAATTCAATTCGCGCAGTGTCAGGAGGACGCATGGCAACAGCACAGCGGGCACCTCGGGACATACTCCTCGACACAGACGCCGAGTATCAGCGTCTGGCCGAGCAGCACTCGAAATACGAAGCAGAACTGCACCGAATCTCTACCTCTAGTTTCCTCAGTTCGGAAGACCTCCTGGAAGAAATCAAGCTAAAAAAGATGAAGCTCCACTGTAAAGATGAGATGGAGCGGATTGCCCTGCGTATTCAACGTGCGCGGGCGCAGTACACGCAATAACGCCCGCTATCCCGAAAATTCTGTCGTAGAATGGCCTGCTTGCCCGCGCGTTCATACAGCGGACGAGGCTGATGAGGTATATTCTCTGGGGCATGGTTAAAGAGGGCTATTACTTTGGGTTGCCGCTTCTGGTGCTGGGCGGCGCGGCGTATTTGGCGCAGTGGACGATTGCTGCGGTCGTCCTGGTGTGTCTGGCGCTATTCGTTTTTTCGTTTTTCCGTGATCCGGAGCGCGTGATTCCTGACGGGCGTGGGGCGATAGTGTCACCGGGAGACGGGCGGGTGGTGGTCGTAACGGATGAGGAATACGCGGGACGGCCCGGGAAGCGAATCAGCATTTTTCTGGCAGTATGGAACGTGCACGTCAATCGAGCGCCAGCAGCGGGCGTTATCACGCGGATGGAATACCGGCCGGGAAAATTTCTTGCGGCGATGCGCGAGCGGGCTTCGATGGAAAACGAGCAAAATGTGTTTACGCTCTCGACGGATGCCGGAGAGTTGGTGTTTAAGCAGATTGCGGGATTGATTGCGCGGCGCGTGGTGAGTTGGAAGCAAGAAGGAGAGCGAGTGGCGCGAGGCGAGAGAATCGGCCTAGTGAGATTTGGTTCGCGAGTGGATGTGTGGGTGCCGAAGGACGCGGAGATACTTGTTAGAGTGGGAGAGAATGTGAAGGGCGGGTCCAGTGTGCTAGCCAGCTGGCTGCCGAAAGCAGCAAACTCACATTTGAACGAACTGCAAGATTTGGCTTCGGACGCGAACGCTACTCCGGTAGGAAAGCAAAACTAACTCATGGGCCCCATCGAACAGCACGAGATGCCCTTTGCAGGCAGGCGCATCCGCAATCCGCGATTGAGACGAGGGATTTTTTTACTGCCCAGCCTTTTTACGGGCGCAAACCTGCTTTGTGGGTATTACGCGGTTGTCGCGTCGCTGGCCGGGGGCTGGGAAGACTTCGATCACGCGGCCAGAGCCATCGGGTTGGCGATTCTATTTGATTCGCTCGACGGGCGCGTGGCCCGTATGACCGGCACGAACACAGAATTTGGCGTGCAATTCGACTCGTTGGCTGACGTCGTCAGTTTCGGGATTGCGCCTGCTGTGATGGCTTATGTCTGGGGCGTACGCAGCTTGCCCGATCAGGGCTCGCAGCGCGTCGAGCTGATTGGCCAATTGGGCTGGGTTCTTTGCCTTGCGTTTCTCATCTGCTGCGCGTGGCGGCTGGCGCGATTCAACGTGCAAGGCATGGCGCCCGGGGGATCAAAGAATTTTGTGGGCATGCCTACACCTGCAGCTGCGGGAGTTATCGCCTCGCTCGTGCACGGCTTCAAATCTCCTTTGCACGACTGGCGCTGGTCGGTCGCATGGATAGCACTTGCTGGCACGCTGGGCGCATTAATGACCAGCACGATCCGCTACTATAGCTTCAAAGACATTCCGTGGACGCGCAAACAGCCGTCGCTGACCATCGTTGCTGTCGGCCTCCTGGTGGCGGTGATCTGGAGGTTTTCAGAATATGCATTGGTGATTTTCGCTTGCACCTATGCGACTGCGGGCGTGGCCCTGCATATCGTGCGTCTCTTCCGTCATCGCCGGGTCTCCCGAGCCGTGTGATTCATGCCATCGCTTGAACGGGGATCCAACCGAATCGTGATTGCGGGTGCTTCGTCACTGCTGGGAGCGGAACTGCGTTCGCTGCTCGAAGAGAGCCGATTTGCGGGGGCCGAGTTCCGATTGGTGGATGAAGAAATCGCGGCCGGAACGTTGACGGAGGCTGGTGGCGAGCCGGCATTGATTCGGCCCGTGGAAGAAGGCACGTTCGATCGCGCGGGAAAGGTATTTTTCGCGGGCTCGGCGGAGTTCACGCGTGCAAACCTGTCGGCCGCGCGCGCTTCTGGCGCGAAAATAATCGACTTGTCAGGCGCAACGGCGAGCGATTCGGGAACGATAAGCTGGTTTCCCAAGCTTGATTCGTTGCAGGGAAGAGAATTTCCAAACGACGCGGATGTTTATTCGATTCCTTCGGCAGCAGGAAGTGTGGCCGCTTCGCTAGCGTTAGGTCTGTTCAAGATTGGTGCGTCGAATCTGGTCGTGATCTGTTTTCAGTCCGTATCCGAGGCCGGGCGAGCGGGCATCGAAGAGCTTGAGAGTCAGACGGGACAACTCTTGTCTTTTCAAGGGATGGGGCAACCGGTGTTTGACACGCAGGTAGCATTTAATTTGCTGGACCGGTTTGGTCCTGCGAGTAAGCAGAAACTGGATGTCGTGCGAGAACGATTGCGTGTGGAAACAACGGCCTGCGTCGGCAAGCAAGCGGTTATGCCTGCGTTGCAAGTGATCCATGCTCCGGTGTTTTATGGCACAGCGTTTTCGGTGTACGCGGAGCTTGCGCCTGGAACGAAGATTGAGCAGGTCGTTGCGGCGTGCGAGGGGGCAGGGTTTGTGATTCAGCAAGATGGAGAAGTGGGTCCGAGCATTGTGAGCGTGGCGGGTGAGAGAGTGGCCCACTTGGCGAAGCCCGAGGAAGACCCGGCGCGGCCCGGTGCGTGGTGGTTATGGGGTGCGGCCGATAACATACGTATGCCCGCGGCTAATGCCGTGAAGCTTGCGGAGATGCTGCCATGAGTGGGTCTCGAATTTTGTGGATGACGATGGCGGCGACCGTGGCAATTGCAGGTTGCGGATATCATGTTGCGGGGCACAGCTCGACCTTGCCGAAAACTATTCACGTGATTGCCGTTCCGGCGCTAGAGAATAAGACGACCAGTTACCGGCTGGAGCAAAAGCTGACGGCGGCGACGGTGCACGAGTTTTTGGCAAAGACGTCGTACCGAGTGGTGTCGAATCCCGAAGAGGGCGACGCGGTGTTGAGAGGCAAGGTCTTGAGCGTGGAGGCGGTGCCGCTCCTGTTCGATACGACGACCGGGCGCGCGACGACGATGCTTGTGACCGTGAAGTGCGAAGTGACGTTCACCGAGACTTCGACGCAGAAAGTTCTGTATCACACGGACAGTTTTGTGTTCCGGAACGAGTACGAGATATCGGCTAGCACGACCAATTCCATCGACACGACCACTCTGAAGAATTTTTTCGAGGAGCGAGACCCTGCGTTGGACCGGTTAGCACAGGATTTTGCAGTGCGGCTGGTGGCTGCGGTCATGGAGAATTATTAGGTAAGGGCTCTTTCGCTTGGGAGAGCGTAGATGCGGCTTGAGATCCAGGATCAATCTGCCGGGCTAAAGCCCGGCGCTACGGGAGTTTAGATGGCGCAGGTTTCTCCGCAAGAGTTGCTGGCGCGGCTGGAAAGCGGGAAGAAAATTCCCGCGATGCTGCTGCTCGGTGAAGAGCCTTATTTGCGAGATGAATGCCGCAAACAGTTGATCGAGCGATTTGTGCCGGAAGCGGCGCGGACTTGGGCGGTTTCGCGGTACTCGGCAGGCCGCGGCGAAACGCAGGCTGCGCTGGATCAGTCGCAAACGATGGCGATGCTTTCGCCGCAGCAGGTTGTATTCCTCGAAGACGCGGAGGCAATTGAAAAGCTCGGAGAGAAAAACCGCGAAGAAACTGTCGCGCAGCTCGGCGCATATCTCGAGAATCCCGCGCCATTCACCGTGTTCGTGGTGGAAGCGACGGGGCTGGATCAGCGGATGAGGCTTGGGAAGTTGCTCGCGGAAAAGACGCTGGTTGTGTCGTGTGATCTTGGGGAGAATCCTGATCAGCGGTTAGCGGCTGCGGTCGCTTTTGCCCGAACGATCGGGAAAGAGGAAGGCGTCGAGTTTGAGAAAGGGGCCGCCGAGGATCTGGCAGAGTTCGTTGCGGCGGACTTGATGCGCTTGAAAACGGAGATCGTCAAGCTGGCAACGCACGCGGGCGATAAGAAGTTCATCAGCAGAAATGACGTGAGCTCCCTGGTAATCTCCGAAAAGACGACGACGGTTTGGGAGTTAGCGGACCTTTTGGCGGCGAGGAAGCCCGCAAAGGCGCTGGAGTTTCTCGATCGCTTGCTGCGCGATGGCGAGGAGCCGTTGCCCATGGTCGGCGCGATGGCTTGGATGTACCGCAAACTGATCGAGGCCAGCGAACTGAAAGGTGTATCGAACGGCTACCAGGCAGCGCGAGCGCTGGGAATGCGCCCCGAACAAGCGGAGCTTGCCCTCCAAGCCTCCCGCAAAATTCCTAAAGCGCAGCTGCTTGGCGGCCTGCTCGCGCTGCAAGAAGCCGACGACCGCCTCAAGGGCGGCAAGGACCCGCGGACGGTAATGGAATTCTTGGTCACCGAGCTATCGGCAACTGCCGCTACAGCCGCGTCCGCAAGATAAGTTACCGAAAGAAAGAAAAAGATCTCACACAGAGGTCACAGAGAACTCAGAGATCGCAGAGAAGCGAATCCAGAAAACAGAAAGGGGCGACCGGTTGTCCGGCCGCCCCTTTTTTTGACCGACAAAGGGTTTTAGTGATCGTCGCCGTCGTGATCACCATCGTGGTGGCTGAAGTCAAACATGTCGAACAGGTCGCCAAGGGCAGGGCTGTTCGTCGGAACGTACGGGTTATCCCAATCGGTCTTGGGGTTGGGCAGATTGTCGCGGCTGCGGCCCGTGATGGTGGGCAGGTTCCAGTTCCGTTCGATGAATTTTAGAACGGAGACGTGGTCGGAATATTGATGGGAAATGTGCCCAGGCTTGGTATACGGCGAAACTACGAGAAGCGGGATGCGGGTGCCATCTCCGAAGAAATCGAGATGTTGCGAATAGCCGGAGTCATAGTAGCCGCCGCCTTCATCGACAGTGATGAAGATCGCCGTGCTCTCCCAAAGCTCTGGGTTGGCCTTCACAGCATCCACAATCTTCTTGACGAAGCCCTCAAACAGGTCCCACTTCGAGGACGCCGGATGGCCGTCGACCCAGCCGCTGGGTTTCACGAAAGAAACGGCCGGCAATGTGCCATTCGCGATGTCCTTGTAGAGGTCAACGGTGTCCACAAGATGCTCGGTGCGGATCTTTTTGTTGGTCATAATCTGCGTCTGGTATTGGAACCCGTTGCAGATATTGCAATATTGATCGCTGTCCGCTCCAACGCCCGCGGGAGTTTCGTAGTTCAGCTGATACGGGTCAGGGGGGAATCCGTTTAGCCCGACGTACTGATTCCACTGGTCGTTGTAGCCTTTCCAGGAGACGTGGTTTTCAAGGAGCACGTCGCCGATGCTGCGCTGATTCGTGGGCGGAATCGTAAACGGCGTGTTGTGGGAGTTGGTGTCGGTGGACGCATTGCTGCCGTCACCAAAGTAACCTGGGTTGTAGTTGTTTAGCAGGTAGTAGTGGTTCGGATCGCACTTGGGTTCGACCGGACGGGGTAGCGAAGCAAGATAGGCCAGAATTGGGGCAACGCCGGGTTGCGTGGAGTCCGAGCAGTTCGTGTAAGAACCGCCGCCATACACGCCCGTCGAATTGCCGAGATTGCCGAATCCGCCATAACCGTCCTGGATCCAGAAGTTGTTGGTGCCCTGCTGAGGATTGGGATTTTCAATTTCGTCGACAGGGCCGCCAAAACCAGGTACCGACTGATTGTGTGGAGGAGTGGCAGCGTTACCCTTGCCGTCCGTGTAATAGATCGCATCGCCGAAGAAGAGCATGATGCTGTCCAAGCCAGTGCCGCCCATGGCGGGCTGGTGGTAGTTGTCGTTAAGAGCGTAATTGTCAGCCAGATGTTTTGTATAAGGAGCGTCGCCCTGGTGCATGTTGTAGAAGCCCATGGTCGTGGCGCCCTCGCCGGTTGTTTTGCCGGTTGGGGAGTAGTCGAAACCGAAGCCAGCCGGTTGGGGCTTGCCATTGTTGTTGGAGCCGACGGACACTTCGGTCCACGCAAAGAGGTCGGCGAGGCAGCCGTTGGGATGCGCCCTCGAGATGTGCGAAGCGTCGCAATCGAATTGCTGCCACATCTGATAGAAGCGGTGTACCGGGCTCTGGGCGTAGGAAGAGTAGGGAAAAGTGTCGGTTGATTTTGAATTGGTGAGTTGAAATGGCCCCGGAGGAAGGGTGCTGTAAGGCGCAGAACTGTGAACCCCCGTGATCCGGGAATCCGGCACCCCGCTAGGCAAACCCGAGCCGCCGATCAGCAGGAAGGGATAATAGCTTGTAGCCAAGCCATTCTCGGAGTCCATCGCTTGAGTAAGCGTGCAGGCTCCGCTGGCAACAAAGAAATCGTCTACGCAAACGTCGCTTTGATAGGTAGTAAGCGGCGCAGGCAGGGGCGAGAAGAGCTTCTTGTTCTTGGGCGCCAGCTGATACGTGGCGCTGTCGGTGGCATCCGCCGAATATTGATGGGCGAACGAATAGTTGGGGCCGGGTGTGCCGTCCTCATTGACGATGTGCTTGGACAAAAGATTGTCGACGGACTCGCCGTCCTTCGGTTCATACGTGGCAAAAATATGATCGAAACTTCGATTCTCTCCAACGATAACGATGACGTGCTTGATGGGTGAGACAGTGTGACCGTGTTCATCGGCGTTGGCGGTGGTCGCTAGCGGGCCGCCGAGGCTGAATTGGATCACGGTTACGGCAAACAATGCTGCTCGAAGTGCATGGAAGCAATTCGAGACCGTTTTCTTCAATTGCATGCATTCTCCTCTGTCGAATGATTGTCGTGAGCGCCCGAATGGGCACGGAGAGGGTGAACTGCGCAGATTACAACGAGGTTGCGTTGCGGTGAGATGACCGTGAATTGAACCGCGATACTGGGCGCTCCAGGACTCGAGTCCACCCAGAAAACAAGAAGGGCGGGCCGAGGCCCACCCCTACAAGACGAATCGATTTGGTGCTTGGAATTTTACTTCGCGGTCTTGGCTTTGACGCCGTTGAAGGCGACGGTTAGTCGCGACTTGTAACGGTTGCCGGTGTTCTCGTGCAGCACTCCCTTGGTGATGGCTTGGTCGATCGCGGACATTGTCGGATGTAGAAGGTTGCCCGCCGCGGTCGGATCACCAGCGGTAATCGCCGTGCGCAAACGACGCATCAAAGTCCGGACCCGAGTGCGGTTAGCGCGATTCACTTCGGCGCGTTGACGAGATTGCGCCGCACGCTTTAAAACCGACTTTTTCTTCTTCTTGATTTTGGTAGCCTGTCCCTGGGCCATCTATTACTCCTTTTAGGTATCACTCAAACATTTAACGTTAAACGAGGCATGAAGCTTTGTCAAACGAGCTGAAAGGGCCGTCCAACGTGCCGCCGCCGTGGTCCGCAAGAACGACGGGCCCGAGCGCAACAAGTGTGCACGGTGGCGCCACCGGTGCGACGGCTAAACCCAACAAGCACGATGAGTTGCGGTTGCTGGTGAACTCGCGGCACCCAATTATCACCGTCGAGACGCCGGAAGAAGAGCGCTTCGAGCAGTTGGTATTAGAGATCGCGACAGAGCTGGGAGTACCACTCTATGAGTGGAGCGTCACGGCCGGACTGGCGAAGCTCCACGGCGCCGCGATTTACAACACCGAACAGCCCGAGCAGGCGCTGGCGAACATTCCTTTGATTCAAGGCGACGCCATCTTTTTGCTTAAGGATTTTGCGCGCTACTGCGATAACGACCGCATCTGCCGGCGCTTGCGGGACTTGGCGGAAAAATTTCGCACCGTGCGGCGTGCAATCGTTATCTCGGCCGCCTCGCTGCAGTTACCGGCGGAACTTGCGGCCGAAGCGGCGCCATTTCAGCTGGGCCTACCAACGGCGGAAGAATTATTGCCGGGTGTGAAGAGTGTGCTTGCGGAAGTCAACCGGGAGCAGCGCATCCCTGTCTTACTAAATGTTGCGGAGATGGGACAAGTCGCGCGAAACCTTGGCGGGCTTTCCGGCGAAGAGGCCCTGCGCACATTGCGAATGTGCATCCTCACGCGGGGTCGCGCCGATGCCGGGCTGCTGGATGACGTGCTCGATGCAAAGCGTCAGGCGCTACGAAGCGACGGCTTGATTGAGAGCGTTCGGCGCGATGCGTCTTTTAGTGATGTCGCGGGGCTAAAGCGTTTGCGCGAATGGATTGCGAAGCGCAAGAGCGCGTTGACGCCGGAAGGGCAGCGATTCGGGCTCGTTCCGCCAAAGGGAATTTTGATTACGGGAGTGCAAGGTTGCGGCAAGAGTCTGGCTGCGCGCGTCTGGACGCCGGAGCGTTGTACGACAAGTTTGTGGGGGAGAGTGAAAAGAAGCTGCACAAAGCGCTGGAACTGGCGCAGAAGCTCGCGCCGATGGTGTTGTGGATCGACGAGATCGAGAAGGCATTTGCGTCGGCAGGTTCGAGTGGTGACGCGGACGCGGGCTTGTCGCAGCGATTGCTGGCGACGCTATTGACGTGGATGCAAGACCGCGAGAGCGGCGTCTTTTTGGCGGCCACCTCGAATAACATCACCGTCTTGCCGCCGGAAATGATGCGCAAGGGCCGGTTCGACGAGATTTTCTTTGTGGATTTGCCGAATGCCGAAGTCCGCGAGGCGCTGTTCGAACTGCATTTGAAAAAGCGTGGACGCGACATAACTGGGTTCGATTTGCCAAAACTCGCCGCGGGAAGCGAAGGCTTTTCCGGCGCGGAAATCGAACAGCTGATTGTTGCGGGACTCTACACGGCGTTCACACAAAAACAACAATTGACCACGGATGTTCTCTTGTCCGAGATTCGCGCGACGCAACCCCTCAGCGTAACTCGTTCTGAAGAAGTCGAATCCATCCGTCAATGGGCCAAAACGCGCGCTGCGCCGGCAGACTGAGTAGGAAAAGTGAGTAGCGTCCACCTAACACTGACCGGACTCCCTACCTTCTAGAGACCAAGAGTCAAGTCGCCTAGCCGGAATGGGTTACCGCCGCGGGCAGCAATCAGGTACCAACCTGTCGCGCCGATGTGTTTTGAGGGACCGTAGGTGAAGCCGAAGCCGGTGTCCATTTGGCTGGTGGAGGCGACGAGCCCTTGGCCGAGCGGAATGGCGGCGCCGTTGACGGTTTGTCCTGCGCCCAGTTGTGCTTGCGCGTTTTCGCAGGTATCCACGAACTCTACTGCGGCGCGCAGGTCCTGGACGCGGTCACGCACACTATCTGCACCGGCAATGGAGCGCGCGATGAGCGCGGCGATGGTGTGCGAGGTTCCTTCGAGCCAGACGGCATTGGGATCGGAGCCCGGGATGGTTGGGGCAAGGCTGGCGGTATCGAAGACCATGCCGGTGAAGGACTCGCTTCCGGTGAGGTTGCTGTTGAGAGACGCAGCGGTATCGGTGGCTTGCAGATTGGCGATAGCCCAGTCGATGGTGTGCTTGAAGCGATTGTCGAGCAGGGCGAGATAGGACCAGGTCTGACAATCCTCGGGGATCGGAGAGGGGTTGACTGTGATCTGATCACCCAGCGTTCCAGTGAAGAAGTAGCCGCCCGCGGCGTTGTACATGGCGGTCACGAAGCTGAGGGCGTGCGCGGCGAGGACCTTCCAGGGCGTGCCATTATTGGCGGTGCCGTGATTTGTGAGCTGATCGAGCATAGTGAAGAACGCGTAGGTGTCGATGTTGTGTTCCGTGGATTTCCCGTTGGTGGAGGGCACGGATTGATTGAACTGGTTGATGTTGGTGCCGAAGGAGTAGCCGCCGGGTCCGAGTGTGTTGAAGGTGTTGGTGACGATCCAGTTTGCGACGTTGAGAGCCGCAGTGAGATAGCTGTTGTTGTGAGTGCGGAGATACAGCTGCGCCAACGCCATGCCTGCCCACGACTGGTCGCCGACCGCGCTAGTGTAGAAAAAGAAAGGAAAGGCTGCGGGAGTAATGAAGGCGCCGGTGGCTGAAGGTTGATTGACGAAATAGGCTTGCGCAAAGCGGCCGTCGTTGAATGGGAAATTGGTTGCTTGGGCGTAGATAAGGCCCTGACCTAGAACCTCAGCGCGAGCTAGCGAGTCGCGGCTTCCATTCAGCAGGTAGGCGTGGATAGAGACAGCGTTGTCGTAGGTGAAGGCTGTCGATTCGAGTCCGGACTGATCGGCGTAACTCTGGGTCAGGCGGACCGTTTCGCCTCTGGCGTAGGCGTCCATCATGCTGTTTTGGAAGTCGAGCGCCTTGTCGATGGATCCAAAAAAAGCAATTGCATTGTCTGGCTGGGTGTTTAGGTCGGTTGGAGCCGCATGCGCAGGCGGGGCCAAGCTGAGGGGAACTACTCCTGCTGCGGCTGCTGCTCCAAGTCCGAATCCGAAGAATTTCCTCCGTGTTATCACATGCATTTTGTCCCTCCGGAGATGGGTTCTTACTACGGAGGGAAGATACTCGCCAGTTTTTGCCGAGTCAACGATAACTAAATGACGGGGCGTATTGCGGCCGCTAGAAAGACTCAGTCAAGAGCTACCAGCAAGAAGAAGCCCCGGGCTCCGAGGGGTGGCGGAGCGCCGGGGCGGGAGTTGCATTTGCGCCTTGTAGCGCACGCTGGGGTGAACGTGCGCTGGGCGCGGTGTTGCCTCTTTGTTGATTAGTGTTGAGGGAAGGAAAGCGGAAATTCGAAGATCTGATCTCCCACAAAGATCCTCAAGTTAAGCTGCTGTGAGTTCTTGTCGCGTTCAAACCATACGACGCCGGAAGCTTTTTCTTTCGGTCCGACGTTCCCTTGCTGGAGCACCGCCGATTGCACTTGCTGCGTTGCTTCCGCCAAATAGTTCGGCGTGGCTGGGACGTAGGCCGCGGTCTTATAAGAGGCATTCATGTACGTTGCCGATGCGGGTGCGGTCGCGCTCGAATTCGTCCAATAAACCTGATGCGTCATCGCTTTGGCGAGCTCTTTAGGATTCTGATACGTGAGCGTGCGAAGCCGCGGCTTCAACTCGTCCAGAGTAAAGCCGGCGGGGTTGTAGTGGACGCTCTGCGCACCTTCGTTGGCGATTGCGACGTTGGCGCGAAGCTTCCAGCCGGTATCCTGCAGAGAAACCTGCACCGTGATGCCGTTGGCCGTCAGCGATTCGACGACCGAGCCGCCGCTGAAAAACTGGTCGCTACCAGGAGCGCCAGACTGCCAGCGCGCGATGCCATTATCCACGACAGCTTCGGTAGAGTGGCGATCCTTTGAAGATTTCGCAGGGCCTTCCGACAGATACATCCGCGCCACGTAGCCATCCTTGCCGTCCGCCGTGCGAATATTCACGGTGTAGCCTTCGGAGTCCGAAAGCACAGCCACTTCATCGCCGCAATTCAGGCGTGCGACCAGTTGCATAGGAAGACCCTGTTCGGCGTCGGCGGTAACGGGAACATTTTCAACGCCGCGGCACACCACGGTGCCGCGAAGCGTGCCTGCCGCCGGAGAAGCAGCGGTTCCGGAGTTTTCTGCCGCCAAAGTAGGCAGAGCGGCTGCCAAACCTGCGAAAGTGCCTAGAACCAAGAGTTTGCGTCTCATTTTTTTACTCACCCCTCAGTGATTGGAACTATCAGCAACCCTTCCGTACTAGCGTCGATTGGCATCTTCTCGTTACGAGGGGTCTAGTGCCATAGCGCGTTCGTACCAGAGTACAGGTTACGAGAGGGGTATCGAGCGGCACGGCCGCGCCTGCTAGAAATTTTGAGATACGTAGGCTGCAGAGACTTTAGATGCGGGAATGCATTGCCGGAGAGGCCCAGGGGAGTAGCGATTGTAACGAGCGCGTAACTTGACCGAGGGGCGGGGGTGCGTTAGGGTGTAAACAGTTTCTTCCTGAGTTGACTGCAACACGGTCACCGATCGCGAGGAGGAATCCCATCGGCCATCCGGCTTCTTTAACAGGCAGACCTTCCACTTGGATGCGACGTACCGTTCACATATCCGGAAAAATTGAACCGTTCTTCGGCACGCTCGACGAGAATGTGCGCTTGCTGGAGGACTCGCTACACGTGCGCACGCACCTGCACGACACGCGGTTGACGATCGAAGGCGAGCAAGAGAGCGTCGATCATGCGGTGAAAATCGTCGAGGAATACAACCACTTGACGCGGCACGGGCGGTCGCTTTCGAGCACGGAAGTAAAGTCGCTCATGCGCATCTCTACGGAAGAGCCGCACGAATCGCCGCGCGGGATGTTCGAGCCGGTTCGGACGCGCTCGTTCGGCAAGAAACAGGTCACACCCAAAAACGCCAGCCAGAAGCGGTACATGGAAGAGATCGAGAAGCACGACATGATGTTCGGCATCGGACCAGGCGGAACGGGTAAGACGTATATCGCGGTGGCCATGGCGGTCAGTGCGCTGCTTACGAAGCAGGTGAACCGCATTATTTTGGCGCGGCCTGCGGTGGAAGCCGGCGAGCGGCTCGGTTTCTTGCCGGGAACGCTTCAGCAGAAGATCGATCCTTATATGAGGCCGCTATACGATGCGCTCTACGACATGCTGGATGCGGACAAGTTGGAGAGGTTTCTCGAGAAGGGAATCATCGAGGTTGCGCCGCTCGCTTTTATGCGAGGCCGTACCCTGAATGATTCCTTCGTAATTCTCGACGAAGCGCAGAATACCACCAGCGAACAGATGAAAATGTTTTTGACGCGGCTGGGGTTCAATTCGAAAGCGGTGATTACGGGCGACACCACCCAGATCGACTTGCCGCAAGGCAAAAAATCCGGGTTGATCGAGGCGCTCGAAGTGTGCGGAAAGATCGAAGGCATTGGCGTGGTGCAGTTCGGCGAGAAAGATGTCGTCAGGCACAATCTGGTGCAGCAGATCATCCGCGCTTATGAGGAATACGACATGGTGCACCCCCAGCGCGGCATCAATGCCGGAGGGGCCGCGGCGGGTGGAAAAACGATAATTGCGACTCGAGAAACCGGGAAAGATCCAAATAAAGAAAATCAGCCAGCATGATTTTGAACCGCCAGCGTGCGGTCCGCGTCGCGCGGGTGCCCCTCGAAGCCTTTTTGCGCCGCGTGGAAGACGAGTTGAATCTGGGAGATTCGGACGTCACGGTTTGCCTGGTAAGCGATGCTGAGATCGCGCGGATGAATGAGACCTTTCGCAAAAAGAAGGGGCCTACGGACGTATTGTCGTTTCCTGCGGAGAAGAAGCGACGGGATTCTGCTGGGCGAAGAAAAAAGATTTACACAGAGAGCGCAAAGGACACAGAGGACACGGAGAAAACTCGCCTAAAGGAGGAGTCGCGAATCGCGGGGACTTATTGGGGGGATATTGCCATTGCGCCGGCGACGGCACGACGTTATGCGAAGAAGAATGGACGAAGCTTGAACAACGAGTTGCGCGTACTGATCCTGCATGGTGTCCTGCACTTACTGGGCTATGATCACGAAAGCGACCGCGGCGAGATGGATCGCATCGAGCAAAAAATGCGGCGGAGATTCGGGCTGGCATGAACACGTTTAGATGGGTCTACGTTCTGGGAGTTGTCCTCCTCGCCTTCGGCTTGCCCATTTTTTCCTACCTGACGCTGATTTATCGCGAACTCGGGCGCATGAACACCGGGCGCGTCCACGAGCATTTGGAAATTTTTGAAACGGAAATCGAACCTAAGCTGCGCATCAAGCGGCGCAGCGGCGGGCGTACATTTCGCATTCTGGGTCACTTTTGGTTGGCGTTTCTGGTGCTTGAGACAACGCGCGGCGTGTTTTACTTCGTCACGGGCACGTGGGAATCGTTGATAGAATTTTGCGTGTTCCTCACGCTGGAAGTCGTTATCGCCATGCACTTTATCCCGGACATGCTGCTGTACCGCACCACGGGCCGCTGGCTACTGCCTTTGTTACCCTTCGTCCGGGCGGCGATGTGGATTGTGTGGCCCGTGCGCGTGTTCCTCGAAGGTGCGGAGTCTCTGGCGCGCATCTCGGAACAAGAGCCGGAGATGACGCAAGAACAACGAACTGAGGAAAGGATCGAAGCGCTGGTGGATGCGGCGGAGGAAGAAGGCATCATCGCGGCGGATCAGGCGGATCTGATCGAACAGGTCGTGGAATTCAGCGACAAGCGCGTGCGCGAAGTCATGACGCCGCGGCCCGATATTATCGCTATCGCAGCTGACGCCACACTCGAAGAACTCCACGCAAAGTTTGTAGAGAAGAAATTTTCGAAGATGCCGGTGTACGAAAAATCACTGGACGATATTTTTGGAGTGGTTCACGCACAGGACTTGCTGCACATTGCCGATCAGGATTTGCCGAAGCGAAGAGTGCGCGAGTTGGTGCGCCCCGTACTCTTCATGCCGGAAACAAAGGCAGGGTCCGAATTGCTCCGCGAAATGCGGCAGAAGGGCCAGCCGCTGGCTGTGATCATAGATGAGCATGGTTCAGTAGCGGGGATTGCGACTGTCGAAGACCTTGTCGAAGAAATAGTCGGCGAGAGATGGAATGGCGGAAAAGCTCCCGCGCCGGATGTGGTTCGCGAAGCCGACGGAGGGCTGGTCATGCGCGGCAGCATGGCCATTCGAGACGTTGAGGAATTATTGGGCGTGAACTTCGGCAAGGACGCGGATGAGACGGTTACGACCATCGCTGGATTGCTGAGCCATGTTTCGGGCAAAGTTCCCGCGCCCGGCGACAAAGTCGATTTGGAAGGGTTCCGCTTCGAAGTGCTCGAAGCGAACCAAAGAAAAGTGCTGCGGCTCCGGATTCGAAAGCGAGTCGCGGCTGCGCCTGCCAAAGCCCCTTAGTAATTCACTCGCGTTTGTTTTCCCGAAGAAACGTTTGTTTCTGGTTGTAGGAAATCCCTTGCTTACACGATACCATCCGTGTGCTCGAACGATTGTGCTGTAAATAGATGGCCGGCGCTCCGGCGGGGGATAGTTGGATGAGAAGCTACCAAATTGTGCATCGAATGATTCTGCTGACGGCATTGTGTATGTGCACGTCGGCCAGTCGAAGTCTGGCTCAAGAGGCTGCCGCACCCGCAACTCCGATTCCAGACATGCGCTGGGCGGTGAAAATACCGATGCGCGATGGCGTAATGCTCAATGCAACAGTGTTCCAGCCTCACGCGCAAAAGGATCCGCTCCCCGTTATTTTCACATTCACTCCGTATATCGGTGATAGTTACACGGACCGCGCGATGTATTTCGCGCAGCATGGATATGTTTACGCGCTGGTGGACGTGCGCGGACGCGGCAACTCCGGCGGGGTCTTCGAGCCGTTCGTGAATGAAGGAAAAGACGGTTACGACGTCGTAGAATGGCTCGCGAAGCAATCCTATTCCAACGGAAAAGTCACGATGTGGGGCGGCTCTTATGCCGGATTTGATCAATGGACAGTCCTCAAGGAGTTTCCGCCGCATCTCGCGACTATTGTCCCCGCTGCCGCTGCTCATCCAGGAGTCGACTTTCCTTTCCAGTACAACATTTTCGCGACGTATGTCGAGCAGTGGCTCACGTTTACGAGCGGAGTCACCAGCAATGCAAACCTTTTCGGTGCCGCTACTTTTTGGAGAGCGAAGTCCCGCGAATACTATGACGGTCATCTCGCGTTTAAGGAATTCGATCGCGTCGCGGGAAATCCATCCGCCGTGTTTCAGAAGTGGCTGCAGCATCCCGTTCCGGACGCTTACTACGACGCGATGGTGCCAACTCCGGAACAATACAAGCGCATTCAGTTTCCGATCCTGACGATCACTGGCCATTACGATGGCGACCAGCCTGGCGCCTTTACGTACTACAAGCGCGACATGGAGTATGGGACCCCAGAGGCAAAACAAAATCATTATTTAATAATTGGCCCGTGGGATCACGCGGGGACCAGGACTCCTCGGCGCGATGTCGGCGGATTGAAATTCGGCGAAGCCAGCGTTTTGGATCTGAACAAGCTGCACACCGAGTGGTACGACTGGACGATGAAGAATGGCCAGAAGCCCGAGTTTCTGAAGAAGCGCGTGGCGTACTACGTCGTGGGAGCGGGGGCGGAGAATTGGAAGTACGCTGACAGTTTGGAAACCATTTCGAACGAGAAGCGCACACTATATTTGGGCTCGAACGGAAATGCAGAGAGTGTGTTTCAGTCTGGGACGCTCATTGAGAAGGCCGCTTCAGGTACGAGCAGCGACAAATGGACGTACGATCCGCTCGATACGCGACCGAGGGATGCGGAACTCGACGATGATGCGGCTGGTTTAACGTCGCAGCGGGCAGTTTTGAATACATACGGGAACGGAGCGATATATCACAGCGAACCTTTTGGTGAGGCCACCGAGGTAACCGGCTTCTTGAAATTAAGCGTGTGGCTGGCGATGGACGTCCCGGACACCGATCTAGAAGCCGATGTCTATGAGATCCTGCCGGGTGGCGATTCCGTTTATTTGACCGGGGCGACCATGCGCGCGCGTTATCGCGAATCGCTGCGGCAGGAAAAGTTCGTCACTCCTGGAAAAACGGAGAAATACGTTTTCGACAATTTCACGTTTTTCTCCCGGCGCATCGCGAAGGGAAGCCGCCTACGGCTGTTTGTACATTGCCCGAACAGTCCGGGCACGGAGAAGAACTACAACAGCGGCGGAGTTGTGGCTCTGGAAACCGGGAAGGACGCGAGGACGGCGCACATTACGCTGGTCCATGATGCGGAACATCAGAGTACACTGGAGTTGCCAGTGGTAAAGTAACAGGATGCCAAAGAGAAGACATGTCGCAGAGGCCGCAAAGGCTGCAGACGCGACAGAGACGACAGAAAAAAGCGCCGTAGCGGAAGAAACGAGCGGGCGCAAGGAAAAATACCGGTCCGGATTCGTCGCAATCGTAGGAAGGCCGAACGCCGGAAAATCTACGCTGTTGAACCGCTTGGTCGGACAAAAGGTGGCGATTGTCACTTCCAAGCCGCAGACGACGCGAAATCGCATCCAGGGGATCGTAACGCGGCCCGAAGGGCAAATCGTTTTTATCGATACGCCGGGGTTGCACTCGCCGGACTCGGCGCTGGGGCGGCAAATGATGCATGAAGTGGCCGCCGCCCTGGAAGGCATCGACGTTCTGCTGCTCATGGTTGACGCAAGCCGTACCCAGCCCCATGCGGACGACTTTCTCCTCGATCGCGCGAAGCGGTTCCGCGGAAAAACGATCCTGGCATTGAACAAAGTGGACGGTCTTCCGAAGGAGAAACTGCTGCCACTTATCGAGGCGTACCACAAAGCGTTCGAATTCCCCGCGATCGTGCCAATCTCCGCTCTTAAGGGGAGCGGCTGCGACGATCTGCTCACTGAGATTCTGCGATTACTTCCCGAAGGCGAGCCGTACTTTCCCGAAGACCAAGTGACGGACCAGCCGGAGCGATTTCTTGCCGCCGAAATCGTGCGAGAAAAAGCGATCAAGTCCATGTATCACGAAGTGCCGTACGCGCTCTCTGTGAAAGTGGAGAAGTACGAAGACCTTCCCAAATTGCTCCGCATTGAAGCCACGATGAACGTCGAACGAGATTCGCAGAAAAAGATTCTCATCGGGCGTAAAGGAGAGATGCTCAAGAAAATTGGCACGGAAGCGCGCAAGGAGCTCGAAGAGTTGTTCGACAAAAAGATTTATCTTGGATTGTTCGTGAAAGTGGTTCCGGACTGGCGCGAAAATCCGCAACGCATTCGGGAATTGGATTGGCACGCGCAGCTCGAAGCGTTGGAGAAGAGCGCGGAGGCGCATGACGGTTTTGGTCCAGAGGATGTCTGAAAAAAGCTGCAGCTTCCTACAAACAATTTATTCCGGCGCGGCAATTCCTAAAGACTTCATCTTGCGGTAAAGGTGGCTGCGTTCCAGGCCCAGAGCGGACGAGGTCTGCGTCATATTCCAGCGGTGCTCCTGCAATTTTCGCAAAATAAATTCCCGCTCATAGGCGCTGCGCGCTTCGTGCAGGGTCGAGTAGGGATGCTCGGGACTTTGTGCCGCCCCCCGGAAGAGCTCGGGCGGCAGGTGGTGGGGCTCGATGCGGGCCTGTGGGCAGACAATTACCAGTCGCTCCACGAGATTGCGTAGCTCACGCACATTTCCTGGCCAGGGATAGCGCACGAGAATTTCCATCGCTGGCGCGCTCAGTTCGCGTGTCTTCTTGCCGTAGCCCGCGCTGAACTCATCCAGAAAATAACGGGCAAGTGTGGGGATGTCTTCCTGCCGCTCCCGAAGCGGAGGCACAAAAAAGGGAATTACATTTAGACGATAGAAAAGATCCTGCCGAAATGCGCCGCGAGTAATTTCCTGCTCAAGATTTTTATTTGTGGCTGCAATTACGCGTGCATCGACGGTAATCGTCTGGCTGGAGCCCACGGGCTCAAGGCGCTGTTCTTCGAGGACGCGCAACACCTTGGATTGGGTCCGTAGGCTCATGTCTCCGATTTCATCCAGGAAGAGTGTGCCGCCGTCCGCCTTTTGAAATTTTCCGATCTTATCTTCCGTGGCGCCGGTGAAGCTCCCTTTGATGTGGCCGAAAAGTTCGGACTCGATCAACTCTTCGGGGATGGCCGCGCAGTTTACTTCCACAAATGGCCCTTTGCTTCGAAGACTGGCGGCGTGCAGAGCGTGCGAGACAAGTTCCTTGCCGGTGCCGCTTTCCCCGTAGATCAAAACTCGGCCGTTGGTTGGCGCAGTCACGGCAATCTGCTGGCGCAGCGCCTTCATGGGTACGCTGTCCCCGATCACTTGATAGCGATGACCAAGTTCGCTGCGCAGAAGCTGATTTTCTTCCTGCAGCCTCCGCTGCTGAACAGCGTTGCGCACCAGCACAATGATCTTCTCGAGGGAGAGCGGCTTCTCGATGAAATCGAACGCGCCTAGTTTAGTTGCGCGCACGGCTGTCTCGATCGTGCCATGCCCTGAAATCATGATGACCGCGGGTGCACGGGGAATGGACTGAAGTCGGCTAAGAGCGTCCAACCCGTCGATCCCCGGCAACCATACATCGAGCAGAATGACTTCGAGATCGCCCGAAGCGGCACGCTGCAGCGCCTCTTCGGCCGAGGCCACCGCTTCGACGTGGTACCCCTCGTCTTTGAGGATTGAGGAAAGCGATTCGCGAATCCCGGCTTCGTCGTCGACTACCAGCACGTGCGACTTGGAAGTCATCGAGTGGATTCCGTTGTGCTTTGGTCCAGGACACCCGCCGGTGTGAATTCCGCCGCGGGGAGCTCCACGAGGAAACGCGAACCCACAGGCTGGTTGTCCTCCACGTGGATGGTTCCACCGTGCTCGGCTACAATGCGTGCCGCGATAGCCAAGCCCAGGCCAGTGCCGCGATTCTTCGTCGAGAAGTGCGGTAGAAAAAGTTTGTCTTTGTCCTGGGGAGAGATGCCATGTCCGGTGTCAGACACGCAAATCTCGACCGTCTCGGCGTCAGGATGCGCGCACGTAGAAATAAGGATTTCCCGGAACGTCGAGTTCTCCAAGGCTTCCGCGGCATTATCAATCAGATTGACCACCACGCTGCGCAGCAGCCCGCCATCTGCGCGAACAGGCGGCAAGTTTTCACCCAGAGTAGTCTTGAGCGTGATGCCATCAAGCCGTCCGGAAAAAACCTCCACCGCCTCGTGCACAATCGTGTTCGCGTTTGTAGCGATGAGCTTGGCGGTGGGGAATCGGACGAATTGAGAGAACTCATTGACGAGCGCCGCAAGCGTCGAGACTTCCCGTTCGATCAGCCGCGAACACTCGTGCACGAGCTTCGTCAGCTCGATGTCGCGCGGAGCTTTGGATTCGGCGGCTTCGCGCCGCTCGAGGAAACGCGACAATCGCTGCGATGAAAGCTGAATCGGCGTCAACGGATTCTTGATCTCGTGGGCGATGCGACGCGCCACTTCCTGCCACGCCGCTGACTTTTGCGCACGCAGCATTTCGGTGAGGTCATCAAGCACCAAAACGTAGCCAGAATTAGCGCGCCGCGGCCCCAGAGAGCTGGCGGTGACGGCGAGGTGCAGCACACGGCCAGCTACGACCGTTTCGATTTCGCGCGAGACCACGCCCATGCGCAGGGAGCGCCGCATCAGAAGCTGCAGCACGCGCGATGCATCCGGCCCGAGAAGATCGTCAAGGGACTGCGCGTTCCGAGCATCGCCGCCGAACATCCGTGTCACCGCGGTATTAGCGCGAAGAATCGCCCCACTGGCGTCGAGAGAAATGACACCTGTCGGGATGTTCTCCAGGACCGTCTCCATGAGTTGCCGCCGTCGCTCGAGTTCCTGCACCGCCTGTTGCAGATTCCGCGTGAACTGGTCAATCTGCGAACGGTTGTCGCGCAACTGCGTGCTCATCGTATTGAAAGAGCGCACCAGAACGCCCAGTTCATCCTGCGCCTGTTCCGGCACCTGATAATCGAAGTTCCCTGCGGAGATTTCGCGCGTGCCCTCGGCGAGGGCCTGAATCGGGACGGTCACCTGCTTCGCGAGGAAGAGGGCGACCCACATCACCGAGAAGAGGAGCAACACTGTAAAGAGCAAGAGGATGAGCAGCATCTGCTTCTTGAGAGTCCTTAGATCCTGCTTCTCTTGATAATATTCCCGTGTGTGGTCTTGAATTTCCGTGAAGCGCTGCAGAAACTTCGGAGTGGTGCGATAAGCGGCGGCAATGTAGCCGGTGGTCTGGCCTGCGCCTAGGATCTGAGTCCGCGCGGCGAAGTAGTCCTTGCCGTCGGCCGTCCAAACCTCGACGCCGCTCGGCATGGCGCGAACGAATTTTCCCAGCACTCCCATTTGCGTACAAACCGGACCCTGGCGGTCTTCGCGCTGTTCGTCACAAACGACGCCGCCTCGCACGGAAGTGCCATCCTTATCGAGTATCCACACCGCATCAGCACCCCTTGCGAACGCATGCTGTAACTGCTCCTCAAGACCGGAGGAAGCGTCCTTCTGAACGCCGGTCGCCAGCAGCCGCAGTCGTGGCAACTGCGCTCGGCCAAAATCGTTCATCAATTCCTGCGTTTTCTCGGAGGCGATTTCGAGGGGCCGCGGGAACCAGCGCAAAAGCGTGCGATTGATCAGCGAGTAGCTCACGATAAACATGAAAATGATC
>Ga0206976_1037_pt1 | contig 43709 bp, 43 predicted proteins | sample Alteio_BWOrgHeat_82_FD_152926 | JGI IMG/M metagenome (GOLD analysis project Ga0206976, IMG submission 152926) | Enriched cells from forest soil in Barre Woods Harvard Forest LTER site, Petersham, Massachusetts, United States -... | ecosystem: Environmental > Terrestrial > Soil > Temperate forest >... | reverse complement strand
AAGACAAACAAAAAGTGAGATCAGCGCCGCAATAGAAATAGTGGCATGAGTGTAGTCAGCAAATGGTTTCAGTGTGATGCAGACAATAATAAATACCAACGTAAAGCCTGCGAGCAAAATGGTGAGTGCAATTTCATTAGGTGTCTTCTGGCGGTTGGCGCCTTCTACAAGGGCAATCATTTTATCAAGAAAACTTTCGCCAGGTTGAGTTGTTACGATCACCTTGATTTTATCCGACAATACTTTTGTCCCACCTGTTACACTGGATTTGTCTCCACCCGATTCCCGGATTACGGGAGCGCTTTCTCCCGTGATAGCGCTTTCGTCTATCGTTGCAATACCTTCGATGATTTCTCCATCGGTAGGAATAATATCGCCGGTTTCGCATAAAAAGATATCGCCCTTTTTTAATGAAGAAGAGCTCTTCGAAATAATATGACCGTCTACATAAACTTTGGCAGGTGTTTCTTCACGTGTCTTTCGCAATGAATCGGCCTGAGCTTTGCCGCGCGCTTCTGCTATTGCTTCGGCGAAATTTGCAAAGAGCAATGTCAACAGCAAAATGACAAAGACAGAAAGGTTATAACCGAAGGACCCTTGTGAAGAATTTGTCAGTGAATAAATTGTTACGATCAGCATCACGATTGTACAAACCTCCACCACAAACATTACAGGATTACGGAACAGAATTTTCGGATTCAGCTTAGCGAATGACTGACTCAGCGCCTCATTAACAAGTTGTCTTTGAAACAGGGTTGTGTTTTTAGTTTTCATTTATTTCGTCGAATCGTTGATAGCCATTCGTTAATTGTTAATCGTTAAATGGAGTGAAGCACATCATCTCACGGAAAAATATTCTGCTATCGGCCCGAGCGTAAGCGCCGGAAAGAAGCTTAGCAATGCCAGAATAATAATCACAGCAAACACCATCACTCCAAATGTTGCTGTGTCTGTTTTCAATGTTCCTGCGCTCTCAGGAATGTATTTTTTGTTAGCAAGTATTCCTGCAATAGCCACTGGACCAATGATGGGCAGGAATCTGCTGAAGATTAAAACCAGACCTGTAGTGATATTCCAGAACGGATTATTATCACCAAGACCTTCAAAGCCTGAACCGTTGTTGGCCGATGACGAAGTGTATTCATACAGCATCTCAGAAAATCCGTGAAACCCCGGATTGTTCAGCCAGCCTGCCGTTGGATCTTTTGTAATGACGAATGAAGAAAGCGCAGTGCCTGCTAAAATCAGGAATGGATGAAGCAATGCAATCACCATCGCGATTTTCATTTCCTTGGCCTCTATTTTCTTGCCAAGAAACTCAGGTGTCCTTCCAACCATTAAACCCGAAATGAAGACCGCAACGATAATGAAGATGTAGAAATTCAAAATGCCGACACCACATCCTCCATAAAATGAATTCACCATCATAGCCAGCATTTGATTGAGGCCAGACAGTGGCATTGAACTGTCGTGCATAGCGTTTACCGATCCGGTTGAAATAACCGTAGTCACAATACTCCAATAAGCTGACGCAGCACTTCCAAACCGGACTTCCTTGCCTTCCATCGCTCCAGCACTTATGTCAACGTCGAGTTTTGATATCGCCGGATTGCCTTGCACCTCATAATACACTGTAGGTATGACGAGGATTAGAAATCCAACCGTCATAACTCCGAAAATCATCCATGCCAGCTTTCTTCTTTTCAGGTAATAGCCAAGTGCAAAAATCATTGCCACCGGAATGATTGTTTGTGCGATCATCTCAACCATATTGGTAACGTAATTGGCGTTCTCCAGCGGATGTGCAGAATTGGCTCCGAAGTACCCGCCACCGTTAGTACCTACATGTTTGATAGCAATTAATGCAGCCGCCGGCCCACGGGAAATTTGTACTGAGTCACCTTGCAGTGTTATAAGTGTCTCTTTGCCCTCAATGTTCATTGGTGTTCCGTTCAATGCAAGGAGTATGGCAACGACAGCGGCCAGTGGCAGAAGTATTCGCGTATTTGATTTTATGAAGTAGACGTAGAAGTTGCCAAGCGTACTTGTTGTTTGCGCCTTCATGGCATTGAATACCACAGCCAGTGCGGCCATGCCTGTAGCTGCAGACACAAAATGCAAAAACATGAAACAGAAGATCTGCGAAAAATAGGTTGCACCGGTTTCGCCCGAATAGTGCTGCAAATTGCAGTTCACTAAAAAACTTATCGCCGTGTTAAAAGCAAGGTCTGCTGTCATGCTCGGGTTGTCGTCGGGATTCCACGGCAGCCAGCCTTGGTTCATTAGAATAAACATGGCCAACAGAAACCAGAAAAAATTGATTGTAAGCAGCGCCACAAGGTTTTGCTTCCAATCCATCTCCTGTTCAACTTTTATACCACTGACTTTAAAGAATAATTTTTCAATTGGATTAAAGAGCGGATCGAGGAGTGTGTGCTCACCGGCATATACTTTCCCAATGTATCTCCCAAAAGGAATCGCTAAGACTAAGGTGATGACAAATGTGGCAATGATTCCGAGTAGTTCTGTATTCATACGTTGTGACTAAAATTTTTCGGGCTTGAGCAACACGTACGTCATGTAAGCAAAGACCAATAGTGAGAGAATGAAGAGTGCGATCATCTGTTATATTTTTTCAAAGAAATCGATTGACTTAAAAAGCGTAGCGAAGCAGGCAATGCCAAGAAGGATCATGAGTAGGCTCATCATAGGTTGTTGTTATAATCCGGTTGAATAATGCTGGCGGCTGATCTCGCGAAGAAGTTCCTGAGGCAAACAATTTTCAGCAAGGCGTTTCGCGGCAGGAATTTGATCAAGCATATCCAATGCTTTGAAAAGAAAGACGTTGATGATTCCGTTTTTTACGGTTTCATTTCCATCAGCGTATAGTTTATTGGCGATCCTGAGATGAGCTTCAAATTTTTTCAGGTTTCCCGACTGGCAGGTTGCAACAGATGCGTTTGCAAATCCTTCCATACACTGATAAAACTCACGTGTGTAATGAGAGTTGTTTGACAGACGACCAGCCTCTCCGTTCAGTAGTAATAAAGCAATCCTTTCGTTAATCATGGCTTTTAAGGTTTGATTGGCGGTTAACCCACAATCAAGCCAGCCTATGTAACAATCAGATTATCAACAGGAACTTAAAATGGAATGAGGTACGTACCCTACCGAAATGGAAAGGTGCTTTTCAAAATGAAATGGTTCGGTGAAAGAAACGGCTTGATTAATTCGAGATTAACCTTCTTTTCGATAAAAGATAAATCACAGCAACCAGCGACAAGGCACTGCAAATACCAAAACAGATTATGAAATTTTCATGGGCGTTGGCATACACCAGCCCTGAAATAAAGGCACCCAAGCCGATGCCCATTTCCATTGATATGTATAGAGAGGCAATACCTCGGCCACGATGCTCGGCACTACTCAAATCGGTAGCCCAGGCCAAAAGAGTTGGCGAGGTAGAGCCCTGAGCCAATCCATACAGACAGATTCCGGTTATTAATATCCACCGCTGATCGGCAAGACCAATAACAACCATCGACACCATTATTAATGCGATCGTGACTTTCAATACAGGTACACGACCATAAACGTCCGAAGCTTTCCCTGCTATTAATCGCACCATTAGCGAAGCCACGGTAAGAAAACTAAAAAGCACACCTTTGTTTTGAATGCCGAAATGTTTGCCCAAGTCGGGGAGAAGTGTGTACATGGCGCCATAAGCGTAGGCGGCTAGTATCATCACCACACAAGGAGCGATAACTAAGGGCTCAAACAGATCTTCTTTATTTATTTTGATTATTGCCCATGAGATTTCGTGGCGCTCGCGCAAGGTTTCTTTTACACTTAATACAGTAGCAATTGCGGCAAACGCAAAGAAAGAAGAGAGATAAAACATCCAATGAAGACCAAATTGATTGGCTACAAATCCGCCGATAGCCGGTCCTGAGGCCATACCAATTGCGCCAGCAGTCCCGATAAATCCCATAGCCTCCCCACGCCTCTCAGCAGGGATGACATCCGAAACATAAGCAGATACACCGGTAGGAGAGAACCCCGTGGAGAAACCATGAAACAGACGCAGTATAAAGAAACCGTAAATAGTAGAGAGCCATGGGTAGAACAGACTGCAAATCAAACAGACGGCTCCGCCAAAAATGATTACCGGTTTGCGACCCAGCCGGTCGGCAAGCTTACCGCTGAATGGCCGCGAGATCATGGCAGTAATTGTAAACAAGGAGATTACCAATCCTTTGTAATCTGCGCCGCCCAGTTTGGTGAGATATTCGGGCAGCTCTGGAATGATCATGTTGAAACTGGCGAAAAACAACAGGGCGCTGAAGCACAAAAGCCAGAATTGCGAACTATAAACTCTTTCTTTCTTCACATTTTAAGAATAGACTTCTTGAAAATAAATCATACCTGAAAAATCGCCTGGCCACTGTTTGCGCCTAGAAAAAAGCTGCCTGGCAACTAAACCCACTTTAAAACCTGATTAGAATAAAAAAACCCTCCCCCGCACAAGGCAAGGAAGGGAAAAATAATATCGTTGGGCACCAGATTAAGCCAGAGCGTTTACACGCTTGGTAAGGCGGCTTTTTTGGTTAGCTGCTTTTTTCCAGTGAATAATGTTCTTCTTGGCAAGTTTATCAATCATGGCGGTTACCGCGTTCAATAAAACCTGTGCTTCTGCCTTTTTGGTCGTTTCCAGCAATTTTTTCACCTGAGTGCGGGTGGTTTTGTGCTGGTAGCGGTTACGCACACGCTTGGTTTCATTCGCCCTGATACGTTTTTCTGCTGATTTGTGATTTGCCATATACTTTTTATAAAAAGGACTGCAAAGGTAGAATCTTTGTCCAATTTTGCAAAGAAAATGCTTGGACAAACCTCCCTTATCGCCTGCTGGGCGCCAATTTCTAAGGCTCCCCAACCTTTAATTCGGCTTAGCAAGGGTTGTAAAAGCCGCCTGATTACAGCTAAAATCTCCCTCTAAATATTTATATCCGCATTAATTAATTCATTTTCTTCTTCCGCACTCAAAACATATCTTGCACCCGATGGATAATTTTGTTGTTTCGGCGCGTAAATACCGGCCTCTCGGGTTTGATGAAGTTGTGGGGCAGGAACACATTACGACCACCCTCAAAAATGCCATCGATAATAACAAACTTGCTCAGGCACTTCTGTTTTGTGGACCGCGTGGTGTGGGCAAAACTACCTGCGCCCGTATCGTAGCAAGGTTGATCAATGGTTTTGAAGAAAAAGCCGAAGTCAATTCGCTGAATATTTTTGAACTTGATGCTGCCTCCAACAATTCGGTGGAAGACATTCGCAGCCTGATAGATCAAGTGCGCTACCCACCGCAGTTTGGCAGATTCAAAGTCTATATTATCGATGAGGTTCACATGCTCTCCAATGCCGCCTTCAATGCTTTTTTGAAGACGCTGGAAGAGCCGCCCTCGTATGCCATTTTTATTTTGGCTACTACCGAGAAGCACAAAGTCATTCCTACGATTTTATCTCGCTGCCAGATGTTTGACTTTAACCGTATTCAGGTTTCTGACATCGCAAGACAGCTAAAGAAAATTGCCGATCGTGAGAATATTCAGGTTGAAGACGAAGCATTGCACCTCATTGCTCAAAAGGCGGATGGTGCTTTGCGCGATGGCCTTTCCATCTTCGATTTGATGGTGACGTTCTCGTCCAATCATAAAGTCACGTTCAGCGATGTGCTCAACAACCTGCACATTCTCGATTACGATTATTATTTCAAAATGGTAGATGGCTTGCTAGCCGAAAATGCCACTACTCCTTTATTATTATTGGATGAAATTTTGAAAAAGGGATTTGACGGCCAGAATTTTATTGGCGGTCTGGGCGAACACTTGCGTAATCTGTTGGTATCGCAGGATGCACGCACAGTGAACCTGATGGAAGTACCCGACAACATCAAACAAAAATACCTGTCACAGGCACAAGCCGCTCCGCCTTCGCTTCTGTTGTCGTGGCTTAATATTGCCAGCACTTGCGACATTAATTACAGAGCCAGCAAAAATCAGCGATTGTTGGTAGAGTTGGCGTTGATGAAAATGGCGTATGTCAATTCTGCGTTTCAGATAGGAGTACCAGCGGAGGCTGGCTTAAAAAAAAAAGTGAATTAGAACCTGAACCTGCCGAAGCTCCGGCGGCTCAAAAACAAACTCTTATTGTTTCGGCTGTTGCCGAAAGTATTCCCAAGCCTTCTTTGAAAAAAGAAACTGAAGTAGTTTCTGCCGAATCGGTATCACCATCAGTACCGGTGCAAGCCGAAACAATTTCACCGGTCGTTCCATCTTCTTCTCCCAGTACTTCTTCGACTCGGGCAAAGTCAACATTCAACCTTAATTCTCTTTTAAAAACAAAGGAGCAGCCGCAGGTAGCCCTGCCGCAGATTGAAGAACCTGTGGATGTGAAACCACTTACGGATGTGCAACTGCGTGAAGCGTGGACCGAATATGCGCATCAGCGAAAAAATCAGGTGGCGGAGTTTCATCTGCTCAGCAGGCCGGTGGATGTTAACGGCCCCGTAGTTACGGTTGCGCTTGCCAACACAGTGGAGGAGCCTTTACTTCAATCGATTATGACCGAGCTGGTTTCTTACCTTAGAAACAGGCTGAGCAATCCGACCATAAAGGTAGAAAGCGTGCTGAAAGAGGCAGACGGAAAAAAAATAGCCTATACCAACAAAGAGAAATTTGATCTGCTGGTGGAAAAGAACCCGATGTTGAAAGAATTAAAAGACAGGCTGGGGCTTGATCCTGATTTTTGAGTCAAAAGGAGGAGATTTACAGTGTTTTATGCTATTCGATGACTGAAGAACCCGCTAAGCCTCTGAATAACTTGATCTTTTCAATTTCAAAGTATTCTGATCTTCAGCGCCTGATCGCTCAAAATTACCACTGAGCTAAACAGCATTATCAACAAGATTGTAGCCACAATTAGCTTGGCGGTAAGCTTATACGATTTAGATATTCTATACGTCAGATAGAACAGAAGGCTAACTACACCGATCGAAAGAGTAAATGTACCAAGTCCCAAATCTGAGCTTATCCTTCCTTCGTCATTGAGATTGATAAAGTTCATGGCGCCGGCAAGCGCCCGCATGTACAAGCATGTAAGTAGAAATGGAAATAATTTAACCGATCCAGCGCTTAGCAGAAAGTAAAAAACTAAAGCTTGAATAATCGTTAATACTGGCCCGGCCGCGCTGATAACCATTTCGTGCCATTCTTTAGTGTAGCTGCCACTTTCGGGATAGCATGTGTTTAATGTCATCACCATTTTGTTGCCAAGCACCTCACCGGTTACCCAATGGGCAAACTCGTGGAGTGTCCATGAAAACAAGACAGCGGCCAGCGTAATCAACACATAGTCGAGGTTAACTTGATTTTGAGATCGGTTCATGGGGCGTAGAATAATTCACGCACCATTGTCAAACATAATGCCGGAGAGGAAAATTGGCCCAGGGCTGCGTGAATCGAATTACATCAATTTGAATTGTTCACAATTGAACGAGAAGCTGTCCATAAATTGTACTACTACGTGCCTTAACCCGATGTATTGGTAGCAAAGCACTTTATTTTATTGGAATAGCGTATGCGAGATCTAATCCTGCCCAGTAAGGATGAACAACAGCTCCGGGGTAATTCCACTGCGTGACGGTGTAGTTGATCGTTGGGGTTATCCTGAATTCGTTTTTACCCAGGGACAATCGATTCAAATAACCCAGAGATACCATAATCTGTGTCTTTTGGGGCAAAAGAGTTCCATATACTTTCTGCAGATCGATTCCCAAGCTTGCGTATTGCTTTCTGCTTGACAGGAGCTTCAACGGATAAAGTGCACCAAGTGAAATTGAAGCCCCTTGTACTTTGTCATTGATCACGTTATAGGTATGAATTCCGTTTGAGTTTTCACTACCCTGATAGGTAAAGGCTGTTCTATAACTAAAATAGGAAAAGCCCATACTTATAAACTTGTTGTGGGCGAACTCATAGTCAACGGAGGTCTTGAACTTGATACCAAGCCGTTGTGAACTTAATGAAGGGGGTAGACCAAAATTGCTAAGATAAATTCCGTCGGTGATCGGCCTGATATCTTTATAGTTAAGAAACGGCTGAACAGAAAACGTCAAAAACATTTTTTCAACCACAACGATCTTGGTAGTAGTCGAGTCGCGTAGTGAATCCAGCCTTACATCTTTTTTCTTTGTTTCCGGCTGATCAATTTTAGTTTCTGTTTCCGGGTTTGTAAGGTCTTCTTGCTTGGTAGCAACAATTAAACTTGTTTGTTCTCTTTTACCTTCGTTTTCATTAGAAACACTTTCTGAAGGGGTTGAGGTAATTGTAATAGGCTCCTTATTTATTGAATGACCAGTTTTCACAATAGGACTTTCGCTGCCTTGCTGTTCAATGGCAATCGGATTTTTGGCAAGCGCTACAGATTTATTGGGAGCACTTACCTTACTTTCACTGGTTTCAAAACTTGCCTTCTGGCTGATTTCAGTAAAAGAATAGTAGGAAAACGAACCTATTACCAAGCTGCTGATCAATACATAGATTATACTTTTGCGCTTGGCTGACTTGGTGTGGGGCATAGCCTTTAGGGTATCAAAGACCAGCGGTTCGATATCGGCTGGAACTTCGGCTTCAAAGCCAGCTAATTTTTCCTGCAGGATTTTTTTAAGGTCAGAATCCGACAACTTTTTCATAGCCGTTTTTTTTAAGTTTCTCCAATACTCTCTTCAAATATTGCTTTGCTTTTACCAGTTGAGAGCGTGAAGTGCTCTCTGAAATATTCATCATCTTTCCGATCTCCTGATGCGTAAAACCTTCAATGAGAAAGAGATTAAATACCATTCGATATCCTTCGGGCATGTTGCCGATAATATCAAGAAGTTTTGCATGATCCATTTTAAGGATTATTTCTTCATCACCGGCTTCAAGCGATGCCTGCTCGTTTGAATGATGTTCTTGCAATGCAAACAAGTAACTCTGCCGTTGCTTCAGGTGATTCAGCGCCGTGTTGATTACTATTCTTCGCGCCCATCCATGAAAGGCACTGGTATCTTTTAGCGAGCGCAGGTCTGTAAATATTTTTAATGTAGCCTCCTGAAAAATATCTTTAGCTTCGTCTGTGTCTTTCATGTAGCGCACAGCAACACCCATCCAGGTAGATTTCATTTGGGCAAAGAGAACTCGTTGGGCCAATTCATCGCCTTTTTTGCATTGCTCAAGAATTCTCTTCAGTTCTTTCATATAAAAGAATCCTCCAATTTTATCTTAGAGGATTCTACACAGATTTATCTCAATCTTTAGTTCGTAACAGTAATCACAACATCATGTGCTGAAAAATATTGGGAATATTGAGGGTCGTAATAGATCGCATCGCCGTAGGTGCTATAGGCATCTGAAGCAGCTCCGGCATGGAGATAATATTTGATTTTAACCTGACCAACAAAGCCTTTGGGAGGTATATAAGTGAAAACAGCATGAATTCCTTCAATTGGTCCACAGGAACACAACAGTATACTAACTCCATCGATATTTTGATCGGGAGTATCAATCCCCGGCCTTGTAATTGCTAACCCAACCTCAATTCCTGAATGATTGTCGTAGTTGCAAAACTCGGGATTGTTCAAAAGATTTACTACCAATGTAGTTGTATTTGAAATTGTTGCCTGTGTAAAGGGAGCGTTATCTGAACAACTTTGCAATTGCCCCATGGCAGTCACGTTCACCTGAGTTTTGGTGTTATCTGCTGTGGTGACCACAAAAGAAAACGGAATTGCAGCAGTAGTGCCCGAGCTATACTTAATGTAACGATCACTGAAGTAGGTGATGTTACTATTGTTTGCCAAGTCAACTTTAGTGTAACTTGGAAATAATTTTTGAACATCAATAACAGTAGATTTATTGGCTACGATAGCCATTTGTAAAGGTCTTTGAAATTTTAGATCACCATCTTTTGACACTATGTCGCAGCTGAAAGTGATTAGCACGAGAATGAATGGAAGGGCGTGTTTCATGATTTGCCTGGTTTATAGCTCTAAGACAATTCTCACCGGCGTTTCGCTGCCCACCGGTGTGCAAATTTTTCTAAGCATCCTTTACCGGGACTTCGTTTTGGGAGATAAAGTTGTTAAATCCTCGCAAAAGTGATGCTTAAAGCAAAGCATTATTTTGCCCTACTTATTTATGGTGCATAATTTATCCAGTAAGGAAATGCTTCCACTTATCGTGGGAAGGAAAGGAGACTAGCCTTTACTTTTTCGTAGCCTTGGGTTTTGCCTTGGCGGCAGGAGGTGTGGGTGTGGGCGCTGCGACTTTATGAAGGTGCGGCAACTGGTTGCTTGCTTCTCTTTCAACTTCGCGCACGTTACGAAGAATTGCTTTTTCGCGTACAGTATCGATCTTTTCTTTGGTGAGCTCTTTATTAATAGACTGGTCTACGAGCAAAACAGTATTGGCTAGCTTTTGGCGGTTGGTTCCGATTCTGTGATACAGATCATCAAATCGCTGGCGCACTGTCTCTTTTAACTTATTGAGTTGATCTGCCGTAAGAGCTTTGTTAGTTTCCATTTATAATTCGTTTCTATAACCTAAAGGTAGGGATATGAAGCGGATTACAAATTCAATAGTTGTTGAGAGATGAAAGCCGCCTGACTGCTGTGCTAAACTTATAGCAGTCGGGCGGCTAGCGAGGTTAAGGAGTTTCAATTGAACTTCGAAGCGTAACCGCTCTTATCAAGAAATTTATTGAAATCCTTGATGTTCAAAATATCATGTATTGCTGTTTTTTTATCCTGAGCCTGATCATAGTATGCCTTCGTTATTTTATAGCCCATCCAATAACCCAGATCATTGGGTCTTCCCGGCGATGGCCCGTATAACCATTCGGTGTAGTCCGCCTTATTCATCCGTGCCTTAAACTCCAGCCATAGTTCCTTCTCCTTTGGATTTGCAAAATCATGTACATGGGGATTGATGTGCTTGCCCGAAATTAATTCTGCAATGAAATCGGCCGAGCCCTCTTTGACAGAAGCCGCCAACAAAGATGCATCATCGGAATATTGTTGTTGGAAATGGATCAGTTCGTGAGCTACAATGTGAGGCACCTGACTAACCGGTTTAATTACAGCCTTAAGCCACGGTTGAAGTTCATCCTGAGGTGTGTTTGGTGTGAGAGCATACATCTCTGCGCCAATGATCAAGCCATCGTCGGAGGAGGTTCCGCCGGAGTTGAGTGCCCCGATCACAAAATATACCGGAGGGAAAACGGCCTCGGGATATAGGTCCTTTAGTTTTACTAAACTATTTCTTATTTGATTTTTCATGCCTGCGATGCTGTCTGTGCAAACACGGATATAGTTATAATACTTTTGGTGCGACTTGATGACCTTCGCCAGGTTCTCTGCGCTTTTAATCCGACCTTTCATAAATCCTTTGATGCCGTCGGAGCCTGGCACGAGATAAAGTGTTGTAAGAGTTTCAGGATTGACATCGGGCCCCGCCTTTTTCAGGGCAACCCAGAAATGATCTAAATCGGAAGTGACAATCTCGGTTGCCTCGGGGTCTTTGTTCTGATTCTTTTTTGCATTGTCCTGACTCTGAGAACTGAATACAGTTAACAGAAAGATCGTTGCACAAGACAATCTCATGCTCAGGCGAGTTACGTTATTCATATAGTGTGTTTATTTTTTTAAGATTGAAAAGAGAGACGCATTAGGTTTCCGAAAGTTGCATCTCGTTGTAGCAAGTAAGATCGTGAATTGTTTGACTTGTTTTCTAAAGCTTATTGTAGTGACGATCAGATTACGGCTGCTAAACTTTCACGTAAATCTTTTTCTTATCCATCCAATAGCCAACACTCCAGCATACCATCATCCACGAAATGGCAAACAACAATGACCCAGCATAATCACCAGCTAATCGGAAAACATTTTGATATAACCAGGTGTACAATGTTTCGTCGCCTATTTTAAAAATGTAAAAGAATATAATTCCGATTTCGGATAGGAGGTAAACGAATAATGTATTCCTGCCCAGCACTTCAAAGAAATATGTCCATCGCTTTTCGTTTTTGATGTCAATTATGAAAATAAGAATAGGCAAGATCAATAAGTCAAGCCCAATAGTATAAAGCACGAAAGAACTTGTCCAGAGTTTCTTGTTGATAGGAAAGGCCATGTTCCAGCTCAGCGCCACAAACAAAAGCAGTGCCCCGGCAATCATCAATTTTGAAATCGTCTCATACGAATTCCCCTTTTGCTGAATGAGTCGGCCGGCCAGATAGCCGGCAATCACATTTACAATCGCCGGAAGTGTACTTAAAAAACCTTCAGGGTCAAATGCAAGTCCTTCACCATGATACAAATGCTTATCGCCAAGCAAGGCAAGGTCAAGTTTCAATACAGCATTGCCAGTGAGTGTGTAGTCGCCCAAAACATACATCAATAGCCAGTAACCAAGCAGAGCAACAATACTGAAAATGATGGCGCCGCGCTCTTTCCAAAAATGCAAAATCAGCGAGGCAAAAAGATAACCCAACGCGATGCGCTGCAGCACTCCAAATATTCTTGTTTCGCTAATCGAGCTGAAAACGATCTGGCCGTCTTGTTCATGAACGAATGGAAACCAGTACATCAGGAAGCCTAACAGAAAGATGATGACCGAGCGCTTGAATACTTTTTTGAAAAATTCTCCGTCCCCGTTGGCTCCGTATTTTGTCAGACTGAAACTCATAGCGTTGCCCACTACAAACATGAATGTGGGAAACACCCAGTCGGTAGGAGTAAAGCCGTGCCACTTGGCGTGTAGCAGCGGTGCAAAAGTGGTAGCATGGTTCCCGGGCGTATTCACTATGATCATTAAGGTGACGGTGATGCCGCGGAGCACATCAAGGGCGAGGTAGCGGTTTTTTTCCATTGATGAAAAATAGCAAAAATAACCTGAAAGGCAGACGAGTGAACTCGATTGTTTATTTAAGTGTTATTTTTGTGTTTTAAAAGCCGTGGAAATACAAGCGTTATCAGCCTTTGTAACTAAAACTGGTTCGGAGAAAACAATCGATGTTCTTTTCGAAAACGAAGACTTTGTTTTGTCGTCGTGTAGCAATGTTTCTGTGGCCGATGTGACCGTGCAAAGTATCCTTCGCCAGAGTATCGTTCATTTTTATTTTTGTGTAGATGGCAGTGCGGTATTCTCTTTCGGGCCACACTACAGCCGCGAGATATCTAAGCATAAAAACTATTTCTTTTATAATCCTGAAAAGGACCTCCCTTTTGGACTTACGATTTCGCCGTCAACACGAATGGTGAGCTTATCAATTTCTCTCGAAGGACTGCACAAGCTTTTCATTCCTGATGCACTCCCGTTTTTAAAACCAGAAAATGTTAAAGTCAAATTTTATGATGAGCGCGAGATTCCCTCATCGCTTGTTGTAGTGCTCAATCAATTGTTTTCGGTCACGTTAAGTGAAAATTCGCGCAAGCTTTATTATCATGGAAAGGCGTTAGAGTTATTGAGCCTGTACTTCTCCGATCAAAAACCCGATACCGAAAGTTGCCCGTTCCTCAACGATCAGGAGACCGTAAGAAAAATCAAACATGCCAAAGAGCATCTACTTAAAAGTGCCGATGCTCCGCCAAGTCTTAAAGAGTTAGCAAAAATTGCCGGACTCAACGAGTATCAATTGAAGGTTGGGTTTAAGGAGATCTACGGCAACACGGTTTTTGGTTATCTGCTTGACCACAAGCTGGATCATGCCCGCACATTGCTCGATACCCGTCAGCTTCAGGTAAACGAAGTAGCATATCAGGTGGGCTATGCTAATCCAAGTCATTTCATCGCGGCTTTCAAAAAGAAGTTTGGTATCACGCCAAAGAAATACCTGATGGGGAAGAATTGACAATTCGTTAGTCGTTAAAAGTTAATAGAAGATGAATTTTCAATTTACTGTTACCATTAACAAATAACGATTAACTAAATAATTACAAGGCCATGGATTTCTCCTCGCATGATTATTTTATGGGTGAAGCGTTGAAAGAGGCACGCAAAGCTTTTGTCAACGGAGAAGTTCCTGTTGGCGCAGTAGTAGTTTGTCAGAATAAAATAATTGCCCGGGCACATAATCAAACAGAGCAACTTACCGATGCCACTGCTCATGCCGAGATGCTTGCTGTTACTGCGGCGGCCAACGGTCTAGGCTCAAAATACCTCGACGATTGTACGTTGTATGTTACACTTGAACCTTGTGTGATGTGTGCGGGCGCACTGCAATGGGTGCAACTTCAAAAACTGGTTTACGGTGCCGACGATACTCAGCGCGGCTTCTCTTTGGTAAGTACTCCGTTGCTTCACCCCAAAACGGAAATAATAAAGGGTATAAAAAAAGATCCTTCCAAAGAGCTGATCGAAGCATTCTTCAGAAGGATCCGTGAATAAATACCGGCTTAAACTTTTTCTTTCTTCTTTTTAGCCTCTTTCTTCAAACTATCTTCTACTCTTTTTCCACTTTTGTGCTCACCCAACACGATCACGTCTTTAGTAGTTTCGTACTGGCGGGCAGCTTGCATCATTGCTTCATAGCTGTCGCGGATAAGGATGAGGCCGGATTTGGCGCCTTTGTTGCGCACTTCAATGTACCAGCCGTCTTTTTTCTTCTTCGGCAAAATCGGAGGTCTTCCCATATTTTTGTTGATTTTAGCGGCTTGCAAGGCCTGTTTTTGATAAGCAACCGCAAAGGTACAATTTTTGTTCCAAATGGCCTGTAACAGCGGCGAGGCAATTCTTCAGATGTTCTGGCTTTCCATCACATTCAAGGTTGTTTATAGTCTGCCAGCCCTTGCTGAATCGAGGCTCCCCTAAAATGTTTTCGTATTTTAGCTTAATGAGGTGGCTATTGATCTTGCTTGTTTTGCCAGGATGTAATTCCGCAATCTCTCAGGTAAATAAAATTGATAGCCTGCAATTTGCTGCTGCAAAGGCCAGTGATACTACCCGGATAAATATATATCTGGAAATCGCCACTCTATATAGAAGAGGGAATCTTGATAGTATGTTCCAATTTGCTAACCGGGCGCTCAAATTATCTGCAAAACGGGGTTATAAAAAAGGAGAGGCACAGGCAAATTTATTGATGGGAATAAGCAAATGGAAAGAAGGTGATCTACTGGCCGGAATGGACTTATGTCAAGCTGCACTTGACATTTCTGTCTCTTATGGCTTAAAAAAGACCGAGGCAGACGCTTTAAACAACATTGGTATAATCCATAATTATCAAGGCAACTATCCTACTGCATTTGAATATTATCAGAAAGCACTTTCTATAGCCGAATCTTTGAAAAATAAGACAGTGACTGCCGCAATTCTCATTAACGTGGGTGGCATGTATTACAACCTCAAAGACTACGACCGTGCCCTGGATTATTGGAAACAAACACTTGATCTGCAGCAGCAGCTCGGCGACCAGGCATCAGCCGGCTCTTGCATGAATAATCTGGGAATGGTTTATGCCGATAAGGGTGAATATAAAATGTCGCTGGCCTATTATTTTCGTTCGCTGCAGATGTATGGATCTGAGGGAGCTTGCGCCAGAAAATATCCGCTGGAGAATATTGGAAATATATATTTTAAAATAAAAAAACTTGATAGTGCTGAATTCTATTACAAAGAAGCGCTGCTGGGAGTAGAGTTGTGCAATGATCCTATAATAGGTATTGGTATAAACACGGGCCTTGCTACACTTTATAAAGCTACTCATCAATATGAGAAGGCATTGTTTCATTTTGAAAAGGCCATGAGAATCGGTCTCAAATCAGGGCTAAACCGCGAGACAGGAATTGCGGCCAAATCACTCTCCGAACTTCATGAAGAACTGGGACATACCAGTGAAGCCTTTTCCGTCTTTAAAACATATCATGCTATTCAGGACTCGATCTACAACAATGAGAATGCAAAAGCCATTGGCAAACTCGAAGCACAATATGAATATGAATCGGCTAAGAAGGAACAACGCTTGGAAAATCTGGAGAAAGAACGGATACTGTCAAAAGAGAAATGGATCAGGAACACCTTCATCGCGGGATTTGTAGTGATGATTTTTGTTGCTCTTCTGGTCTACAGAAATTTTCAACGAAAAAAGATCTCCAACCACCGGCTGCGGTTATTAAACAAGGAAATCAAAAAACAGCAAAAAGTCTTGATCTCTCAGGCCAAACAATTGCAACAGTTAAATAAGTCCCTTAATGAATTGAATAGCGATCTGGAATTAAAAATAGCTGACCGAACACGGGAACTGAATGATAAGAATATCGAGCTTGAGAATAAGAACATCAAATTGGCCAATTACGCATTTATCAACGCACATAAACTAAGAGCACCCGTAGCCACGATTTTAGGGCTGGTAATGCTTTTCGACAATAAGAAAGTTGATAATAGCGAGCGAGATGAAATAGTAAGTATGATAAAAAACTGTGCGTCGGAGCTGAATAATATCGTGAGAGAAATTCGGGTAACTCTCGAGATCGAAAAAACAGAGGATAAGTAGAGCCTGACGTATTGGCGTCAAAAATTTGATGAACTATTGGCTCCAGCCCCCTAAAAAAAGTAACTTTCAAAACTAAAAGCATTAACAACAAGAAAACCAGACTATGGAATCAAGAAGAACCTTTATAAAAAGCGGCCTTACTGCGCTGAGCGCTTCACTGGCAAGCTATCCGTTATTTTCATTTGCAAAGGCAGACACAGTTTTGGGCATCCAGCTTTATACCATGCGCGAAGCCATGAAGAAAGACCCGCTGGCAACGCTTAAACAAGTTGCTGACATTGGTTATAAAAATGTAGAACATGCCAACTATGTTGACAGGAGATTTTATGGACACACTGCTAGTGAATTCAAGAAGGTCTTGGCCGATTTGGGTATGAAAATGCCAAGCGGTCACACCGTGCTGGGCAAGCAGCATTGGGACGATGCTAAAAAGGATTTTACCGACGCATGGAAATACACAGTCGAGGATGCTGCTACCGCGGGACAGAACTATGTGATCAGTCCTTCATTTGACCCCAACCAATATCCGACTGAAGACTCACTAATGCATTTGCTCGAAATTTTTAATAAATCCGGAGAGCTCTGCAAAAAATCGGGAATGAAGTTTGGCTACCACAACCATGCTTTTGAATTCGAACGGAAATTTAATGGCAAGACAATTCACGAAATCATTCTTGAAAAGACAGATAAGAATCTTGTGGCTCATCAGTTGGATACCGGCAACTTGTTTAATGGTGGAGTGAAAGCCATCGACATTATAAAAAAATACCCTGGCCGGTTTGAGCTTATGCATGTGAAGGATGAAATAGAAAGTCAGGGAGGAACTGAAAAATATGATAGCACCATTTTAGGTAAGGGGATAGCCCAGGTAAAGGAAGTGATTGACATTGGTAAGGCTTCGGGGACAAAACTCTTTATTATAGAGCAAGAGGCCTATCAGGGCAAAGATCCTGTTGCATGTTCTAAAGAAGATTTCGAGGCAATGAAGAAATGGGGATATTAATTTTTTGAATTTCAGATTTTGAATCAGAACTCTAACCAGGGCCAGCTAATTCGTTCGCTTGGTCTTCTTTCCGTTTTTTTTCTGGTGGCCAGTTCTGTGATCGGCTCGGGTGTCTACAAGAAAGTAGCGCCCATGTCGGAAGTTCTGCAGTCACCATCGCTGGTGCTGATGGCGTGGGCGCTGGCAGGAGTGCTTACTTTGTTTGGTACGTTGAGCAATGCCGAGGTTGCCAGTATGCTGGCCGACTCTGGCGGCGAGTTTGTTTACTACCGGAAAATCTACAACCGCTTTTTTGCATTTCTTTATGGCTGGTCAAATTTCACTGCCATCCGTTCGGCATCCATTGCATCCATCGCTTATGTTTTTTCACAGTCGTTTAATTCGTTAGTCCCATTGCCAACATTGCCGGAGCAATGGGCATCGATAAGTGTGTTTGGGTTTTTAACACCCTTCGATAATTTTGGAGTGAAGGCGCTGACAGTTACACTGATTATCGGCCTTACATACATCAATTACATAGGATTAAAAGCCGGCGGAAGTTTCAGCAAGTATGTTTTGTATCTCGTCATCGTCAGCATATTTGGCATTATAGTTCTTGGGTTTGTTACAGGCGATGGCAGCTGGGACAACATACAAACCAATGCATCGGGATATGTTTCACACTCGTGGACAGATTCGACATTCATCAAAAGTATTTTCGCGGCGTTGCTGGCTGCCTTTTGGGCGTATGAAGGCTGGAGTACAATCGGCTACCTTGGCGGCGAAATAAAAAATCCGCAACGCAACCTTCCGCTGGGATTGATATTCGGGATGCTATTCGTTATGGGTGTGTATTTGTGTATCAACTTCACCTATCTCTATGTGATGCCTATCGATGAGTTGCTGAAAGAGTCGCATTCACAAAATACAATTGCCGCAGTTACGGTTATTAAACATCTTTTGGGAAGTGGCGGTGCCTTGTTTATGTCACTGTTGATTTTAGTCACCACACTTGGTACTACCAACACCACCGTACTTGCAGCACCACGTTTATATTTTGCTATGGCGAAAGAAGGTTTATTCTTCAAAGGCGCTGCCGATGTTCACCCCAAATACAACACACCTTCGAAAGCATTTTTGTATCAGGCTGTGGCTGTGTGCATACTCGTAATCAGCGGCAGCTTCGATCAGCTCACCGACATGCTCATCTTCGCTTCGTTTATATTTTATGGAGCAACTGCGCTTGGTGTTTTTATTTTGCGGGTAAAAATGCCCGATGCTCCGCGACCTTATAAAGCTTGGGGTTATCCGGTAGTACCCGCTGTCTTTATTATTTTCTGTGTGGCTTTGTTGGTAATTACGTTTGCGAGCAAACCGCGTGAGGCTACCATGGGCTTGGTACTAATGTTCACAGGTGTTCCGTTTTATTTTTACTGGAATAGGGCTAATCGTTAGTAGCTTAAAAGAAAATAGACCACGCAAATTGAGATAGGTAATCAATGTCATCTTTGCCAAACACTGATCTGAAACGCACACTTTCGCCTTTGATGGTATGGGGACTGGGTGTAGGCTATGTGATCTCCGGAAATTATTTTGGCTGGAACCTCGGTCTTGAAAAGGGTGGCACACTTGGCATGGCCATAGCGCTTTTCTTTATTATCATTCTCTACATCACCTTCACTTTTAGTTACACGGAGTTGGCATGCGCTATTCCAAAATCTGGTGGAGCATTTGACTATGCAAGGCGCGCGCTTGGCGATGACGTTGGCTTTATCACTGGTATGGCTCAAAACATAGAGTTTATTTTTGCTCCTCCGGCTATTGCTTTTGCTATCGGTTCCTATTTCAATATTTTTTTTCCCGGCGCATCGGTTATTACTATTGCTATCATTGTCTATTTCATTTTCTTTTCAATAAATGTGGCTGGCGTAAAAGTGGCGGCAACTTTTGAATTGATTGTTACTGTGTTGGCCGTAGCGGCTGTAATTTTTTTCAGCAGCTTAACCTTTCAGCATTTTGATTTTGATCATTTAAAGCAAAATGCTTTTCCGCTGGGATGGAACGGAGTGTTTGCCGCAATTCCTTTTGCCATCTGGTTTTTTCTTGGCATCGAAGGTGTAGCTAACCTGGCCGAAGAAACGATAAATCCCAAACGTACCATTATGCTTGGTTTTGGTTCTGCCATTTTCACGTTGGTGATTTTGTGCCTGGTAACGTTTACGAGTTCCATAGGCATTGCAGGATGGGAAGCCATTGTTTATAAATCTGACGGTGCCACCTCCGATTCGCCTTTGCCATTGGCGATGGCGCACATAGTTGATAGCCACAGCTGGCAATATCAATTGATAATTATCGTTGGATTATTTGGACTGGTTGCATCCTTTCATGGCTTAATGCTTGCGGCCGGCCGATCGACTTTTGAATTTGGACGAATGAATTATGCACCAGCATTTTTAGGAAAAATACATCCGCGATTTCAAACTCCGGCTAACGCGCTTTTCGTGAATATGCTGCTTGGTATTGTGGCTTTGCTCACAGGCAAAACCGGCGAGATCATCACCATATCGGTTTTTGGTGCGCTTACACTTTATATTATATCAATGGTGACGATGCTCAAACTAAGAAAAGCGGAGCCTGAACTACATCGGCCTTTTCGTGTCCCGCTTTATCCGGTATTTCCCTTGGTGGCATTAGTAATTGCTTCGGTTTCATTTGGTGCAATGGCTTTTTTTAATGGGTGGCTTGCGCTGATTTATTTTTTGGCTTTGGGATTGAGTTATGGAGTTTATAAATTTTGGAAGAAAAAGCAGGGTATCTTGCCCTCAGTAGATAATTGATATGCCAGCGAAAGGAAAAAGCCCGCGAGTTTTAAATGAAATCAAAAAGGACCTAAAAGCTTTTCGTAGTACTGTGCAATCTACCTTGAATAAAATGGGGGTGGCCATAAGAAAAAGCGGAGACAAAGTTGTGCTCAGGCTTTGGCAGCAAAATGAAAAGCAATACAAAAAGCAGTTTGAGGTGCTTTTGAAAAAGGCGGACCACCTTAAGACTGAATTTGATCGGGAATTAAAAAAGAGCAACACAACTTTGCTTGAAAAAGTTAAGAAACTTGAACAGCTCAAAGATACTGCTGCAGCAAATAGTTATCTTCTTGAATACAAACGCAAAGATTTATTGGTGCAGTCTGAAGAATTGAAAAGCGCTAATGAAGAAATTCAAACTAAAAATGAGGAGCTCTTAGCTCAGAAGCAGCAGATTGCCAACGAGATTGAAATATTGAGAAAGACTCACGAGGAAATTCTGGAAAAGAAAGATGAACTGGAAGAAAAGTCAGATGCACTGCTCGACCAGGCCGATTACCTGGAGGAGGCAAATAAGGTAATTACCAACATGCATCACGAACTGGAGAAACAGAAGGATGAGATATTAAGTAAAAATGAAGAGCTGCTGAATCTTAATCTTGAAAAAAATAACCTGATCGGGATTGTTGCCCATGATTTGAAAAGCCCGCTTAACCAAATCAAGGGGCTGACAACTCTCATAAAGATGACCACAAAAAATCCCGACCCTGACACAGTCAATTACCTTGGACTTATTGAAAATAGTTCGAACCGGCTGAGCGATATGATTTCAAAAATCCTCGACATTGAGGCGATTGAATCGAAGCAACTGAATCTTGCAATTCGAAAAATTAATATTTCAGAAACTATTGAGGGTATCGTCGGCCGGTTCACAATGGATGCCAACCAAAAACAAATTGTGCTTCATTATCAGAACTCTCAACCTTTACAAATTGATGCCGATGCTGACTATATCAATCAGATATTTGAGAATCTGCTTTCCAATGCAATCAAATTTTCTCCAGCAGGCAAAAACATTTATATCGCGGTTACTGCAAAAGAAGGGAAAGTTATTCTGATGGTGAAAGACGAAGGGCCGGGCATGACCAATGACGATAAGAAGAAACTTTTCAATAAATATCAAAAGCTGAGTGCGCGCCCTACGGCAAATGAATCTTCCACCGGGCTTGGACTTTCTATTGTGAAGAAATTCGTTGAAGACATGAACGGTAAAATATGGTGCGAAAGTGAAGAAGGAAAGGGCGCATCTTTTTTTGTGCAGTTTGACAGCGTGCAGGAGTAAAGAGTTATTGAAAGTTTAAAACTTAGCCTTGTATTCTTAAAACGCATATATGACAACGCGCGCCATCATTCAATATGTAAAATCACATTCTGCCGGAAAAGTAAAAATTGCATACTCCGACATCGATGGGATTCTGAGAGGAAAATATATTTCCACGGACAAATTTCTCTCGCTCATTGATAAAGGCACAACCTTTTGCGATGTAATCTTTGGTTGGGATAGTAGTGATGTCGCTTATGATAATGCAAGTTATACCGGCTGGCACTCTGGCTACCCCGATGCGCCAGCTCGACTAGATCTGAGCACGTTCAGAAAAATTCCGTGGGAAAACGATTTATCTTTTTTCCTTGGCGAATTGATGGACAAAAAAAATAAGCCCTCACACGTATGCCCGCGCCAGTTGCTGAGAAAAGTCTTGGCTGATTCTAACAAAGAAGGGTTCACTCCTTTTTTTGCGCAGGAGTTTGAGTGGTTCAATTTTGCCGAGACTCCGCAAAGCGCGCGCGCGAAAAATTACAAAGACTTAACTCCGCTCACGCCCGGTATGTTTGGTTATTCTATTTTAAGAACCACTTTGCAAAATCCATTTTTTCATGATCTTTTCGAATTGCTGAATAGATTTAATGTGCCTATTGAAGGCCTGCATACAGAAACCGGACCGGGTGTACTCGAAGCCGCTATAACTCATTCGGAAATCTTAGAAGCAGCCGATCGTGCTTTACTCTTTAAGACTGCTGTAAAAGAAATCGCTTACCAACACGGCATCATGGCTACGTTTATGGCAAAGATCAGCGAGAGCCTTCCGGGTTGCGGCGGTCATGTGCATCAAAGTTTGTGGGACAAGGCCGGAAAGAAAAACCTTTTTCACGATGCAACGGACAAGCACAACATGAGTGCCATCATGAAGAGTTATATAGCGGGGCAGTTGTATTGTCTCCCGCATATTTTACCAATGTATGCGCCAACGGTGAACAGCTACAAACGACTTGTGGAAGGGGCGTGGGCGCCTACAACACTTACGTGGGGAATTGATAACCGTACTGTTGCACTACGAGTATTAAGTGGCGGCGCAAAGTCCTGTCGGTTAGAGACTCGTGTCATCGGATCGGATGTAAATCCATACTTGGCGATGGCTGCGGCACTGGCTTCGGGACTTTATGGAATCAAAAAGAAAATGAAACTTCAACCAGCTACTTCAGGAAATGGTTATCGTGATTACTCACACGGCACTTTGCCAACCACATTAAATGATGCTACAGAAACGATGAAGCGTTCAACAATAGCGAAAGAGATTTTCGGAGAGAAGTTTACTGAGCATTTTGTGCAAACCCGCGAATGGGAGTGGCGCCAGCATTTGAAACCCGTTACGGATTGGGAGATGAAAAGGTATTTTGAGATTATTTAATACACTTATTAATTATGATCAAATGCTCCACAGGCAAAAGAGTTTATTTAACTGAAAGCCTTGCTGAGGATGCGCTGATTGATGCTCACAGTCGTAATGACTATTCAGGATCGGGCCCCGTTAATATTTATCGATGTGAAGAGTGTGGTTACTATCATTTCACATCAAAAGGGATGATGAATGAAAAACTGGCTTCGCAGATATCTAATGGAAAAATGAAAAATCAGCAAGAAGCAAATCGGTGGATGCGCAAGTTGAGAAAGTAAGACTCAGTGTTTGGTTCAGGAAAAAATTAGCCTTCAATTTTTAAAAGTTTTAACTTGAAGGCATGAGTACACTCCAACGATTTCACCAGCTCAAGTCTCTCCGCGCCAGAAAAATTAATATTGAACGCGCTTTTAAAGATTCGTTTTTTATTCTCTTGGGTGTGGCTGCTGCTGGCTTTGGCCTGAAAGGTTTTTTGCTGCCAAACCATTTTCTGGATGGAGGTGTGATGGGTATTTCATTGTTGGCAAATTTGTTGTCAGGTGTTGATCTTTCTATTTTGGTGCTGCTGATAAATCTGCCCTTTATCATTATCGGTTACACTCAAGTCTCGAAGTTGTTTGCTATAAAAACTTTGATCGGTATTATTCTGCTAGCCTTATCTCTTGCGTTTATAGAATTCCCAACGATCACCAGCGATAAACTTCTTATCGCTTTCTTTGGCGGATTCTTTCTAGGTGCCGGCATAGGACTGTCTATTCGTGGTGGAAGCGTGCTTGACGGAACTGAAATACTGGCAATTTACTCCAGTCGCAAAACTACGCTCACTGTGGGTGACATTATTCTTGTTTTTAACATCATTATATTTTCTGTGGCAGCCTATCTGATGAATATTGAGACGGCATTGTATGCCATACTTACGTATCTCGTAGCCAGTAAAACAGTCGATTTTGTTGTGCATGGTATTGAGGAGTATATCAGTGTGATGATTGTATCAGAGAAGAGTAACGAAATCAAAGATGCTATTATCCATAAAATGGGCCGTGGTGTAACTGTTCTCAAAGGCAAGAGCGGCTTTGGTAAGAAAGGACATCGCACGTTTGATGTGGATATCATTTTCTCGGTTATTACGCGGCTTGAGTTACAAAAATTAAAAACTGAAATTGCAAAAATCGATCTCGATGCTTTTGTCGTCGAGAATAGTGTTAACAATATCAAAGGCGGGATGATAAAGAAGCGGCCTTTGGAGGAATAGACTTAATTTTATGGATATGAATATCATCCCCATGGTCAAATGTAAGAACATGGAAGAATCCATTTCCTTTTATACTTCCATTCTTGATTTTGAATTTGTTGGCACTTGGCCCGAAACAGGCTCCCCTTCGTTTAGTATTTTGAAAAGGGATGGAGCAGAGATTCATCTTTCCACTCACAGTGGTGACGGCACTTTTGGAAACGTGATGTCGATCATCGTTGGGGATATTGATACACTGTTTAAAAAATATAGTAACCGAGGGTTGAATACGGCTCACAAAAGGGAATCGCCTGTCAATCAGGGCCCGTTGGACCAAACTTGGGGCACAAGAGAGTTTTATGTAGATGATCCTAACGGCAATACTATTAGATTTATCAGTCGATAAAATAACACCACTTTATGTACACAATACCATTTCAGTCAATTGACTGGGAATCCATTGAAAAGACTGAACACAAAGGCGAAACGGGCATCGCGTTTTGGCAGACTTTGAAATTGGACGGATTGCGGATGCGCATTGTAGAATACTCACATGGTTATCTGGCCGATCATTGGTGTCAGAAAGGTCATGTTGTCCATTGCCTCGAAGGCGAATTTGTAAGCGAGATGGAAAACGGAGAAAGGTTTACACTCGCAAAAGGAATGACTTATGTTGTATCGGATGACCTCAGTTCGCATCGATCGATATCAACCAATGGCGTGAAGTTGTTAATCATTGATGGGAATTTTTTGAAACCAACGAGTAAGTGAGCTCATCCATTGATTTAAAAAAGAAACTTCACAGCTACTGTGTTGATTTTGTGAGACAACGGATTGAGGCTGCAAAGCAAGTCATGGACTCGGCTCAGGAGTCGGCCAACCAGGAGGAGAAGAGCAGCGCAGGTGATAAATATGAAACCGGCCGCGCAATGGCACAGCTAGCGCGCGATCAAGCAGCCCAACAATTGGACGAAGCACTTAAATTGAAGTCGGTGTTAGATCAGATCAATCCTGGTGCATCTCTTGCCAAAACTGGATTAGGGGGTTTGGTGATTACCGATCAAAGTCGTTTTTACATTTCCGTCAGTGCGGGTAAATTTGAAATGGATGGAATAGAATACATGGCAATCTCGCCACAGTCGCCTATCGGAAAGTTGCTGCTAAACCATCAAGTCGATGATGTGATCACCTTCAATAAACAGCAGCAGACAATTATTAAAATTCTCTGACTAGAGCTTCTATTTTGAATCTCAGTTTCCATTCTTAAGGCGCGAGCAGAATTCAATGGCCTGGAAAAAGCCTCATAAGCTTGGTTTTGCAGACTAGGCAGATCTCCTCTATTTTAATTATTTAGAAATATTCTAAATAAAGATTGACTTATATCAATCAACAACACATATTTGCCACTCTTTAGAATAATTCTAAATAAAATCAGATATGAAACTACTATTTACTCCAGTTTTCTGCCTTTTTGCTTTCGGCTTTGCAAATGCGCAGACAGGAACAATTGAAGGGAGAATAAAAGATACTTCTGGAAAAGTGGTGGTGAATGGCCATGTTATTCTGGAAAAAACTAAGTATGGCACCGAAAGCGACAACTTTGGAGAGTATCATATAAAAGCACCTGCAGGAAACTACTCAATCCGGTTTTCAGCAATTGGATACAAATCCATTACAAAAACCATTGAGGTAAAAACAGATGAAATAGCCGAGGTCGATTTTGAAACCGAGGAGAAAGTTGAGATGCTGCACGAGGTGGAGATTTCGGGCGTCAAGTCGATTACCGGGATGGGTTACATGGACGACCATGGAGGAGTAATCTATTCTGGCAAAAAAACTGAGGTGTTGCTTTTAGACAGCCTTGATGCCAATACAGCACAAAACAACCCCCGACAAGTTCTCGGGCGCGTGCCTGGTGCAAATTATTCTGAAACAGAATCCAGCGGTTTCCCATCCAACGGAATTGGCTTTCGCGGACTTAACCCAACGCAATCTATCGAGACCAACACTCGGCAAAATGGTTACAATATCACGGGTGATCTCTATGGTTATCCTGAGTCGTATTACCTGCCAACTCTTGAAGCAGTAGAAAGAATTGAGGTGACTCGCGGCGCTTCCTCGTTGCAGTTCGGTCCGCAGTTTGGTGGAGTCATCAACTATATCATGAAAAAAGGAAGCACCAGTAAGCCGATCGAGATAACTACACAACAAACGGGCGGAAGTTTTGGAATGTACAACTCATTTACATCTGCCGGAGGACAGGTGGGAAGGTTCAATTACTATTCTTACTTGCAATATCAGGGATCACAAGGCTGGAGACCCAATTCAGATTATAAAAAAATTACCGGCTATGGACGGATTGAATATCAAGCTTCAGAAAAAATCAAGGTAGGCGCTGAGTATTCGATACTGCGAAACCGTATTCACATGCCCGGTGGTTTTACAGACAGTTTGTTTAATGCGAACAGTCGCGCATCCTACCGTGCCCGAAATTGGCTGAGAAGTCCATGGAATATTTTTGCGGCTACATTCGATTGGAAGATTTCACAGGGTACGTTCTTGAATGTAAAATCTACATTTAATTCCAGCGCCCGTGATTTGGTGTGGCGTAATGAAGACGGAGGGCCTCAAGCAGTAGACGCAATTGATCCTATTACCAACACGTATAGCAATCGCGAAGTAGAGCACGAGGGTTTTAATAGCAACACAACCGAGGTCCGTTTACTTTCTCATTACAAATTGGGCAGGATGAATAATACGCTTGCAGCAGGAGGAAGATTTTTTTATGGAAAAATGAAACGTCAGGAGGGCGGGGTTGGTACAACAGGTTCCGATTTTGATTTGAACCTGGTAGGGCCTTATGAAAATGACCTCAACTTCACTACGACCAACCTAGCTCCATTTATCGAAAACACTTTTCGTTTTGGAGAGAAACTATCCGTCACACCGGGGATGCGCTACGAATACATCAATTCGACAGTAAAAGGATATAGCCTTAGTGATGATGAAAACAGTGTCGTTTATTCAGACCGATCTAAGAATCGTTACATTTTTCTCACAGGCATTGGACTTCAGTTAAGAACTACTTCGTCTACAAATATTTATGCCAACTGGTCGCAAGCCTACAGGCCGATGGATTACTCAAGCCTTACACCGTTTGGAACAATTGTAACAGTTGACCCTAAAATGAAAGATTCCAACGGATATAACAGTGACTTAGGATTTCGGGGCTCCGTGAAAGATTTTCTAAATTTTGATATTGGCGCGTTTTATCTGCAATACAACAATCGTGTCGGGATGATTGAGAAAACCGATGCCAATGGAAATCAATATCCCTACCGCACTAATGTAGCCAACAGCGTACACAAAGGATTTGAAACTTACGTTGAATTCAATCCTGTTAAAGCATTTCTGGGGTATTCAAGGTGGAGCATAAGTTTCTTTAACTCTTTGGCGCTAATCAACGCCAAATACACTTCAGGAGAATACAATGGAAACTACGTTGAGTACGCACCTACAAGCATTGAGCGTTTTGGCACCAATCTGGTGGTAGGAAAATTCTCGACCACGTTCTTGGTCAGCAGCACGGCAAAATCGTATGGTGATGCAGGTAATTCACAAACTCCATCGGCTGATGCAGTGGCAGGCATAATCCCGGCGTATACCGTGTTGGATTGGTCTGGTACAATTCATATCAAAAACTACAACCTCAAATTCGGAATTAACAACCTTGCGGATAAACGCTACTTCACTTTGCGCACCGGCGAATACCCCGGCCCGGGAATCATTCCTTCCATCGGAAGGAGTTTGTACATAGGTATTGGCGCAAAATTTTAAACAGGTTGACCGGATTCGATTAAGACAAAAAAATTATGAAAAACACATTTACCAAAAGTACAGTTGCAGTTGGTTTTGTTGCGGCCTTAGCAATAATGGGCTGCCAGAATGATTTCGACAATATAAAAACGGAAAGTCTCCCGATAAGCAATGATCAGCAAGTTGCCATTCAAGGCCTGGCGCAAATTGAAAAATCAATTGTTTCAAATTTTGTAACGGCAACAGCCAATTTATATAATGGCGTAACTACATTTGAATCCGTTACTTCTGATACCAACCTCGGTCAGGTGCAAAATCTTTGGAAACTGGCACGCAATCCATGGGAAAGTAATGAAAGCTTTGCCTTCGGGCCTGTGGAAAATGAAGGCATAGATGGCAACTCAGATGATTGGCCTTTTGATATCACCGCATTCGCATCGATACTTAATTCCAGTCAGGTTCTCGATCAGGCGTATGTTACACAAATGACTACCACTACCAAAGGTTTTCATGCCATAGAATATCTGCTTTTTGGATTGGATGGAGCTAAGACAGCAACTGATTTCACAGCCCGTGAATTGCTAATGCTGGATCTGCTTACATCCGATCTAAATACACAAGCCAACAAGCTCAACTCGAGCTGGACTACCGGAACTACCAACAGTTTTTATGATGCTTATGTATCGGCAGGAGCGGGCTCTGATTTATATCCGACCACTCAAGCAGCATTGGGTGACGTACTGGGATCAATGGTTGATATAACTGATGAATTGCCCAACAGTAAAATTCAGATTCCACTCACCTTGCAAAGCAGCGCGTATTTAGAATCGAGGTTTTCCGATTATTCTTATTACGACTATCTGAATAATCTCAATGGAGTGTATGCCGCTTATACAGGTCAATATGGAGACATTACTACACAAAAGAATTTCAGTAGTCTCGTTGTCGCAGCCAATCCGTCGGTGAATGATAAAGCTATAACGCAATTCAAACTGTGCATAGCGCTGATGGAACTGATCCAGCCAGCGTCTATGAATCAGGCAATAATTATAAAACAAGATCAACTTAAGGAAATCGTGACGGAATTACAGAAGCTTAATAAAATTTTAGATGAAGACGTACGTGAAGTGTTGGGATTGTAAACTTCTTGTCGTTGCTTTTCTGCTACTCGCATGTAAAGAAAGCAGCCCTCCCACAAATGCGAGCATCGATCCGGACGAAGCCTACTCAGGCGGAAGTACCACTTCATTTGATGCTACCAGCCGGGCGTTTACTTTTCCTCTGGCGAATATTACCGCAACATCGCTGGCAGCTCACAGGGCTGGCGATGCTGTTTTTGAAGGGACATTTGTGACACCGCCGGCACTTGTCAATGGAGGACTTGGCCCTATCTATAATAATACCTCATGCAAATCATGGCATAACAATGATGGAAGGGCAAGACCTCCACTGGCCACCGAACAATTTGGCGGACTACTTTTCAGAGTCAGTGCGTCGGGGAGTGATGTTAATGGCGGACCGATACCGCTAACCGGCTTCGGACTTCAAATACAAACGCATGCCGTTGTAAGTACAGTACCCGAAATGAGCATTTCCATTTCTTATGTAGAAATACCAGATGCCTTTGCCGATGGACAAGTGTATAGTTTGCAGAAGCCAACTTACACGATGGTTAATCCGTACATTCCTGTTCCTGCAGGCGCAATGATTTCACCACGGATAGCGAATGCAAATTTTGGACTTGGTTTATTAGAAGCAGTGCCTGAGCAAACGATACTTGGTTATGCAGACGAAAACGATGTTAACGGTGATGGCATCTCGGGAAAAGCGAATTATGTTTATGATCAGTCTCAGGATAAAGTTGTGTTGGGTCGCTTTGGATGGAAAGCATCACAACCTACGCTGATACAGCAAGCCGCCGCAGCCGCAAATGGAGATATGGGTATTACGTCACCCTACTTTCCAGATGAATCGAGCAAAGGGCAACTACAGGATGTACCCGCACATGATCCTGAAATAAGTTCTGATCAGCTGGATGCTATAAAAGTTTACCTTCAAACTCTGGCGCCTCCGGCAAGGCGCAATGTCACTGACGAAACAGTGCTAAGAGGGAAGGCTCTGTTCATTCAAGCTCAATGCTCGGCTTGTCATATTCCCAAAATGCAGACTGGCTCTGATGAGCTTTCCGAACTTTCCAATCAAACTATTCGGCCCTATACCGATTTATTACTTCATGATATGGGTGACGGCTTGGCCGATGGCCGGCCGGATTTCAAAGCTTCAGGTAGTGAATGGCGAACTGCTCCACTTTGGGGAATTGGTCTCGTACAAATCGTAAATGGTCACACCAACTTTCTTCATGATGGTCGGGCACGAAGCCTGATGGAAGCTGTGCTTTGGCATAGTGGTGAAGCCGAACAGGCAAAACAAAATGTAAAAAAGATGAACTCTGACGACCGGAATGCGCTAATAAAATTTTTAGAATCGCTCTAGTAACTGAAGCGACAATTTATTTGGCTCCCTTGAGTTCTTCAGCAATCATTAGCACAAAATCTTTCCCTTTCAAAAATCCTTTGCCCCACTCGGCATCATACTTGTCAGTGATTCCGAGCGCAGGAATTTCATCAGGTTTTTTTCCTTTTTTAAGGGCAGCAACTACTTGATCGCGAATGTCGGCCAGTTTGTCCCTGAAAACTTTTACATCTGATTTCGTTGCCAGTTCCCCGTGGCCGGGAATAATAACAGATTTATCGTTAAGCAAAGGCAACAACTTGTCGAGTACAATAATAAATCCGTTCACAGAACCTCCACTCGAATAATCGATGAATGGATATCCATAGCGAACAAATACATCGCCGGTGTGAAATACATCTGCTTTTATAAAATGAATAATTGCATCTCCGTCGGTGTGGCTGGTTTCTTTATAATGGAATACATCAATGTCTTCATCATTCAAGTGCATCCGAATTCCATTTTCGAAAGTAATTACAGGCCAGGCTGCCGGATCTCTGGGTGGTGTAGTGCGGTTAAGCCTGGGATTGATCTGCTCTTTCATCATCCTTTCGCGCACATGTTCTTGCGCCAGGATGGTAACTCCGCTTTTCTGAAAATTTTCGTTTCCTCCGGTGTGGTCTCCATGAATGTGCGTATTTATCAAAAATCGAATCGGGTTTGTATCTAAGGAATTAATACTTGCCTTAATCTTATCGCTAAGAGGAGCGTACTGATCATCAATCACCAGATTCCCTTCTTTGCCGGTAAGCAACCCGATATTGCCGCCCGATCCTTTAAGCATGTAAATGTTCTCCTTGATTTTGATCGGTCTGATCCGTACGGTGTCAAAATTCTGTTGACCGGCGGCGGCTCCCGAAATCAAAACCAGTGCAAAGGCAAGCTTTTTCATAATCGATTTTTTTCTAAATCTACATTACGAAGCTATTGACTCAAGCTCCATTGGTGTAAATTATGGAACCCTTTTAAGGTTTTTGCAGGTGAACAGGATTTCAGATATTGCGGGCTAAAATTTGCCTTTGAAGCTCCTTCAAAAAGTCGCTCGCACTCTCTATACTTTCTGGGTTTTCCTGGTCTTTACGTCTTTTATGCTTTTGTTTTTGCCTGGGCTTACTCTCCCTTTTTTATTTGGGAATAGAATCAGCTGGATCGGCTATAGTTTTCTGTGGATATGGTCATGGATTTTTAGCAAGCTCACGTTTATTCGCTATGAGTTTCACGGCCGGGAAAATTTCCGCAAGGGCCAATCCTATATTTTTGTAAGCAATCACACGTCCTTCCTCGATTTGCCTGGCTTACGTTTATTAATTCCTGGTGAATTTCGACCGTTGGCTAAAAAAGAATTGCTGAAGATTCCTGTCTTCGGATTAATAGCACGAGGTGCTACGGTGATTGTTGATCGATCGAGCGGAGAGAGCCGCAAGAAAAGTCTGGATCGATTGAAAATGGCATTAGCCGAAGGCATCTCTATTTTGCTTTTTGCCGAAGGCACCCAGAACCGCAGCAAAGAGATATTACAACCCTTCAAAGATGGTGCATTTCGCCTCGCCATCGATACACAAATGCCGGTGTTACCAATGGTTGTTATTGGCGCCGGCCCGCTGATGCCTCCCGGAACCATCAATCTTAGACCGGGTTTGATCAAAATTATTGTCGGGCCCGAGATTTCTGTTACGGGAATGACGGAGACAATTGAGCTAAAGAATCATACTTTTGATGTGATGAGGAATATGATCGTTCAAAACTCATAAGCATGAAAGGCGTGCAGGACATTGTATTAGTGTTTGTAGGCGGCGGCTTCGGAAGCATAGTGCGTTTTTTATTAGGCCGCTCAGTCAACAACTTACACAATCATCATTTTCCATTCGGCACCTTGTCGGTGAATATCGTAGCCTGCCTTGTGTTGGGATTTGTTGTTGGTATTGCAGATCATAGACAAGTAATTTCTCCCGCGGCCCGTTTGTTTTGGGCAGTTGGTTTTTGTGGAGGCTTCAGTACTTTCTCCACATTCAGCGCCGAAACACTTACTTTAATTCAAAGCGGATTCCACTTCTCCACTGTTCTCTATATTATATTAAGTCTGGTACTCTGCCTTGCCGCTACTTATGGCGGAATCTACTTCGGGGAGCACAGTTAGTGCACCGGCATATAAACCACCTTCTTGGTTTCAAAAAATTCCTCTTTGAAATAATCCGGCAGTTCGTAGAGACTGTAAGGTCTTTTCAATTCATTTAGCTCTTCATCCAAGTCACCGCCTTTTAAGTAAAGAATGCCGTTGTCCAATGAATGCTTTGATTCGGTTTTGATACGGTTTTGAACCCAGCCATAGAATTCTTTCATACGCGTGACCGCACGGCTTACCACAAAATCATATTTTGCCTTCACTTGCTCAGCCCGGATTTGTTCAGCCGTTACATTTTTCAGTCCCAGCGACAGCGCTACTTCTTTCACTACCGTAATTTTCTTGCCAATAGAGTCTACTAAGTGAAATTCCGTTTCCGGGAATAGAATAGCCAAAGGAATTCCAGGAAACCCTCCGCCAGTTCCCACATCCATCACCTTCGCACCTGTATTGAATGACATCACTTTGGCAATGCCAAGTGAGTGTAGCACATGGTTCGTATAGATGTTGTCAATATCCTTGCGCGAGATCACGTTGATCTTTTCATTCCATTCTTGATAAAGGCCGCCCAATTGTCCAAATTGATTGCGTTGCTTTTCAGAAAGGGCATTAAAGTAGTGTTCTATGATGGAGGCGTCTTGCAATTGGAAAAGATTTGGAGTTGTTAACTTGTTGTCAAATCAAAAGTAAATGAAAGCAGTAATAAAGTGTATGATAGCTGCTGTTTTTCTAATTGGCTGCAGCCGAAAAGATCAAAGGCCGGAAAATAAAACACTACCCGAAAGAATCGATTCTGTATTTGCTGCTACACCTGATTTTAGCGGTGTCGTTTTAGTTGCAGAAAAAGGCAGGCCTGTCTATTATAAAGCATTTGGGTTTGCCAATGTTGAAGCAAACCTTAAAATGGATACGTCATCTGTTTTTGAACTGGCCTCGTTGTCAAAGCAATTTACAGCCACAATGATTGCGATGCTCCGTGAAAACGGGAAACTGGATTATGATGAACCAATCGAGAAGTATCTGCCTGGCCTTCCATACAACGGAATTACTATCCGCCATTTACTCAATCATACTTCGGGCCTACCCGATTACCAAAAGCTAATGGACGAGCACTGGGATAAATCCAAAGTGGCTGGCAACGGAGATGTAATAGCCAGTCTTAAAAAATTTCACCCTTCTTCATTATTCAAACCCGGGGAAAAATACGAGTACAGCAACACAGGTTATATCCTGCTGGGCAGCATTGTCGAAAAAATTTCAGGAAAAGAGTTTGTTGAGTTTTGCCGAGATCAGATTTTCCATCCATTAAAAATGTCAGCCACTGGTATTCGAACCAAAGCCCAAAAAGATTCAATTAAAAACCTTGCACTTGGATACATTTACGAGACGGAGAAAAAGAAATTCACAAGGGCAGATTCTTTCCCTTCTTCAAATTATACTATTTGGCTTGGCAAGCGGGTTGGCCCTGGGCGTGTCAGTTCTTCAGCTTCCGATTTATTGAAATGGGATCGCGCACTTTACACCAACAAATTGATCAGCAAAGAGACTTTGAACGAAATTTACGCACCGGCAAAACTCAGCAATGGAGAACTTTCAAACTATGGATTCGGCTGGATGCTGAGCAACAATCCTAAACTTGGCAAGGTTGTTTATCATACAGGTGACAATCCCGGCTACAAAACAGAAATCGTCCGCTACATTGAAACCGATAAAACAGTCATCATTCTTTGCAACAATGCCCACGAGAAATTTGCAGAACTAGTCAGAGCAATACAGGCACAACTCGAAAACGAATAGCTGAACTACCTTTTCAGGAATTTGTAAATGCCTCTTGCATTGTTCATCGGGTCATGAACTGCAACAACGTAGTATCCTACAGGGAGGTCTTTCACTTTCACGCGGATTTCATATTCATCCAATACTTCTGTTTCCAGTTCTATTGAACTACCAATGATGGAATGAAAAGCCAGGCGTGATGTTTTGGCAACCGGTGATTCAAATTTTATTGTGAGATAGTCAACAGCGGGGTTAGGATAAACCTGAGCTATTTTAGCCGGGTCGCCCGGACGAAAGCCTTCATCATGAATCTGACCAAAGCACGCTTGGCCGGTAATCATGACAATAATAAGGAGTAAAGTGGCTTTCATTTAGGTTATTAATGAGTGTTTACGCAATTAATTACCATTTGGATGCAAACAGTAAGCCAAAAGTTTAATTCTTCCGCAATTTTTTGGGGAAGCCCTCGTTAGGCCGACCGTATCTTTTTGAAGGAATACGGAATCCAGTCAACTAAATCGTTTGCGGTGATTGAATCCATTCCTAATTCATTTGCTGCCAAGTCACCAGCCAGTCCATGAAGATAGACTCCAAGCAACGAAGCGTCTTTGCAAGAATACCCTTGCGCTAGCAGAGCGGTAAGAATTCCGGTAAGCACATCGCCACTGCCGCCCTTGGCCATGCCCGGGTTTCCGGTTGAGTTGAAATAGACATTTCCATCCGGACAAGCGATTGAAGTATAAGCACCTTTCAAAACGATAACCGATCGAAGCTTTGTTGAAAGATTCCTTAGAAGTTCAAGCCTCTCAAAGTCATTTGCCCAACTTCCTGCCAGTCGTTCAAATTCTTTTGGATGAGGAGTGAGAATGCTGTTTTCGGGAATGAGTTGAAGAAGCTCGGGGTTTAATGATAGAATATTTAGTCCATCTGCATCAATAACCATGGGCTTTTTGAATTGCTTCATGGTTTTAGCGAAAGCCTTTATTGTTTCAGAGTCAGTCCCCAAGCCGGGGCCGATTCCTATGGAAGAATAACTCAGGTTTTCGGGAGGAGACGAGAAATAATTTTCGTTGAAATCCACCAAAGCCATTGCTTCCGCCACTGCGGTCTGAATGATTGTATAACCACAGCGAGGTACATGTGTTGTCAGTAAACCCAAACCCGATCGCAGTGCAGCCTTAGCGGCTAAAATGCAAGCGCCCATTTTCCCAAACGATCCTGCAATAAGCAATGCATGACCATAATTTCCCTTGTGCGAAAAAATTTCACGCGGCCTGATGATTTGTTTAATATCTATTTCCTGAGCGAAAAAATTTTGAACAGGCGCTGTTTTCAAAAATTCATAACTCAAGCCAATATCCACTACGTGCCATTGCCCAACCCATATGGAATTTTCCGGAAAAAGAAAAGCAAGTTTTGGTAATTGAAATGAAACTGTATGATGTGCTCGCACGATTTCGCCTGAAGATGGTGAGTCGGCAAATAAGCCAGACGGAGTGTCAACGGCTATTCGGATCGCTTCCGTTTGATTAATGCACGAGATAACTTGGGCATAGATTCCTTCGGCAGGCCGCGAAAGCCCCGAACCTAAAACGGCATCAATCAATACAGTGCACTCGGTAAACAATCCCCGATCTGATGATTTAGAAATTTCTAAGATGTTGTTGCCTTGTAATCTGCCAAGGTTTTTTTTGAGACTTTCTGTTTCGCTCATCTCACCTCGTACAATCCAGGTTCTCACTAAATAACCGCGCTCCTTCAGCATCCGAGCTATGCCAAGCCCATCGCCACCATTATTACCGGTGCCACAGACAATTCCAATTTTTTTGTCAGGCCTGATTTGTTGAACGAACCATTCGGTAAATGAGTGGCATGCGCGTTCCATCAAGTCGATGGCAGCAACAGGCTCATTCTCGATGGTGAACTTATCAAGCTCCCTGATTTGTTGTGACGAAAGGATTTTGAGCATACGTTACGCTCAAGCTTACTTTTTCTCTACCTCTTCTTTTGCTTTTTGAATGGAAGCATTAATCAGTTCGCGCACCTTCTTGATTTTTTCCATTTCATTCTCAAGATATTCCCGGGCAGTTTCCTGATTTGCAGAGTCGGGCAGTGGATTAAAGTGGTGCATCCAGTCCATCATCGAATGATCGGCCGAATCAAGTTCCGCTATAATTTGGTCGAGTTGTTTTTTTTTATCGGCTACAATATTGGGGGTGCTGGCAATTTTATCCTGAAGTCCCTTTTTCAGTTTATAGATTTCATCCGTTTTTGGCATTACTTCATCATGCACTTCCATTACCTGCTCGTACAAAGCCTGATTAGGATTATCAGTTGAGACTTCTTCAGGCTGATCATGATGACTGGATTTTCCACAGGCCGCCAACAATACAGAACACAGAATTAAGGTCTTAAATGGAGTTTTCATAACGCTTTTTGTTGTGATTGACCTATGCAAGTTGCCACTTTTTCCGCACCTTTTAATTGACTCAATGTTTTTTGGAAAGGCTACTTTTACATTACATTCCAATTCGTGCCTTCGGATTGTCAAAAAATCCCTACGCCTGCTTATTGCATGATTACTTAATTTGAATACCTTTGCAGTCCTTATTTTTGAAGGGTATTAAAATAAATTATAAATGCCTACCATTCAGCAACTTGTAAGAAAAGGACGGGTCAAATTGACATTCAAGTCAAAATCCCCTGCCCTCGATTCATCCCCTCAGCGCAGGGGCGTATGCACTCGTGTGTACACAACCACGCCAAAAAAGCCTAATTCAGCCATGCGTAAAGTAGCCCGTGTGCGCCTTACCAATGGAAAAGAGGTAAACGCCTATATTCCTGGCGAAGGCCATAACCTGCAAGAGCACTCAATTGTGCTTATTCGTGGAGGCCGGGTAAAGGACTTACCAGGTGTGCGTTACCACATTATTCGGGGTGCATTGGATACCGCGGGTGTGAACGGAAGGCTTCAGGCAAGATCTAAGTATGGAGCAAAGCGTCCAAAAGCTGGTGCAGCGGCCGCAGCTGCTAAAGGCGCGCCAGCAGCCAAAGGAAAAAAATAAAGAGAACTGATCATGAGAAAAGCAAAACCTAAAAAGAGATATCTTCTTCCTGACCCTAAGTTCAATGATACTTTGGTAACAAAGTTTGTGAACTATATGATGGAACAAGGCAAGAAAAGTACAGCCTACACTATCTTCTATGATGCCATCGAGCAAGTAGAAAAAAAGGCAGGTGGTGAGCCTGGATTGGAGGTATGGAAACGCGCCATGAATAATGTAATGCCTGGCGTGGAAGTGAAAAGCCGCCGTGTAGGTGGAGCTACTTTTCAAGTGCCAGTAGAAATCAGGCCCGAACGTAAGGTTAACCTGAGCATCAAATGGTTGATCGACTATTCACGTGCGCGTGGTGAAAAAACCATGATGGATAAATTGGCGGCTGAGATTTTGGCAGCATCCAAGGGTGAAGGTGCAGCTATCAAGAAAAAAGATGATACACACCGCATGGCCGAGGCGAACAAAGCATTCTCTCATTTCAGATTCTAATAGTACATGGCAAGGGACTTAAGATACACCAGAAACATTGGTATTGCTGCTCACATCGATGCAGGTAAAACAACTACCACCGAACGCATCCTTTATTATGCAGGGGTGAACCACAAAATCGGGGAAGTGCACGATGGTGCAGCCACGATGGACTGGATGGCGCAGGAGCAGGAGCGTGGTATTACAATCACTTCCGCTGCCACTACAGTTTATTGGAAATATAGAAAGAACGACTACCACGTAAACATTATCGATACCCCTGGCCACGTAGATTTTACGGTTGAAGTGAACCGGTCTCTTCGTGTATTGGATGGTCTCGTGTTTTTGTTTAGCGCAGTAGATGGTGTTGAGCCACAGTCGGAAACCAACTGGCGTTTAGCTGATAATTATAAAGTAGCCCGTATCGGTTTCGTAAATAAAATGGACCGCTCAGGCGCTGATTTCCTTGGTGTTTGCAAACAAGTAAAAGAAAAACTAGGTAGCAAAGCGGTAGCGCTTCAATTACCTATCGGTGCAGAAGATCAATTCAAAGGTGTTGTTGACTTGGTTAACAATCGCGGAATCATCTGGAATGAAACCGATAAAGGTATGACTTACGAAGTTATACCTGTGCCTGCCGATATGGTTGAAGAAGCTAAAGAATATCGTGAGAAACTTCTTGAGGCAGTTGCCGAATATGATGAGACCTTGATCGAGAAATTCTTTGAAGATCCGAATTCAATCACTGAAGCTGAAATATTGACTGCTCTCCGTAAAGCGACAATCGATATGAAGATTGTGCCGATGGTTTGCGGTTCTTCATTCAAGAACAAAGGTGTTCAGACAATGCTGGACTATGTGATGGAATTGTTGCCATCACCGATGGACAAAGATGTAATCATTGGAACTGATCCTGATACTGATTTGCCTGTTACCATTAAGCCAGATGAGAACGAGCCTTTTGTAGCGCTGGCTTTCAAAATTGCAACCGATCCATTCGTAGGGCGTTTGTGCTTTATCCGCGCTTATTCAGGCGTGTTGGAATCGGGTTCTTACGTTTATAACACGCGTACTGAATCGAAAGAAAGAATTTCGCGTGTGTTTCAAATGCATGCTAACAAGCAAAACCAAATTGACAGACTTCCGGTAGGTGATATCGGAGCCGTTGTTGGATTTAAAGATATCAAGACCGGTGATACACTTTGTGATGAAAAACGCAAAGTGATATTGGAATCAATGGTATTCCCTGAGCCTGTTATTGGATACGCTATTGAACCTAAGAAGCAAGCCGATGCAGATAAGCTGGGTATGGCTATCTCAAAATTGGTTGAAGAAGATCCTACGTTGCGTGTGAATACCGACCACGAAACTGGTCAAGTTATTCTTCGAGGAATGGGTGAATTGCACCTTGAAATTATCATCGACCGTTTAAAGCGCGAATTCAAAGTGGAAATCAACCAGGGCGCTCCTCAGGTTGCTTACAAAGAAGCACTTACCAAGTCTATTGAGCATAAAGAAGTTTACAAGAAGCAGACCGGTGGTCGTGGTAAATTTGCTGATATCGTATTTGAAATCGGGCCTCGCGAATTGGGACCTGAAGACAAGCCAGGATTGGAGTTTGAGAATGACATCGTAGGTGGTGTTATCCCTCGCGAATTTATTCCTGCAGTGCAGAAAGGATTTGAGCAATCAATGGTAAATGGTCCGTTGGCCGGCTACCCGATCGACTCAATGAAAGTGCGCTTGTTCCATGGTTCATATCATGATGTTGACTCTGACTCATTATCATTTGAATTGGCAGCTCGTATTGGATTTAAAGAAGCAGCCAGAAAATGTGGCCCTCAATTGCTTGAGCCAATCATGGGCGTGGAAGTGATTTCACCTGATGAATACACAGGTTCAGTGACCGGAGATCTTAACCGAAGACGCGGTGTGATGAAAGGAATGGATACACGTGGCGGAGCGCAGGTAATTAAGGCTGATGTTCCTCTTTCGGAATTGTTTGGTTACGTAACTGACTTACGTACTATTACTTCCGGACGTGCATCGGCATCACTCACGTTCTCTCATTATTCACCGGTTCCTCGTAACTTGGCCGAAAAAGTAATAGAAGAAGTAAAAGGTGCTGCAGTAGCAAAATAGATTTGAAATAAATTATTTGAACATTCCCAGGCGGGGAGTAAAATCAAAAAAAGATGAACCAAAAAATCAGGATTAAACTTAAATCGTACGATCACAATCTCGTAGACAAGTCTTCTGAGAAAATTGTACGGGCTGTAAAAGCTACAGGTGCTGTGGTAAGCGGACCGATTCCGTTGCCTACCGAAAAAGAAAAATTTACAGTGTTACGTTCCCCACACGTTAACAAAAAATCTCGTGAGCAATTTCAATTGTGCACATACAAGCGTCTGGTAGATATCTACTCAAGCAGCCCTAAGACAGTGGATGCCCTGATGAAACTTGAGCTTCCCAGTGGAGTTGATGTAGAAATCAAAGTGTAGTTTTACTTTTCCCGATATTCGAAGCATCCCGGTTTCGCCAGGATGCTTTTCTTTTGTCTTCAAAAAACGATCATGGCTTTACTTGAGAAAAATTTATTTGTTAAAAAATCAACTTTGCCGGGAGCCGGTAAAGGACTGTTTACGAAAGTTCTTATACCTAAAGGAACCCGTATAATTGAATACAAAGGAGAGGTTGTAACGTGGAAGGAAGTGGAGAAAATGGCCGATGACCGCAACGGTTATGTCTTTTATTTCAATAGCAAGTATTGTTTAGACGCCTGGAAGACAGATAAATCTATTGCTCAGTATGCAAATGACGCCAAGGGAATCACCCGTCTCCCGGAAGTGAAGAACAACTGCGAATATGTTACCGAGAAAAAAAGGTGTTATATCGAATCAGTAAAAGCTATACCGGCTGGCTCAGAAATTTTTGTAGGCTATGGAGCTGAGTACTGGCAAGTGATCAGGTACAATGTAAGGTTAGAACAAAAAAACAGAGAGAAAGAGGGTAAAAAAAATTCTCCTATAGAATTGCCGCACCATAAAGCCGCCAAGAGGACCAAGCTCCATCATTAAATCAAAAAGGGTCAGTTATTTGGCCCTTCTCTAATCATTAAAATTAATTGGTAACTGAAAGCGTTCAGCGTAATGTTACCTTTGCCGCATGCAAAAAAACCTAAACGTTGCTCACGAAGGGTTTTTAAAAAATCTTTCCATTCCTGCTTTCAACGAAATGCAGGTCACAACTATTGAAAAGGCTGCCGCAGCAAATAATCTGATGCTGCTGGCTCCCACAGGTTCAGGAAAGACTCTTGCGTTTTTAGTACCTATGGTGGATAAACTCCGCCCTGATGCGGTAGGAGTGCAGGCACTGATTGTGGTTCCTTCGCGTGAACTGGCATTACAGATCGAGCAAGTTTTCAGATTGATGAAGACTTCTTACAAAGTGAGTTGCTGTTATGGTGGGCATTCAGTAAAGATTGAGCAGAATAGTTTGAGTGATGCTCCTGCGGTGATTATTGGAACACCAGGTCGACTGGCTGATCATATTTTTAGAAAGTCGTTTGATAGTCGCACGGTGAAAATGGTAGTGCTGGACGAATTTGACAAATCGTTGCAAATGGGATTTCATGAGCAACTGATCGTTATCTTCAAAGCCCTTACGGGAAAACAACAACACCTACTTACTTCGGCAACACGGTTGGAGGTGTGGCCTGACTTCTTGCCATTTACAAAACCAGAGACCATTAACTATCTGAAAGATGAAGCCGATTCTAAGCTGAAATTGAAGTTGATTCATACTTCAAGCATAGAAAAAGTGGAAACACTTATGCGACTCGTGGCAGGATTTAATCAGGAAGTATGCCTCGTATTCTGTAATCATCGAGAGGCGGTTGAGCGTATCAGTGCGCTACTCGCTCAACATAAAATTGAACACGGTATTTTACATGGAGCAATGGAGCAGATTGATCGTGAAAAAAACCTTATAAAATTCAGGGGCGGTGCGCACAATATTCTAATTGCTACCGATTTGGCTTCGCGCGGATTGGATATTCCTGAAATCAAACATGTGGTGCACTATCAATTGCCACCACAGCAGGAAGCTTTTATTCATCGCAATGGGCGAACGGCTCGAATGCAATCCGAAGGACAAGCGTATCTCGTTTTGGCCAATGATGAAACGTTGCCTGGCTACATCGACAAATCAGTGGAAGAAATTTTTGTTGACAAGAAATTGAAGCGACCAATTCCTCCCACATATTCTTGCTTATACATCAGTGCAGGTAAAAAGGATAAGATCAGCAAAGGCGACATTGTAGGGTTGCTCACCAAAAAAGGCGGATTGCAAAGCGATGACATTGGGTTAATTGTAACGCTTGATTTCTCATCGTACGTATCAGTGAAGCGAAGCTTAGTCGACCAGGCGCTGGCGAAGATCAAAAATGAAAAGCTTAAGAACACAAAAGTGAAGATCGAAGTAGCAAGTTGAAGTGCTAATTTTGGTTAGCTCGCCTTAATCCAGAAGTCATTTACCATTAAGCGACATGCACATGCCTTAAGCGCTGAGGCGTCATCACTGAAGTACGAAGGAGAGTGGTAATTCCTGCCTCGAACTCGTAAATCCGTACAGCATAACCCTGCCTTTGTATTTACTAAAGAAATCGATTACATCTTGTGGGTCTTTTACGTGCTGGCGGTTGATATGTGTGATCGTATAATTTTCAGGCAAGCCTATTCTTTTGAAAAGCCCGTCGCGAAGTCTGAATATTTTAACCCCATAGTCAACTTCTTCCAAATTGGCTCCGGTACTCACATCGCTGATTATTTTTCGTCTTACAAAGCCAGTATCTCCTTTTTTATTCAGCAATGTAACTGTAGTTGAAGACGTCTTGCCATCGCGTACATAAGTGATCGCAACTTTATCTCCGGGATAACGATAGCTTAATTCTTCTTCAAAAGCGCTTTCGTTATTAATTTCTATGGTATTGAATTTTGTGATGATATCACCTTCTTGTAAGCCAGCTTTTGCTGCGGCTCCATCGCGTTCAGTACTGCCAAGCAATACGCCTTTAAATTCTTTGACGTTTACATCAAGGTCATACTTTTTGGCATTCTGGAAATCATACTCTATCACATTGCCACCGAAAATCGCTTTTTGCGGAGCGCCATACTTTACCAAATCTTCGACTACTTTTTTAGCAATGTCTACTGGCACCGCAAACGCATATCCGGTATAGGATCCCGTACGTGATAAAATAGCAGTATTGATACCAACAAGGTCGCCATTTTTATTTACCAAGGCACCACCGCTATTGCCCGGATTGATAGCTGCATCGGTTTGGATGAATGATTCGATTGGGAATTTGTCTTCAACAATATTAATTCTCCGGCCTTTGGCACTTACAATTCCCGCAGTGACCGTTGATGAAAGTGAAAAAGGATTACCGACTGCAACTACCCATTCGCCAACAGCCAGAGTTTTTGAGTTTCCTAAAGTAATCGCAGGCAGATTAGTTTCTTTTATTCTCAGCACGGCCAAGTCTGTGGAGGGGTCAGTACCGATCAATTCGGCATCGTACGATTTTTTGTTGTAGAGAACCTGTATCTTTTCTGCCG
>Ga0206976_1036_pt1 | contig 43877 bp, 39 predicted proteins | sample Alteio_BWOrgHeat_82_FD_152926 | JGI IMG/M metagenome (GOLD analysis project Ga0206976, IMG submission 152926) | Enriched cells from forest soil in Barre Woods Harvard Forest LTER site, Petersham, Massachusetts, United States -... | ecosystem: Environmental > Terrestrial > Soil > Temperate forest >... | reverse complement strand
AAAGCAAAGAGTTTGAAAATGTGAAAAATGCAGTGTCTGGCAAACCTGTTCTTACTATTACGGATAGCTTCAACCTTGGCAAAAAAGGAAGCTGTATCAACTTAAAAGTGATTGACGACAAACTTAAGTTTGAGATCAACCAGGCTTCCATGAACGGGGCCTCTCTTAAGGTTGCCGGTCAGCTCAGCAGTATGGCTATTTTGATATAAACTAAACAGTGTAAATTCTTCGGTATCGTCTGATTTTATCTAAGTGAAGTGGGTTTGAATTTTAATGTGTTGACAAATGATAAAGTCAGAGAATTTTTTACAGGAACTTTTTGAAGATTCCAGGGCTATTGTTCTGGTTACCGACGAGCAATACAACATCCGGTATTCGTCTTCGGCCGTAGAATCCATATTGGGTTTAAAACCAGTAGCCGTTGCCGGCAAAAATGTTTTCGAGTTCGCTCCGGCAGAAAAGCGCGACCAATGGAGAAATTGCCTTGAGCAGGCAGGTAAATCAAAGTATGCTGAAATTCATTTAAAATCAGCTGTAGGCGAAGACGTTTATTTTGACGTTTCGGTGGCTAACCGTGTTGCTCACCATGAGATTCGCGGCCTCGTGATCATGCTTCATGATATTACTTCCCGCAAACGGGAAAACCTTGAGCTCGAAAGGGAAAAAGAGCATCTCGATCAATTTATCTTCAAGACCACACACGATCTCCGTGCCCCGATCCATTCGGCTATGGGCCTGATGAATCTTTTGGAGCACGCAAACGGAGCAGACCGGACTAAGTATTTTCAGATGGTCCGCGACACACTTGATAAGCTTGAATCCCTGATCGAAGAGGTTAACCATCTCTATCGTGTGGGCAAAATGGCGGTATCAAATGAGAAGATTGACCTGCGCGCAATGTTGGAGGCGGAAATCGATTCGTTAAAGAACTATCCTAACGCTTCGGGCATTCGCTTTGAATTGGATTGCATTAAGGAAGCGGATCTTTTCTCCGATCCACTACGTGTAAAAACAGTCATTGGGAACATACTTTCCAATGCCGTTAAGTATTCGGATTTGAAAAAAGTAAGCTCCCGGATACAGATTCTTGCAAAAGTAACAGAAGAAAACCTGGAGCTAATGATTTCCGATAACGGAATTGGAATTGCTAAGGAAAGCATCGGCCGTATTTTTGATATCTTTTTCCGCGCTAATACTGAGGCGCCCGGTACTGGCCTGGGTCTTCATATCGTTAAAGACACTATTGAACGACTGAAGGGTTCAATTCAAGTGGAATCTCAGTTAGGTATTGGCACGCAGTTCAAAATTAGCTTACCCAATTTTGCGTTTTCAGCGCATGCCACTGTACTTTCGGGCAATGAAAGTAAAGCAGTGCTTTGATCAGCTGGGCCGTACAATAGAATTCAACTTTCCTCCGCAGCGAATCGTCTCGCTAGTTCCGTCTCAAACCGAATTGCTTTATGATTTGGGAGTTTCTGACCGCGTTGTTGGCGTTACAAAATTTTGTGTCCACCCCGATAGTTGGTACAAGGCCAAACCGAAAGTGGGAGGTACTAAAATATTTCATTTAGATGTGATTGATGAACTCCGGCCTGACCTGATTATTGGCAATAAAGAAGAAAACGAGATTGAGGGAATCAGGCAATTATCTTCAAAATATCCTGTGTGGATGAGCGACATCACCAATTGGGAAAGTGCAATGCAAATGATTAGCGGGATAGGCAATCTGATTGACGCCCGGGCAAAAGCAAATTCCTTAATGGAAGACATCAATAATAGGTTTGAGAATGTAAAGCGATTTGAACCACTACAAACTCTTTATATTATTTGGAAAAAGCCGTGGATGGCAGCCGGAAAAGACACTTTCATTGACTCAATGATTTCAAAAATCGGATTAGTGAATTGTATAGACCAGGGGAGATATCCCGAACTGACCTTAGAGAGCATAATCAAACTTTCTCCCGAGGTTATCCTTCTTTCATCTGAGCCCTTTCCTTTTAAGGAAAAACATATAGATGAACTTCAGCAGGTATTACCTAAATCAAAAATCCTGCTTGTGGATGGCGAAATGTTCTCCTGGTATGGAAGCCGCCTATTGCATGCTCCTGATTATTTCAATTCGCTTGCTCTGTAATTTGAAACCCGAGCGACTTCACATCCTCCCAAAAACCGGGGTAGGATTTATTTACAACTTCTGGTGATTTAATTACCACATCGGTAAGTGTTGCCCAGGGCGCAAACCCCATTGCCATCCGATGATCATGATAGGTTTCAATGGGGACTGTTAACGTTATAATATGCCCCGGGACAAGTTTCCAGTTTCCAGGCGCAGGCTCGCTAAGCTCAGATCCGATTTTCTTTAATTCATTTTGAAGTGCTGCAATCCTGTCGGTTTCTTTAATACGAAGACTTTCCAGACCGGTAAATTCCCCTGTAATACCTTTAGCTGCACAAACCGGAAGTACAGTCTGGGCCAGATCGGGGCAATCTTTGAAGTCCCAAGTCACATGATTCGCCGAATCCGTCTTGGTCAGCTCTAATGAATCATTTTTAAAAACTGATCTTACACCCAACTTTTCCATTATTTCAGTAGCTACCCGGTCACCTTGCAAAGACTTGTCAGAAACATTGGGCAGCGTAATTTTTGCTTCTTGGGCAAGGGCTGTAAACGCAAACCAATAACTGGCTGCCGACCAGTCAGACTCAACGGTAATGCTTGCAGGTTGATAGTTCCCCGCACTAATTTTTACTTTTCCATTACCAAAATCGACTTTCCCACCAAATAATTTCATCAACGATGCCGTCATGGCGATATAAGGTGCGCTTCCGATTTCGCCCTTTAACTGAATGGTCAACCCTTTGGGCAGTGTAGGCGCCATCATCATCAAAGCCGAGATATATTGGCTGCTGACATTACCGGGCATTTCAATAGAATCGGCTTTTTGCGATTGAAAACCCAGCGTTTCAGTTGGAGGAAACCCTTCTTCGCCTTTGTAGGCAATCTCAGCACCGATCTGCCGAAGGGCATCTACAAGTAATCGGACGGGCCGTTGTTTCATTCGGTCTGTGCCGGTAAGAATCTTCTTTTGATTGGTAAGTGCAAAGTAGGCTGTAAGGAAACGCATGGTTGTGCCGGCATCCATTACATCAATGACCTGATCGGTGCTGCTCACAAGTCGTTGCATCAATTGTGTATCACGAGCAACGGAAAGATTACTAACGGTTGATCGGTTGCCAGCCAGTGCGTTTAAGATCAAAGCGCGGTTACTACAGCTTTTTGATGATGGAAGCTGACCGACTGTGCCGGCAAATTTCGGGTTACTTTTTAACAGGATAGACGAATTCAAAATGGTGGTCGTTATAGAGACTGAAAAGTAGTTTTATCAAATCTTTTTTTTTACGAATTGAAACAATTTATTTCAAAATCTGGTTGAAGATGATATGAGCACAACAAGAAAAATAGCAATTGGGTTGGGGGTGGCCGGTGGCGCACTGCTTGCCGCATGGTTACTCACGGGTGACCGCAAGAAAAAGACGAAAGATTTCGTGGCTAAGAGAGCAAACGACTTTAAGAAAGCATTTGCCAAAGACACGGATGTCGAAGATCCGGATGTACACTATGTTTAGAGCGAACGGTAAAAATCAAATGATTTTTCCAGCTCCTCTTTACTGACCACTACATCCCACTTCGCCTTTCCAATCCCTTCCGGCATCGCCATCAAGATTTCATTTCCTTTATTTTTTTTATCCTGGGCCATCAGTTGCATTACCGTTGAGTCACCCCATGGCATTTCCTGCTTTTCAAAGATCTGCAATAAGTAAGTCGTGATTTCTTCAAGTTCTTTAGAGCTAATCAATCCTTGTTCGCCAGCAATAAAGGACTCCATTACCATTCCCATGGCTATGGCCTCCCCATGAAAAATACGGTTCCCATCGGCCAGAAAGTAACTTTCCAGAGCATGGCCGATAGTGTGCCCAAAGTTGAGGATTTTGCGAAGGCCTTTTTCTTTAGGGTCTTTGTCTGTAACAGATTTTTTAAACTGAACCGAGTGCCGGGCAAGTACTTCCCAATCCTGTTCATGCAGATTTTTCTTCCTTACGACCTGCCACATGGCTTCATCAGAGATCAGACAATGCTTGATCACTTCAGCAAAACCGCTGCGTAATTCCCGTTCCGGCAAGGTTTTTAGAAAAATGGTGTTGACCAGAGTTACTTGGGGCTCACAGAAAACTCCTATTTGATTCTTATAATGATCAAAATCGATTCCCAGCTTACCGCCCGTGCTGGCATCGACCTGTGCCAATAAAGTAGTGGGGATAAGGATAAAATCGATTCCTCGTTTATAGGTAGCTGCACAAAACCCGCCCATGTCGCCAAGCACACCGCCACCCACGATTAACAATAATGAGTGACGATCGAAATTCAGATCTGTGAGTTGTTGCCATATCAGTTTGCAGCAATTTAGATTCTTGTGTTCTTCGCCCGGTTGTATTTCAATGATTTGATGTGCCGGCAGGTAGTCTTTGATGGCAGGGTAACAATGAATTCGCGTGTGAGTATCTACCAGGACACCGATTTGGGAATATGTTTTCACCTTTATTAATTCCTGAAAATCGCCCGGTTTATTTATAAATAAAACTGACCCTGTCTGCATTCTTGAGATTTGAGTATAAGCAAAGTAAGGCAAATTATTTATAGGAATTGAAAAGCCGGAGACTTCTATATTTGCACCAAATTTTCCGCATGCCAATTAAACACGTTGTACATTTTGACGATACTGCTGTCGCCTTTTCATATAAAAGTGACAGTGAACTAAAGAAGGCTAACCTTATTTTCTCGCTGGTCAATAATCCGGTCATTTCGGCTATTGCTAGAGGATTAGCCAAAATGAGCCTTTGGTTAAGACTGCCAGTTAAGGGGTTGATCAAGGCGACTGTCTTTAAGCATTTTTGTGGTGGCGAAACCATTGATCAGAGTGATAGTACTATACAAACCCTTGCCAGTTTCGGCATCGGTACCATTTTGGATTATTCCGTTGAGGGTGAAAAAAATGAGGCAGGATTTGAAAAGACCACAGCGGAAATCATCAGCACCATCGAGAAAGCAAAAGATAATCCGGCTATTCCATTTAGTGTTTTTAAAGTAACAGGATTGGCCCCCTTCAACCTTCTTGAGAAAATTCAGGCTAAAGCAAAATTATCTGACGAGGAGACCAAGGCTTGGGCACGTGTGCAGCAACGTGTGGATAGTATTTGTAAAAAAGCATCTGTATGCAGAGTGCCTGTATTGATTGATGCCGAAGATAGCTGGATACAAAATCCGATTGATGAACTTGCTTATGAAATGATGAGCAAATACAACGGCTCCAAGGCGATTGTCTACAATACTTTTCAAATGTATAGAAGAGATATGTTTGGTAATCTTGAAAGGGCCTTTGAAGTTGCCATTGACAAAAAGTATTTTTTTGGTGCAAAACTGGTACGTGGTGCTTACATGGAAAAGGAAGCCGCTCGCGCAGCCAAGCTTGGTTATCCGAATCCAATTTATATGTTCAAAGACGACACCGATGATGCCTTTAATAGAGCGATTGACTTTTGTGTTGATAATAAGCCACATATCGCACTTGTATGTGGCTCGCACAATGAGTACAGCAACCAGTACCTAGCCTGGCTAATGGACATGAAGGGAATTTGGCCCGCTGACGGATCGGTTTGGTTTGCACAACTGATGGGAATGAGCGATAATATTTCATTTAATCTTGCCAAGAAGGGTTACAACGTGGCTAAATATGTGCCCTACGGCCCGGTGGAATCGGTAATGCCTTATTTATTGAGGCGCGCTTCTGAAAACACATCGGTGGCAGGGCAAAGTAGCCGTGAGCTCACCCTTATCCGCAAGGAACTAGAGCGAAGAAGGAATGGGAAGTGATTCGTATTTTTGACCTTATAAATATTTCTAACTAATGGTTTTAACGGAACAAGAACTTATACGCAGACAAAGCCTTGAAGAGCTAAACAAGCTTGGAATCAATCCCTACCCGGCGGAATTGTTTGAAGTAAATGTAACGGCAGAAGATTTTGATAAGAACTATTCTTCCCTTGAAGGAAAGGATTTATCTATAGCCGGTAGGATTATGTCACGCCGGGTGATGGGCAATGCATCTTTTGCCGAACTGCAGGACGAAACCGGCCGCGTACAGGTTTATTTTCGCAGGGATGATCTCTGTGCCAGTGATGACAAAACATTGTATAATACAGTTTTTAAGAAGCTCCTTGATATCGGCGACATCATTGGCATAAAAGGATTTGCATTTACTACTCAAACGGGTGAAAAATCTATTCATGCCAAAAGCTTCACGCTGTTATCAAAATCGCTGAGACCGCTACCTATTGTAAAAGAAACCAAAGACGAGCAAGGCAACATTCATTTGCATGATGCTTTTACTGATCCCGAGCAGCGTTATCGGATGAGGTATGTAGACTTGGTGGTAAATCCGCATGTACGGGAAGCTTTTATCAAGCGTACCAGATTGGTAAACTCCATGCGAGAGTATCTAAATAAACAAGGGTATCTGGAAGTTGAAACTCCGATTTTGCAACCACTTTACGGAGGTGCAGCCGCAAAACCGTTTAAAACCCATCACAATACCCTCGACATGACGCTGTACTTGCGCATAGCAAACGAGTTATATTTAAAACGATTGATTGTAGGGGGATTCAACGGTGTGTATGAGTTTAGTAAAGATTTTCGTAATGAAGGAATGTCACGGTTTCACAACCCCGAATTCACGCAAGTGGAATTGTATGTGGCCTATAAAGATTATCAGTGGATGATGGACTTGGTGGAGGCGATGATTGAAAAAGTAGCCATCGATTTGCATGGAACGACTCAAGTTAAAGTAGGGGAGAATATCATTGACTTCAAACGTCCGTGGAAGAGATTCACCATGTATGAAGCAATTCAACACTTTACAGGAATTGATATTTCTACGATGGACGAAACCCAACTGCGCGACACTTGCAAGCAACTGCATGTGCCAATGGATGCCACGATGGGCAAAGGGAAGCTTATCGATCAGATTTTCGGCGAAAAGTGCGAACCGAACTTAATCCAGCCGACATATATCACGGATTACCCGTTGGAAATGTCTCCGCTGGCAAAGAAACATCGTAGCAAGCCAGGATTGGTCGAACGTTTTGAAGCGATCTGCAACCGCAAAGAAATTTGCAATTCATTTTCTGAATTAAACGATCCTATTGATCAGCGACAGCGATTTGAAGAACAATTGGAGCTAGGCAAGCGCGGAGATGAAGAAGCGATGACATTGGATGAAGACTTTTTGAGGGCACTGGAGTATGGTATGCCGCCAACGGCAGGGCTTGGCATCGGCATTGACCGATTGAGTATGATCATGACCAATTCCCCATCAATTCAGGATGTTATCTTTTTTCCTCAAATGAAGCCGGAGAAGAAAGCGGAGGTGGATACTCAAAAGGAATTTGAGTCTTTGGGTATTCGGGCAGAGCTATTCCCTATTATTGAAAAATTAGGAATTCGGTCTGCAGCGCAACTAAAGGAGATCAAACCTTCCAAGCTTTTCAATGACATTCCCGGCATGCGCAAGAAGTTGAAATTGGATGCCGTACAAAACCCCACGCTTCAAGAAATTGAAGGCTGGATGAAATAAGTATTAAAATCCTTGCTGCGAATCGATGAAACTCCGTGTTCGGTTGAGCTTCAGGTCTTTAAGGAGGGCCGATTTGATACCGATACTAAAGGTGTAAGATTGAAATTTACCAAACGGTACCCAGTTGAGCGACATCTGCCAGCAGTGCAAGTCGCGATTGAGCCCCAGATTGGTTTGTGTGAATTGCCCTGCCTTAAAATCGTAACCTGCATTGTAAGTGACTTTCCATTTTGTACTCAGACTTACATCTCCTGAAAAGGTAGCTGCCTGTGTTATTGTAGCGGCTCCCACTACTGGCCTTGCGTACGATAAATTATAACTCAGTCTCAAATTCCATGGAATATTAAAATCGATATAGGTTTCGGGGTGTTTTAACAGATAATCTTTGTCGGCTTGCGTGGCATTCGATTTGGCTATTTTATCGCGTGTGTCGGCATCTTTTTTCTGTCCCTTCGGACTAAGGTTTGTACTAAAAGCAAAAGAAGCTGAAGTAATTCGACCTATGTTTCCAGCATTCCATGCATAGCGGCTTACCCTCAACACGGTATATACAGGTTGATCGTTGGCTCCTATTCCGTTTCGCACATTCCAATATTGATAAGGATCTAATGTACCGCTGGCGTTCACGTTAATTTTATTATTTAAGATGTTAGAATTGGCACTCAGACTTATCGGAGCCAGTTTGAATGAATCAGCCAGAAAATTATAGCTGGAATTGATCGCCAAATTATTAAGAAGTGATACTTTTCTATCCACAGTATCCTTTGCTCCCCTTACCTTCATCTCCAGGGTATTGCCAATGCCAAAAGTCATTGATTCATTTTTCCCGGTTGGAGATGAACCATATACGTATCCTTCATGAATAGATTTAGCAAGGACATAAGGCCTACCATTGGCATCTGTTAATCCGATGTGCTGGTAGTAACCATATTTTGCATCAGAAAAATCAGGGTTGTAGGAGAAACCGATATTCGGTGTTACCAAATGACGGACGGCTCGGATTTTACTGGTTTTACTTTTCGCAAGATACATACCATAGATACGGGTCGTTGCGCTAATCGAAAGGTTATAAAATGATTCGCGATTGAACTGATGTGCCGTGTCTTTTTTTACGGCTTGTGTACCCAGGGTCAGATTTTGTGTCGCATCTGAACCCCAAACCAGTTTATCAAAATACCAGAGCTCGTTATACGTTGCACTGGCAGTAAACGTGTAGAACTTGAACATTTTAAACGAGGTACTTATAGGAATTACATGGCGTACACCTTTGCTGGCATTCTTGAAATAAAGGGGAAGATTTTTACCGTTGAATGCACCAATACTATCTCTCAGAGTGCCGTCTGTATTATGTGCAATTTGGCCCAGATCATTATTTATCTGATTGACAGCATTCATAGTGTACTTAAACTGGAGGTTTTGCAGAATACGTGCCTTGGAGGATTTCAAGGGATAAATATTGTTAACATTAAAACTGAGATCAGGCAGTGATAAATCTATTCTTCGTGATTTGAAATCCTGGTTGTGGCGTAAGTTGATAGCAAGTGCGAATGGAGTACCGGCAAAAGTTTTGGAAAACGATACATTTGAACTTGCTTTTTGCTGCGTATTACTGCTTTGAACTGAGGTTGTATTGGCCTGTGCCACTCCCAAATAGTTATTGGTGCTGTTGGTACTTGTAGCGGCATTCACCGATGCCGAAAAGCGGGCTGTTCCTTTTGTCTTGGGAGCATGGCTCCAGGTAAGGCTAAAATCTTTAAGAATATTGGGTTTTTCAATTTGTGTACCTTCATTATTACTATTAAAAGAGAAGCTCACATTTCCCGAATATTTGTACCTGCTGAGATAGGTGGTATTCAAGTAAATCCCAGAAGACCCTTTGGAGTAAAGATCACCAGTGAGACTAAGTTTGACATAATCATTAATATCGAAATAGTAACCGCCTCTTCTCAAGAAGAAACCACGCACTTGTTCCTCACCGTAGGCCGGAACGATGATTCCAGATGAACTCTTGCGCTGTGAAGGAAACATGCCGAATGCAAACCCGAGCGGAGTTGGCACATGGTTGAATTCCATATAAAAGGGCCCGGAAATAACTTTATCGCCGGGGATAGCTTTTGCTTTCCGGGAGATTATCCGGTAGTGAGGATCGGCCAGGTCGCAGGTAGTATAAGCATTGCCAATCGTGAAGAGTTCGTTTTTATCATTTTTAAAAACAGTTTCACCGTGCATGAACCCGTCACTTTGCTTGGTTACCACTTGGGTAATTTTTGCTTTCTTATTTTTGAAATTATAAACCATCCCCTTGGTTTCATATTCGCTTTGTCCGTCTTTGAAAATTGGGAATCCAAACATTCGGCCTAAAGAATCATTTTTTCCGCTGGCTGTAATAGTTGAGGTTTCATAATCGATGACAATTTCTTCTGCATCAAGTTTGATTTGACCGTAAGTGACTTTAGCGTTTCCATAAAGACGCACAATTTTCTTTCCGAGCTCTGAAATGATCGAGTCTTCAGCTGAATAGATAATGGTACTTTCAATGTCACCTTTTGGCTTCGTTTTTACAGAGTCTTTTTTGATTTTAGAAGTATCAGCTGCTAGACCTTTTGCTCTTGGCGAGAGACTATCTTTTTTTATCGGCAATATTCCCGGCGTTTTCACGGGCTTTTCGACTTGAGCGAGAACGGGGAGTTGAAAAAGAGCAAAAACTGCAATCGATAGAATGACGGAATGCGTCCTAATGCCTTTGCCGATGGTCAAGGTTAACGGATATTTAGCATGTTGTGAAAAATTCACAACTTTACGTAAAGTTATTTCAAATCTGCCACACATCGCTACCTTCTTAAGGAATATCGGGATAAAGGTTCTTCTGATAGCAATAACCTTGCTAAACTCTTCCGCGTCCTTTTATTATTCAGGAACGAAGGTTTCTACCGTAGTTATAGACCCTGGTCACGGGGGTCGCGACCCGGGTACAGCTGGCAAAAACACGAAGGAAAAAGACATTGCCCTAAAAATTTCATTGAAATTCGGAGCATATATTGAAAAGAATATGCCCGGTGTAAAGGTGATTTATACCCGCAAAGACGATCGCTATATGACGCTGGAAGACCGGGCTGAAATGGCCAACAAGAACAAGGCCGATTTGTTCATTTGTATTCACGCCAATTCTCTGCCGGGTGCTCCTGCTTATGGCACCGAAACTTTTGTAATGGGTTTACATAAAGACAAGGGGAATTTTGAGGTGGCAAAGCGTGAGAACTCGGTGATTCTCATGGACGAAAACTATAAGGAACGCTATGAAGGATTTGATCCGAGCAGCCCCGAGTCATACATCTTGTTTACCTTGAGTCAAAGTGCATACCAGGAAAGTAGCTTGCGTTTTGCACAGAAAATCGAAGAGCAATTCAAAGGCAAAGTGGGGCGTTACAGCCGGGGTGTAAAACAAGCCGGTTTTTGGGTACTTTGGCGTACGGCAATGCCTAGTGTTTTGATAGAAACGGGCTTTTTATCAAATGCTAAAGAAGAAAACTTTCTTGCCAGCGATCAGGGGCAGGACTTGGTAGCAGCCGGCATTTTCCGGGCTTTTAAAGAATATAAGACTGAAATGGAATCAATAAATTAACTCAGTGAAAAACAAAGAATTGAAAGTTGGGTTGTTCAGTGCCATCACCTTGGCGCTTCTTTATTTTGGCTTCAATTTTTTGAAAGGCATAGATTTTTTTGAGCGGAAGAAAATTTACTATGCCGTTTATGATAACATAGATCAGTTGGCTGTTTCCAATCCGGTACTAGTCAATGGTTATGCCGTAGGTAGGGTAAGTCATATTAAAATTTTGCAGAAGCACAACAACCATGTTCTTATCGAAATGGAAATTGATGCTGATATTGTTCTTACAGATTCAACGAAGGCAATCCTCAATAGCGAATTGCTTGGAGGGAAATCGGTTTTGATAAAAATAGGTCACTCTGATAAGAAACTTAATCCCGGCGACACCCTAAAGACCGAAGTAGCCAAAGGAATGTTTGACGTACTCTCAGAAACAGCAACGCCTGTGGCAACCGATTTGCAAACCACTTTAAGGAAGTTTAATACCACGATCGAGAGTTTTAGTAAGAATTTTGAAAAACTCGACTTGATCCTGACCAAACTGCAAACTACTCCCGACCTGATCAACAGAACCCTTATAACCACCAATAACAATATTGAAGGACTCTCTGCAAGCTTTAAGAACGATGCCGAGAAAATAGGTGCGATGATGGATGACCTGAAGCCGATACTATCCAACTTCAAGACGCTTTCGGATTCACTCAAACACATTCGCCTGAATCAGACGTTGATGAAAACTCAACAAACACTCGGTCATATTAATGAGACACTCGCAAGATTTAAAAAAGGTGATAATACAATGGGCAAACTAATGACCGAAGATTCTTTGTATGTAAATCTTAATAAATTACTGATAAGCCTCAACCAACTTTCCAACCATCTTAATAGTAATCCCAAGCACTTTATGGGGCCTTTGGGCAAAAGCAAAAGAAAGGTAGAACGCGATATGCGTAAAGAAGAAGAGGAGAAGAAAAAAGCTGCAGCCCAGAAGAAATAATTATGGATTTAGAATTTAATAAAAACGAAGATCAACTCAAGCAACTTTGCTTTCAATTGCAGGCCAAAGCAAAAAAAACAAAGCTGGGCGGTGGTGAAAAGAAAATTAAGGAACAACACGAAAAGGGAAAGCTGACCGCCCGTGAGCGCATCGAATACCTCACCGATAAAGAAGCAAAATTTTTAGAGATAGGACTTTTTATTGGCGATGGAATGTACGCGGAGCAAGGCGGTTGCCCATCAGGCGGCGTAGTTGCTGGCATTGGTTATATCAAAGGAAGACAGTGTGTTGTTGTTGCCAATGACGCTACCGTAAAAGCCGGAGCTTGGTTTCCAATAACAGCTAAGAAAAATTTGCGGGCACAAGAGATTGCCATGGAAAACAGGCTGCCCATAGTTTACCTTGTTGATAGTGCCGGCGTGTTTTTGCCCATGCAGGATGAGATTTTTCCTGACAAAGAGCATTTTGGAAGGCAGTTTCGCAACAATGCTAAAATGTCGTCTATGGGAATTGTGCAGATTGCTGCAATCATGGGCAGTTGCGTGGCAGGAGGCGCCTATCTGCCCATCATGAGCGATGAGGCAATGATTGTAGATAAAACTGGTTCTATATTTTTGGCTGGATCGTATTTGGTGAAAGCAGCTGTTGGCGAAGATATTGACAATGAAACTTTAGGCGGTGCTACCACACATTGCGAAATATCGGGCGTGACCGATAATAAATTTCCCAACGATCAGACTTGTCTGGATTACATCCGAAATCTATTTGATAAACTTGGCGCATCCGCGAATGCGGGCTTTGATCGCGCAGAATCAAAACCGCCCAAATCAAAGCTTGAAGAAATTTACGGACTCATCCCTTCCGACAGGGTGAAGCCTTATGATATGCTCGAGGTGATCAAACGACTGACAGATAATTCAGAGTTTGAGGAGTACAAAGCATTGTATGGAAAAACGATTGTCTGTGGGTTTGCAAGGATTGATGGCTGGGCGGTGGGCATTATCGCCAACCAACGTAAAACGGTAAAGACGAAAAAGGGTGAGATGCAAATGGGTGGAGTTATTTACTCTGACTCGGCAGATAAGGCGGCCCGTTTTATTATGAATTGCAATCAAAGAAAAGTACCACTGGTATTTATGCAGGATGTGAGCGGTTTCATGGTGGGCAGCAAAGCCGAACACGGAGGTATCATTAAAGATGGCGCAAAGATGGTAAACGCCATGGCTAACTCCACTGTGCCAAAATTCACATTCATTGTTGGTAATTCTTACGGAGCGGGCAATTATGCCATGTGTGGAAAGGCTTACGATCCCCGGCTCATTTTTGCGTGGCCCACAGCACAGCTGGCCGTGATGAGCGGAAGCTCTGCAGCAAAGACTTTGTTACAAATCCGGGTTAGCTCCCTGAAGTCACAAGGCAAGACGATCTCGGAAGAGGAAGAAAAGAGTTTGCTAAAAGAGATAACCGATAGTTACAACGAAAAACTTAGTCCGTTTTATGCTGCTTCGCGCCTATGGGTGGATGGTGTGGTAGATCCGGTAGAGACTCGCTCGATAATCTCAATGGGCATTGAAGCGGCCAACCATGCGCCAATAGAGAAATTTAATGTGGGTGTTATCCAAACCTGATTTGAGTTGTGGAGGATAAAGAATTAAAAGCGTTAATATCTCTGCTCGATGACGATGATCAGCAGATAGTTTCTCATGTGGAGGGAAAAATACTCTCTATTGGAAAAGAAGTTATTCCTTTTTTAGAACGAGAGTGGGAGAGTAACCTGAATCCCTCTGTGCAAAGTCGTATAGAAGAACTCATACACACACTTCAATATGATTTGCTTCGGGAACGACTTAAAAACTGGTACGCTAGCAAAGATCAGGATTTGCTTACGGGTATGTGGATCATCGCGACCTATCAATATCCAGAGATAGAACTTGAAAAACTAAGGCAAGAGTTGGAACAGATTTATTATGAGACGTGGCTCGAGTTTCGCCCAGATTTATATCCGTTTGATCAGATTAAAGTGATTAATGGTGTACTATTTAATAAACTGAAATTTGGGGCCAATACTAAAAATTTTCACTCGCCGGGTAATTCAATGATAAATGTGGTGTTGGAATCGCGAAAAGGAAATCCTATAACGTTATGTGTAATCTATCTGTTGGTTGCCCAAAAACTGAAACTTCCGGTACATGGCGTGAACTTGCCTAACCTTTTCATTCTCACTTATAAAGACGAAAACCATCAGTTTTACATCAACGCATTTAACCGTGGTTTGATTTTTTCTAAACAGGATATTGAAAATTATATTAACGAACTTCATTTGGTCCCTCAGCCTTCCTTTTTTGAGGCCTGTAGCAGTTTGGAAATTATCCGCAGGGCCTTGCGTAATCTCGTGATGAGCTTTGAAAAAATGGGTGAACATGCTAAAGCCAACGAAGTGAAAGTGCTCCTTGTGGAGATTTCGGACGGTGGCGATTTAGGTGTTTGATTTAATACCCAAAGGAGATCACGCGCTGGTCATCTTTAAGCAATTTGTTGAACTGCTCCAGTTGTTTATCCCTGCCATAAATCTCATAGATTAAAGTAAACGACTGACCGTCCTTATAGTCACGTCTTTTTTTAAAGCCAAGGTGTAATTCATGTAATGACTTTTCCAGTACATGGTCAAAACCGGCGTTTTGTTGAAAAATGATTTTGTAAGTCCTCGATTGATGGATGCGTTCCACAATGCCTTGCACTTTTTCAAGCACTGTGAGCACGATCAATACTACGCCTGAACCAACAATAGCTATAAAGTATTCACCGGCTCCAACCGCCATTCCAAGCGCCGCTGAAATCCAAATTGTAGTTGCCGTAGTTATCCCTGAGATAGTTAATCCGTCTTTGAATATTACGCCACCTCCAAGAAATCCAATGCCGGTAACAATATTGGCTGCAAGTCTGTCCGGGTTATTGACTCCGAGGTTAATGGAAATTTCTGTGAAGATGGTTGAGCCCAGACAGATCATAATCATAGTGCGCAAGCCTGCCGCTTTACTCCGGTATTCGCGCTCCAGACCGATGGCCGTTCCAATGCCAAAGGAAATGAGGAGCCGCACTGCGACTTCCATATCAAGGTTGATGTCCATAGATATTATTTTACATGAAGGTAATCCGAAAATTTCAATGAAAGAAAGACGTGAAATCTTCTGATTGATTTATTTGTTAACGCCAGGTGTACCCAACGAAATTAAAGGCAAAAAGAACGAGTAATAAAAATCCGTAGTTTTGAAGACTTAAAAAATGTCAGCAAATCTTTCACTTGAGTTTAATCCCAACGAAACTTTGTTCGCAGAGTTGGTAATTCCTGTGCCTATTGCCAAGCTGTTCACTTATCGTGTGCCTGCGGCAATGAATGGAAAAATAAAGTTTGGTCAGCGGGCTATCGTTCAATTTGGAGCAAAGAAAATCCAAACGGGTATCATTCTGCAGATACATAACCAGCCGCCTAAAGACTATGAAGCCAAATATATTTTGGAATTGCTCGATGAAAATGAAGTCATCTACGATCAGCAATTGAAGATTTATAAATGGATGGCTGAATATTATATGTGCACACTCGGTGAGGTGATCAATGCAGCACTGCCATCCGGACTTAAGCTATCGAGCGAGTCGATGGTCCAGATCAACCCGCGATTCGATTTGGAGACTTCTGAATTTGACTTTTCAGAAAAGGAAAGACTACTGTTGCGCCGACTAAAAGAAGAGTCACTTGGTTATTCGGCTGTTGTCAACCTTATTGGCTCTAAAGTAATTTATCATTTGCTAAAATCCCTTTCGGCAAAGGAAGCGATCATCATTTTTGAACAGGTAAAAGAAAAATATAAACCCAAAACAGAACGACGAGTTAGGCTTAGTCAGGAATTTACATCAAAAAAGAAAATTGAAGCACTTTTTGAAACTATTTCAAAAAAGCCAAAACAAGAGGCCGTGTTATTGAAATACCTGCAGCATGTTCCGGTATTTTCTGATGCGGGTTTAAACGAGACTGGATTAATAAAGTCTCTGTTGATCGACGAAGAAATTTCTGATTCAGTCATCCGCACCCTTGTCAAAAACAAAATCTTCGAAGAATTTGATGTGACTGTTCCTCGGTTTGGATTTGAAGAACCACAGCAGCAACACCCGATCTTGTTAAGTGAAAATCAGGAGTTGGCGCGCAATTCTATTTTGAAGTTTTTTGAAGAAAAAAATACAGTCCTTTTTCATGGAATCACGGGAAGTGGCAAAACTGAAATCTACATTGATCTCATAAAGCGCGCACTCGAAGGCGGCAGCCAGGTCCTGTATTTATTGCCGGAGATTGCTCTGACTACTCAAATTGTTTTACGATTGAAGCGGATATTTGGAAGCGCTTTGGGTGTATATCATTCCAAGTTTTCTGATAACGAACGGGTAGAGGTTTGGAATGGCGTTCTTACAGATAAGTTCAAATTTGTTATAGGTGTACGCTCTTCAATTTTTTTACCTTTTGATAATCTCGGATTGATCATCGTAGACGAAGAGCATGATCCTTCTTACAAGCAACATGATCCGGCGCCGCGCTATCATGCTCGTGATGTAGCGATGGTAATGGCGCAATTACATAATGCCAAAGTCATATTAGGAAGTGCAACGCCCTCGGTTGAGTCATTTTATCAGGCATCCATCGGCAAATATGGATTGGTAACACTAACACACCGGTTTGGTACGGCTAAGCTGCCGAAAATTTCTTTTGCTGACATGACAACGGAAAAGAAAAGAAAAACCAATAAAGGTGAGTTCTCTTCTTTGTTGTTGAATGAAATCAAAGAAGCGATATCCAAAAAAGAGCAAGTAATTCTTTTTCAAAACAGAAGGGGCTATGCACCGATGATACAGTGTGAAGATTGTCATTGGATACCGAAGTGTATCAATTGTGCAGTTAGCCTAACCTACCATCAGTTTCGCCATGCAATGGTATGTCATTATTGTGGTTATCGTGAGGCGTTGCCAAGTCAATGTCCGGAGTGTTCATCGAAAAGAATTTTGACTGTCGGATACGGAACCGAAAAACTGGAGGAAGAGTTGAAATTATTTTTCCCGGAAGCAAAGATTCAGCGGATGGACCTTGATACTACTCGAACAAAATCCGGCTATGAAGATATCATCACCGGGTTTGAGAGTGGAACAACGGACATTTTGGTGGGTACACAAATGGTGACCAAGGGTCTTGATTTTGACAGCGTAAGTTTAGTGGGAGTCTTTGATGCAGATCGCCTCATGCACTTTCCCGATTTTCGTTCTTATGAACGAGCATTTCAGCTAATCACCCAGGTGAGTGGCCGCGCTGGACGGAGAGAAAACCAAGGTAAAGTAATTGTGCAGACTTCTCAACCGGATCATCCACTCTTTGGCTTTGTTTCGCACAATCAGGTAACAGACTTTCTAAATGAACAATTGCTCGATCGCCAACAAAACCTTTATCCGCCATTTGCCAGGTTGATTGAGATTGTGATAAAGCATCAGGATAAAAAGACGGTGCGTCTTGCATCTGACAAATACACGGAGGGAATAAAATCAAAATTGAAATCGATAAAAATACTTGGCCCAAGCGAACCTATGGTATCCAAAATACGGAATGAATATTTAATGCATATTTTGCTGAAAGTGCCGCGTGATCAGGGGCATCTGTCTGATATAAAGAGTTTGCTTGTCGAAAATTCAGCCAGACTTTTGCAACAAAAAGAGTTTAGAAGTGTAAAAATAGTGTTTGATGTAGATCCGGTATAGTTAATCCACATGAAAATACTCTTAGTTGAAGATGAGAAGGAGTTGGCAGAAAGCATAGTGCACTACCTTGAAGGTACTGATTATCGTTGTGAGGTGGTCAGCGATTTCCACTCCGCCTCAGAAAAGATTTCTCTATATCAGTACGATTGTATTTTGCTCGATATCACACTTCCCGGCGGTCACGGCCTTGACTTGCTCCGTGAATTAAAAAAACAAAAGAAGAAGGCAGGAGTGATCATCATCTCTGCAAAGAATTCAGTAAATGATAAAATTGAGGGGCTGGAAATCGGTGCAGACGATTACTTGCCCAAACCCTTTCACTTAGCCGAACTTGGAGCCCGTGTGAAAGCATTGATAAGAAGGAATCAATTTGACGGCGCCAGTATTGTACAATTTGATGAATTGGTGCTTGATATTGACAGCAAAACCGCTAAGGCAGGTAATCAAAAAATGGATTTGACCAAAAGTGAATTCGAGCTCCTGCTGTTCCTCATTTCCAACAAGAATAAGGTTATTTCAAAAGAAGCCATTGGTGAACATCTTTCGGGTGATGATGCCGACCGCTTTGATAACTATGATTTCATTTATTCACATATCAAGAACCTGAAGAAAAAGCTGGCAGAAGCTGGAAGTGCAGAGTACATCAAGACTGTTTACGGACTGGGTTATAAATTTGAACTTTGAAAAAAATGAGATTGCTCAATCGCACTATCCTTAGTTTTTTAATTTATTCTATCGTTGTGTTGTTGGTAGCCACGCCTTTATTCTATTTTCTTATTGATCGGATTTTTATTAAAGAAGTTGATGAAGCGCTTCTCACTCAGAAGAAGGAAATTCAAATACGGATGCAAAATAAAAAATCTGAGAGTGAACTGAAGGATTGGGAGGACCTGGATGGCGAAGTGCGAATCAGTGCTTATAACGGCTCCGGTTTTGCCGATAGTATATATTATATAACCCAATATGACAGCGTGCGAAAAGAGGTTGAACCATACCGAGTGCTCTCAACCGTGATTACTATAAATCAAAAACCATATAAGCTGGTGGCACGCATTTCAATGGTTGAAAGTGAAGATTTGATTGAAGCTGTTGCGTTCACACAAGCCATTTCTCTTTTTATCTTACTTACAGGTCTCTTAATTATCAACTGGCGCTTATCCAAACGAATATGGAAGCCTTTTTATGACACGCTCGAAAAACTCAAGAAATTCGATGTTGAAAGTACGTTGCATCTGAACCTTAGCCATTCGTCAGTCAAAGAATTTGAAGACTTGAACTTTGCAATCAATCAACTAACAGAGCGTGACTACAAAGCTTACTTAAACCAAAAAGAGTTTACAGAAAACGCAGCTCACGAAATGCAAACTCCGCTGGCCGTGTTTCAATCCAAGCTGGAACTACTTATGCAAACCAACCCGTCGGAGGATCAGGCGAAGTTGATGGAATCATTGGCGGACGCAACCTCTAGATTGGCCCGGCTTAACAGAGCTCTATTGTTGCTCTCTAAAATAGACAGTCCGCAGTTTATTGATACTGAAGCAATGAATCTTGGCGAGTTAACAGTAAAACTAACGAACCTGTTTCGGCAAGAGGCGGAGGGTAAGGAAATTCAAATTAAGATTGATACTAAAAGTAATCTGCAAGTTGATTTCAATGCAGCGTTGATGGATATTCTAATTTCAAACCTAATATCTAATTCCATCAGACACAATTCAGGTGATGATATCCAAATAACTATTGCTGAGCGTTATTGGGAAATTTCTAACCCCGGAGAGCCTGTTTCTGTTCCTCCGGATAAAATCTTCAATCGTTTTCAAAAAGGCCGCTCAGGGCACTCGAGCACAGGGCTTGGATTGGCGATTGCAAAGAAAATATGTGATACAACGGGATTAGGAATTCGTTATGAATATCGGGCAGGCCGTCATTTTTTCTCCGTTTACTTTTAAAATCCTAAATCCCTCCAGAATCATTTCATTAGTTTGAGTAACTCGCCTTGAGTTATGGCGATTAGTATTACTATTTAAAAAATGATTATGAAAAATACATGCAGTCTAATTTCCGGTATGTTACTCCTTATTGCAGTGACCGCCTCGGCTCAATCTGAATTTCACCTGATTAAGAAGTCGGTGGTGGGGGGTGAAGGTGGGTGGGATTACTTAAGTGTAGACGAGCAGAATAAAAAAATATACGTTTCGCATAGCACGCAGGTAGAAGTGCTCAACGCGGACTCACACGAGAAAATCGGAACGGTTTCCAATTTACAGGGGGTTCACGGTGTATTGTCAGTTCCAAAATCGGGCCGTGGCATTACTACCAATGGAAGAAGCAACTCAGCTACCATTTTTGACTTAAACACATTGAAGCCAATTGTAGAATTACCGACTGGAAAAAATCCTGACGCTCTACTTTATGATAATTTCTCTGATCGCGTATTTATTTTTAATCATAGTGACGTAACTGTTACGGTGGTCGATATCGCAGCTGGCAAAGTAACAGGTACAGTTGACGTAGGCGGAACTGCATTAGAGGCCGGGGCATCGGATGAGCATGGAACAATTTTTGTGAACCTTGAGGACTCACACGAAATTGTTTCGTTTGATGCCAAGACATTGGCTGTAAAGAGCAAGTGGAAAATTGCTCCAGGCGAAGAGCCTACCGGCTTAGCTATAGACCGTAAAAACCATCGCTTGTTTGCGGTGTGTCACAATGGGCTTATGATGGTGATCGATTCTGAGAAAGGAAACGTAGTGGCACAAGTGCCCATCGGCAAACGTGTGGATGGCGTTGTCTTTGATCAGGAATTAAAAATGGCAATCAGCTCGAACGGAGAAGGTACTCTCACTGTGGTGAAAGAAGTTTCTCCAAACGAATTTAAAGTTGTTGAAACTGTGAAGACTGAAGTTGGCGCTCGCACGATTGCGCTTGACCCCAAGACTCATCATGTATTTGTTTCCACCGCGCAGTATGGCGAAACCCCACCGGCAACTGCTGCCGTTCCTAACCCACGCCCAAAAGTTGTACCAGGCACGTTCATGGTGTTAGAGTACGGAATGAAATAGAAGTAGTGATTTGTAATTACTGCTTCGTTACCGCTCTCATCGGATAAATTTCATAAGAATTCATTCCGTTGGCAGGATCAGCAGAGACGAGCTGTTCGAGGTGCTGTTCATTATCTACGGCAACAACAGCAATGCCATAGCCGCCTTTGGGGTCTGAAACTGGCCCGAGGACGATAACCGTTCCATTGTCAACGTAAGGCTTCCAATAAGCTACATGTTTTTGCATAACCGAACGTTCTGCATTCGTCATGTCTGCCATAAATGTTGCTCTCGGAGGATTTAGTTTTAAGAAAAAATGTTTTTTGTCACTCATATTTTAATAGTTATTTCCAATCCCATAAAACAATGATCCACTCAGTTCCATTCTCTGCTTTGTATCGATGGATATCTTTAAACCCAATCCGCTCGTGAGCTTTTAACGAACGGAGATTCTTGGCATCAATTTCGGTGATTGCAAATTCATACTTATCCCGATAACACTCTTTATACTTGGCATAACATTGATCAAGAATGCTCTGGCCGCGATAGTTTTTTGAAACGCAAACTTGTCCTACTACTAGATAGTTGAAATCCGACACAAGTTCTGTCATCCATCGAATTTTGCCGAAGACCTCAAACATAGGAATCAAAATCGGTAAGTCGAACTTCGAAGCCGGAGTCATGGCTAGTAAGTAAGCAATCACTTCATCATCGTCTTTGGCTATAACATGTTTTTCAATTGAATTAAGGTTTTCTAAATCCTTCAGTTGATGTGATACTGTTACAAACCCTTGACTTTGGATTTCTTCAGCCGTCAACGCGTTGGCGAGATTAGCCTTTTGCAACTTTAATATTCCCGATAGGTCTGCCTGGCTATTGCAAGTTGTATAAACAATCATTGGCCTATGTTTAGAAGCAGGCTAAAATTTACCAGTTAGTTTTCGTTTTCCAAATACCGCTTCGCCTGCATGGTATAGAGTTCAGAGTATTTTCCATTCAGTTGCATAAGTTCTTTGTGCGATCCTTGTTCAATAATCCGGCCGTGCTCCAGCATTAGAATTTTATCAGCATTTTTTACTGTGCTAAACCGATGCGTGATGAGAATGACCGTTTTGCCTTCCATATTTTTTTCGAGAGTGCTGAATATTTTTTCTTCCGTTACAGCATCAATCGAAGCGGTAGGTTCATCAAGAATAGTAATGACTGCGTTGCGGTAGAACATACGTGCTACAGCCAGTCGTTGGTGCTGCCCTTTAGAAAGATCAGTGCCGTCTTTAAATTCTTTCCAGATAAGTTGATCGTAAGTGGTTGGGAAGGCATCAATAAATTCATCGGCTCCTGAAAATTGAGCAGCTTGTTTTAGTCTTGAATTCTCGTAATCCGAATCTTCATTGGTTGCACCAGAGTCAGAAAGCCGGCCTACTCCAATCGATTCCCGGATAGTAAGATTGTAGACCGGAAAATCCTGAAAGAGAATGCCAATAGCATTTTGCCAATCTTCCAGATTTAAGTCGCGCAAGTCCGTGCCATTGATATAGATGCTCCCTTCAGTTGGATCATAAACCCGGCAAAGGAGTTTTATAAGTGTTGTTTTGCCCGAACCATTAGTTCCGGCAATTGCAATTTTTTCGCCTGGCTTAATCGAGAAAGAGAGGTGCTGCAATACCAAAGGACTTTCGGATGTTTCATTGGGATAACGAAATGATACGTCCTTGAATTCAACGAGAGGAGGTTTGTCAAAAGAGATATTCGCCGCATTATATTTTGAGGCAATTTTTGGTCTAAGGTCAAATAATTCAAACCAGCGTGCTGCATAACGAGCTGCCTCTTCCGTAAATGAAATGGATTCTATGTAGCCGTTGATAGTTTGATAAAATCGGGTATAAGTGCTGAAGGCTAAAAGAAGACCACCTACTTCTATTGTTTTTGTCAAGGCTTCCTGAGTCATTAACGCTATGGCAGCAAAAAGAAATACCAAGTACCATAGACTGAGAAGCGCATACGAGACTGCTTTCTTACGTTCGGCAACCAGAATTTTTTTATTGAACGAAACTTTGCGATCTCGAATTTGAAACTTGAGCCATGTTTTTAATTTTAGAAGAATGACATCGACTGCTTTTTGAAGCTCCTCGAAATGCGAAATACGGTTACCGATAATCCGATGATCATCAAGGGAGAAATACCGGATTCGAAAAACCTCCATACTATACTTGTTGTAGAAAAAATAAACCGGTGCAGCCGCCAACACGGCAAACAAAACCAGCCATCCGTTGAGTGACCAGAGAATCCCAATCGATGTGATAATACCTGCAAAACTCGTGGCAGAGTTAAAAATAAAATCCTGCAAGTTGAGAACACTCCCGCTGCCCCACTCTTGCGCACCCCGTAGTAAATTCTGGTAGGAGTTGCTTTCGATTGTTCCAATATCAAGTGCGCTTTGCCGTTCGATTTTATAAAGCTCAAGCTGAACGCCCTGCTGCATTCGGAATTTCATTCGAATAAAGCTCGCAATATTGCCTACTACTGTTGGGAGCAAAAATGAAAGCCCTAAAATAACGGCAGACCGAATGAGCTCTGAGGTACTACTAATTCCTTGCTTGATCTTAATAATTTCATCAACGATAGAGGCGAAACTGGTAAACTGAAGATATACTACCGAGCCTTGGAAAATATTCAAAGCAATCAAAAGCAGGAATAACGTTCTATTTGTTTGCCATGCGAATGCTATCGACTTCATCGCGATAGAAAACATATTCTTGTCTTTATTTATAGCTGCTGGCATTCTGAGTTCTATTTCTTTACACTCATTCTTTGTTTATAGGCAACTAATGCGTTAGAAATTAATTCTTTAACAGCTGATGAATTAATCTGATCAGGCGATTTGATCTCAACATAACGAGAGATTTTACCAGTGCCCTGAAGCAACCCATCGGGATCTGGCAGATCAACGCCTTTATAAAAGCCGAGTTTCAATCCTTTCTTAGAGGGAATAATAGTGCAGATCATATCTATATATCGTTGCCCGTAACAATAGGCTACCATTTTAGCCGGAAGGTCTACTTGCTCAATAATGTCAGGATAATAGGCAAGAAGAAGTTTGCGAAGCAGCAATGCATTCTTATAAACTGAGTCATCATACTTTGAAAGAAACTCATCAAATTTCATTTTCGGTCTTTTATAGGGATTACTAATTTAAGTCCAGACCATAATTCATCTACTGCGCAAACTTTAATATCGACAAGCCCATTCTTTAGCGCCGTATTTCGAATCAGATCTTCGGTGACATCCGTAGGAATCTTAGCTGACTTTTTATACCACGAAACCCAAATCATTCCGTTGGGATGCAATTGTTTTTTTAAAGACAAAAGGTCGTGGGTTAGTACTTCCGCTTTTGTTGTGAAGTAATGAATGAAATCTATTTCACTTGATTTAGCTTTTATAATTTTTACTTCAACAGGGAAATCGGAGAATAACTTGAAATAATACTCTGGCGTATTGATAAGCCTGATTCTAAAACCCGCCTTGATGCCAAGTTTTTTTGCGAGCGGTGTTTCTGAATATCCGGCCATAGATTGAGGTTATCTCTTTGACAATTCGATGATATCGGTAACTTCAAGAATTTGCTTATCGTACCCTTTGACTGCCGAATTGATCATCGCTGCTCCCAATTCTTCGAGCTTGCAGATAGATTTGGGAGCCAGCAAGCGGATAACAGGAATAAGCCATCCCAGATATTTATAAAAGTTCAAAGTGTTTTTCATTCCCTTGATTGGGATAAGCGCTCCCGGCCTGAAGTTATAGGCGTGCTTGAATATTTTTATCAACTCGTTTTCGGTCTTACCTTTCACGCGAGCCCACATCGATCGGCCTTTTTCAGTGCTATCGGTAGATGCGCCGGAGATATAGCAAAACGTTATCGCCGAATTTTGGGTGGCCAGTGTTTTAGCAAAATTGGTTGTTAATGTGTAAGTCAGTTTGAAATACTCTTCTTCTTTCATGCCTACTGAAGAAACTCCAAGACAGAAAAAGCACGCGTTATAATCCCTTAACTGACTTTCGATGGGAGCGAGGTTATAGAAATCAGAGTGTATAATTTCCTTTAGTTTTGGATGAGTAGTGCCACACGACTTTCGCCCCACAACCAACACCTCTCCAACGCGATCGTTTTGCAAACAAACATGCAACACGCCTTCGCCTACCATACCGCTGGCGCCGGTAATTATTACTTTTATTTTTGAACTTGACTCACTCATCTTATTTTATTTAATGATTTAACCAAGATAGTTTTTTGTCCTGCATTATTTCAACCATTGTCAATTTTCAATGAAGTCATCGTTAGCGACCCGCCCACTGCCTTGTCATTGAATAGGCTTATGTTTTCATTTTTTTCCTTCAGAGCCAATGCATACAACAATGGAAGATAATGCTCTGGAGTGGGAATGGCAAGATTGAAAGACTTGCCTTGCGATCTGAAATTAATAAGCTGTTGATGATCGCCTGAAAGAATGAATTGTTTCATCATATTGCTTGCTTCGATCGCCCAGTCAAAGCCGTAATCATCGGTATTTAATTTATCCCACGCTACCATACGCAGGTTGTGTACCATGTTGCCGCTGCCGATAATCAGCACGCCTTTTTTCCGAAGCGAAGCTAATTCTTTGGCCAACTCATAATGGTATTGCGGAGCTTGATTATAATCCAGGCTCATCTGAATCACTGGGATGTCAGCTTGTGGATACAAATGCCTGATCACACTCCATGCACCATGATCAAGACCCCATTTGTCATCAAGACCAACTTCTGTTTTTTTGATAATAGTCTTAGTATACAAGGCCAACTCGGGACTGCCTGGTGCCGGATACTGAACATCAAACAAGGCTTTCGGAAAACCTCCAAAATCGTGAATTGTAGGAGGCATATCCATTGCAGTCACTAGCGTTCCGTTTGTTTCCCAATGTGCCGATACACATAGTATTGCATTTGGTTTAGGGATTTCTTTCGCGATATTTCTAAAGCCGGTTACAAATTCATTTTCTTCTATAGCGTTCATCGGGCTGCCGTGGCCAAGAAACAGCACAGGCATTTTGTTAGTACTGCCGAATGGTTCCGCTATTTTATTTAATGCTTTTAGTTTCATAGTGCTTGTAACACTAGAGAGCCCTCTTGAAGTTCATTTTCTTTAGTCAGGCGTATGGTTGATACCAGTCCGTGCTGACTAATTTCCTGAAGAATGAAATTTTTGAAACTTTGACCAGTAATTTCAGTCCGCCATCCAAAAAACTAATTGAATAAGGGTCGGTAGACAGCCTGTCAGTGGCTTTGCGACTAGTTTCGAGCGCCCTGAATAGTGCCATGTACTGAGCTGTTTTGCTTGCCTTTGTTGACTTTCATTTTTTGACCACTTAATTAGTAAATAACTCACCATCAGTCTTTTATATTGTTGATAAGGGTTTACAAACGTATATAATCGTAAGTAGTCGATTAGTATACAAATCATCTTTTTTGCTGCTCACACCTTTGCATCACCAATCACAACAAACAGGTTGGTAGAAATCGTAATCAATTTTTTACTACTTAAATTTTATGACTATGAAAAGCTTAAGAAACAGTGTGCAGCTTATCGGCCATTTGGGCAAAGACCCTGAAGTGAAAACTTTTGGAGACAAGAAGAAGGTGACTTTATCAATTGCAACTACGGATTCGTACAAAAATCAAAAGGGAGAAAAAGTGGAAGACACACAATGGCATAATCTTGTGATCTGGGGCAATCTCGCAGAAATGGCCGAGAAGTATTTAAAAAAAGGAGCAGAGATAGCAGTTGAAGGTAAACTCGTTCATCGTGTTTATGAAACAGACAAGGGTGAGAAAAAATATATTACTGAGATTAATGTAAATAATTTTGTCATGCTAGGAGGAAAGCCATAGCTTAGAAAGCTATGAGTTGCGAGCTACAAGTCTTGGGGATAACTACCCGTAACTTGTAGCCCGTAGCTCAATACTTGAATCTTTCTTTAGATTCTACTTCAAGAACCCATCCATTTTTTCATAAAACCAGGTGGGATCGTCATAGAAAATGAAATGCTTGGCGGTATCATTAATTTCAACAGTATGGTTTTTTACTTCTGCCAACTGTGCTTCGTAAGCTTTAGTGGTGCTCTCGTGTGTTGCGCCATATTGTTTGTAAGCAATCCATGCACCCATTAACAACACAGGGCAATCGATAGCTGCAATAGTCTTGCGTAAATCGATGGTGTACATTTCATAAAGCACTTCAGCTTGAGTGTTAGCATCTGCCTTAGACGCGATTTTTGCTACCTGGTCAATGCGCTCAGCACTGGTGATCATTGTAGGCAAATATTGTTTTTGCCCCTCTTCAATTTGTGCTGGAGTTTGGTTTTCCATTCGCGATTTCGCACTAATGGCCATAGGTTTAGCGGTTTCTGGCGTTGAGCCGGGCATGAATAATTCGGGCAGAAATGCTACTCCGTCTACGGCAACGACTTTTTTAAATACGCCAGGAGCGCTGGCTGCTGCCCAAAGTGAAATAAAGGCTCCCATGCTGTGGCCAACCAACACGGGCCTTTGAAGCTTGCGGGCATAAGTGACTACATCATCTTTTACTGTTTCTAAAAAATGATCACTTAATTTAGGTGTATTGCCGCCGAATCCGGCTAACGTTAGAATGTGGCATTCGTATTGCTTTTGATAATGCTCTACTGTTTCTTTCCAAACTTCTGCTGAGCAGTATAACCCGTGAATCAGAATCATGGGCTTGCCATGACCCTTTATTTCTGTGGTAAACATTTGTTGGGCATGAGCCTGCCATTGAGCGATGATCAATACCAGGGCAAGGAGGGTTTTTGATTTCATAAGATTTGTTTTGCTTCAGTGAACGGAACGATTTTAATTTTGGTAATTTCTTTTTGACGAGCTGCTCGCCATGATTGACCAACCGTAGATTGACCGACTCTGGCATTTATTTTAATTCATTCTGGTATTGAGCCCCCAAGAGGTGTGGTAATTGGTCAATGATTTTTCACAATTGGTCAAATGAGAATCACTTTCAAAATGGTTCTTCCTATTTTTATGCCATGAACTCGGATTTAAAGCAACTTTATAAATTCAAAGTGCACCACATACTTGCATGGATAGGCTACTTCGCTTTCTTCATGACGATGTATCGCGGTTATTACACGAGCATCCTTCCATTATTTGAAGTCACGTTTGTCTACTTTCTTTTCAATGCATCGACTTTTTATATCATTGGATATTACCTCATTCCTAAGTTTCTATACAAACGGGAGTACCGGAAATTTTTTACAAGTGTTTTTGTGGTCTTGACAGTCGGCTCTGTCGGCCTCACCATTTTTATGTACTACTCATTTTTGTATGCAGTCAAAGAATACTCCGGAAATATCTTCCTTGTTTTCCCTATGGCTTTTTTTGCGATCGCTACGATTGCAGGAATAATGTGTTCGGCAAAACTGGTAGTCGATAAAATTAAAGCCGATCGTTCTTCTGAGCTACTGGAACTGCAACGTATCGAGTCGGAGCTTCAATACCTGAAGGCACAGGTGAATCCGCATTTCCTTTTTAATGCTATCAACAGCGTTTATTTTTTAATCAAAAAAGATCCTGAGAGAGCCGCAAATACTTTGATTAAACTTTCTGACTTATTACGTTTTCAATTGTATGACTGTACTGTAGAAAGAATTAACATCGAAAAAGAAATAGAATATCTTCGGAATTTTGTGACACTTGAAGAAATCAGAAAAGGCAACAAGACTAAAGTTGACTTTCAGGCTTCAGCAGATCTTCGTGGCTTTGAGCTGGCGCCTTTCATGCTTATTCCTTTTCTTGAAAATACATTTAAGTATGTGTCTAACTTTTCAGAATCGGAAAATAGAATAAACATTAAGTTCTGGCGTGAGGAAAATAATTTTCATGCTCATTTCTTTAATACAACAGATAACCTTGTGCGCTCTGCGCCTGGAGGTATTGGTCATAAAAATGTGAAGCGGAGACTTGAGTTGATTTACCCCCAAAAGCATTTGCTTAACATTGTGGAACGGCCTGGTACGTATAAAGTCATGCTATCTTTGAATATCGCTTAAGCATGGAATTGAAAACAATTGTAGTAGAAGACGAACCTCTGGCCCGCGACGGACTACTGTCCTACCTCACTGAAATTGATTTTGTACAGATCAAAGGCGTGTGCGAAAATGCGTTGCAGGCCAATCAATTACTGGCATCAGTTCAGGTAGACTTGATGTTTCTCGATATCCAAATGCCAAAAATTACGGGGATTGAGTTTCTAAAATCGTTGAAGCAACCCCCCATGGTCGTAATGTCTACCGCATATCCCAACTTTGCACTGCAAGGCTACGAATTGGACGTGTTGGATTATCTGGTAAAGCCTTTCCCGTTCGAGCGTTTGTTAAAATCTGCTAACAAAGCGAGAGATTTCTATTTATTAAAGAATAAGCCTACACAGCAATCTTCTGATTTTTTCTTTGTGAAATGCGAGCACCGTTTTGAAAAAATATTTTACAAAGACGTGATTTGTGTTGAGGGAATGGAAAACTACGTGGTGATCCATACACTAGCCCAGAAGTACATCACCCTTATGCGAATGAAAACTATCGAAGAGATGCTTCCTGCTCCTGATTTTATTAGAATTCACAAATCGTACCTGGTGGCAGTGGGCGCAATAACTTCTATTGATGGCAGCGATTTAATTGTTGGTGGCAAATCCCTTCCGATGAGCCGCGACAAAAAAGCTGAGATTATAGAAATCCTTTTAAAGAACAAACGGGAGTAGTGATCTTACCCGGCAAGGCTAATCACTTATATATTTCTTCTGATTTACTTTATCCTGTTCCTTTTTCTTTTTCTTCAAGTCCTTGATAAACTTGACCCAGTTGAGCGGGTTGAGGAAAGGATTGTAAAGGGGATGGAATTTGTTGCCAGCGGAATTTGAAAACTGATCAATATAATAACGGTAATTGGCGTTTCCATCCATAGGAGTTGTACGCACCATCAACGCGAGGAGTTCGGCATTTAAGTTTTTCGGGTCAATTCCTGTATCATCCAGTGGAACATTAAGCGCCAGTACTGCTTCCTTGAAAAGTTCTTCGGTTGGCAGAGACGTGATCACTACTTGCTTTAGGAAAATATTGTCGGTGTGCATTTCTACTAATATAGAGGTGAACTCTTTAGCATCGTCAGGAACAACAAATACCTGACGTTGAAACCCTACTGAGCTGATCAATACTGTGTCGCCAACCAATAAGGGCATAGAAAAAAAGCCATTGTTGAGTGATGAGGTACCGCGTCCTGCTTTGGGAACATAAAAATTGACACCTGGCAAAAACGCGCCGGTAGTGTCAGTAACAATTCCCGATAACTGTACTACGCGTCTGCGATTTTGGGCATTAGTCTCTTGTACAGATGCCAGCAACCCAATACAGATAATTAAAAAGGCTACAAATTGATGGTTCTTTTTCACTAGAAGTACTTGTAACCGCCAAAGGTAAGGGTTTGATTGAAACATGCCTAACTAAATGAAATTCAAATTTGGTTTAGGATGAATTTCCCAATAAAATAGTTCAACGACCAGCCGTTCAAATCAAAAATAAGCCGTAGCGAGGGAAGTTTTTGTAATTTTCTGCTTCATGAGGCTGAAACATTTTAACATCGACCTGGGTGCACAGATATTTTTGGCTTGTAGTGATACTTCGCGCTTGCGGATTTTGCATTTGATTATGACCAATGGAGAAATGTGTATCACAGATCTTGAAAATATTCTTGAGTTTACTCAAACAAAAACCTCCCGCCACCTGATTTATCTAAAGAATTCGGGCATTCTCACGGCACGGAAATTTAATCAATGGGTGTTTTATCAGGTCAAGGATGAAGTTTTTGATATCACCCAGCAGATTTTACAGTTTCTGAGACGCGATCCGGTATTGCAAAAAGATCAGCAAATCTTTCAGACCATGTATACCAATCGTGAGTTGACATTGAATCGATTAAAAATAAAACCTCTCTCAGCCAATAGCTAATTAAATTAATGAAGAAAAAATACAAGTGCATTTTATTCGATCTTGATCATACACTGTGGGACTATGAGGCAAATTCACGCGAAGCACTCTCAGAACTTTATGTTTTGTTTAATTTAAAAGAGAGAGGAATTCTTATAGAAGAGCGTTTTCTTCAGGCTTTTTATGTCATCAATAATGAACTTTGGGATTTGTATGATCGTGGCTTGCTGCACCGCGATATAATTCGTAATGAGCGTTTTCACAGGATTTTACTGACTTTGGGTGTAGATGATTATCCAATGTCACTGAAAATTTCTGATGAATACCTTCAACATTCTCCAAAGAAGAAAAACCTGATTCACGGCTGCAGGGAAACATTGGAATACCTCTTGCCCAAATACCCGATGGTGATTGTAACCAATGGCTTCGATGAGATTCAATCAACCAAACTTTCATCGTCTGGCATTGCTCCTTATTTTAAAAGTGTGGTGACTTCAGCGCGAGCGGGTCATAAGAAGCCGGCCAAGGAAATTTTTGAATTTGCGTTACATGAAAATAATTGCTCGGCCAGCGAGGCAATTATGATTGGCGACAATTTACTAACCGATATTGCAGGAGCAAAAAATGCATTGGTTGACACTGTCTTTTTTAATCCTTCTAAAATAGAACACCAGTCAAATGTCGATTATGAAATATCTTCTTTACCTGAATTGATGAACTTTCTGTGATCTATAATTTGTTATTTTTGAGCCTTCAATCGCAAAACCTATAATCTTAACTCCGAATCAACATGTCCAACGGTTTTTTTAAAGTTCCTGTACCAAGAAATGAGCCGGTACTTTCTTATGCTCCTGGTACAAAAGAAAGAGCAGCCTTAAAAAAAGCACTTGAAGAAGCTCGTGCACAATCGCTGGACATACCTATGTATATTGGTGCTGAAGAAGTGCGCACTGGCAATAAAAAGAAATTAGCTCCTCCGCACGATCACCAGCATACGCTAGGTTACTTTCATGCGGGCGATAAAAGTCATGTCGAGCAGGCAATCAATGCAGCGATGGCAGCCAAAGAACTGTGGGGGAATTTAAGTTGGGAAAACCGCGCCAGTATTTTTTTGAAGGCCGCTGATTTGCTTGCCGGACCGTACCGGTATAAAATGAATGCCGCTACAATGTTGGGCCAATCAAAGAATGCATATCAGGCTGAGATTGACTCTGCATGTGAGTTGATCGATTTTTTAAGATTCAATGTTTCGTTTATGAGCGAAATATATCACGATCAACCGATCTCGTCTCCGGGAGTTTGGAATAAAATTGAATATCGGCCGCTTGAAGGGTTTACGTTTGCCCTGACTCCATTCAACTTTACTGCCATAGCGGGCAACCTGCCTACAAGTATGGCAATGATGGGCAACACCGTAGTTTGGAAGCCAAGCAATACGCAGATATATGCCGCCAATGTGATCATGCAAGTGTTAAAGGAAGCGGGATTACCCGATGGCGTGATCAACCTGATTTATGTAAGTGGCCCGGATGCTGCCGATGTAATTTTTAGCCATAAGGATTTTAACGGAATTCAGTTTACAGGAAGCACTGGTGTTTTCAATAGCATGTGGAAAACAATTGGCGAAAACATAGCGAAGTATAAATCTTATCCGCGAATTGTGGGCGAGACAGGAGGCAAGGACTTTGTGATTGCGCATAAGAGCGCCGATGCAAAAGAAGTTTCTACGGCTTTGGTGCGTGGTGCATTCGAGTATCAGGGTCAAAAGTGTTCAGCTGCTTCACGCGCTTACATTCCCTCGAACTTGTGGGAGGACGTGAAAAAAAATATGATTGCCGATTTGAAAAGTATTAAAATGGGAGGTGTGGAAGATTTCGGCAATTTTATCAATGCAGTAATTGATGAGAAAGCATTTGATTCCATTACAGGATACATTGAGAAGGCAAAGCAAAATCCTTTGAATGAAATTATTGCCGGGGGCAAGTATGATAAATCGAAAGGATACTTTGTGGAGCCGACGGTAATCGGAACTAAGGATGCATCTTCCTTTACTATGTGCGAAGAAATCTTCGGACCAGTGTTGACGATTTATGTTTATCATTCGGAGAATTTTGAACAGACACTTGAACTGGTTGACAAGACTTCTCCATATGCGCTCACCGGTTCAATATTAGCGCGTGATCGCTATGCAGTCGAGTTGGCTACAAAGAAGCTATCGAACAGTGCAGGTAACTTTTACATTAATGACAAGCCCACAGGTGCGGTTGTAGGGCAACAACCTTTTGGCGGTGCCAGAGGTTCAGGCACCAATGACAAGGCGGGGGCAAAGGTGAATTTGCTTCGCTGGGTATCGCTGCGCACAATCAAAGAAACCTTTGTTACACCTACCGATTATCGTTATCCGTTTTTGGACAAAGAGTAGATTTGTTTGGCGATTGTGACGGAATTAGTGTTGTGAAATTGTTATTTCATTAGACGAAGTGAGGATTTCTGCTATCTTGTACAGAAATTATTTCTTTTCACTTGCGCTCCTCTATTTCATTGATTTTCTTTTTGACCATGCTGTCGCAAACGGTCTTTGGGCAATCCGATGCAATTGACAGTGTTAAGAGTTTGGTTCAGAAAAGCCATGGCACCCTTCATGTTGATGCACTAAATGCCTATGGATATATCGTCTTATCCTATGACTATGTCGAAGCAAAAGAATTGATTGATGAGGCGTACCAGCTGGGTATAAAACTGAATTATAAAAAGGGAATGGCCGAGTCGATGCTCTATAAAGGGCTCATCGCTTTTAGCATTGGAAATGATTCATCGGCAATGCGACTTTATAGAAAGGGTATAGCCTTTGCCGCAAATGATCCGCATCTAAGAGGCCGCCTGCTTTCCAGTGTTGGCCTACTTCAGCAGACGAACCAGTTGGATTCGGCAGAGCTTAATTATCAACATGCCTATGAGTTGCTGAAGGATAGCCTTAATCCGTTGTATCTGTCTTACTTATATTTAAACCTCGCCGACTTAAATAAAATTAAGAATAACAATTCGCAGGAGCTGATCTACCTTAAGAGAAGCTGGGAAATAAGGAAAAGATTAAAGGAGAAACACCCAATGGTTTGGGCTGGCGTAAGTCTTGCCAATTATTATACCCTGCAAGGAAATTACAAAGAAGCTGTTAGCTACCTCGATAAGTCGTACAAGGCTTTAGAACAGGATACCATTGGCAACGAAGAGATAAGTGTTATCTACAAGCAAAGAGCGATTATCTATTCTAGTCTTGGCGAAAACCTTAAAGCACTAAACTTGTTTTCAAAAGCGATCAGTTTTTACGAACGGAATCCTTTCCCTCTGGATATGATCAACCTGCTTACGGAGATTGGCGCTGTTCAAGCTTCTGTGGCGAATTATGAAACTAGTTTGAAGTATTATTTTGAAGCGCTTAAACTATCAGAATCCATCCATTTTGAACGTCAGTCGTCTCAGCTGAATTTTCGCATTGCTCGCGTTTATTATTTTTTGGAACAAAATGACTTTGCTGAGGATTTTTGCCAGAAGAATCTTTCCTATTCGATTATACATGGCCTTGAACAGGACGAAGCTTTTGCACAAAACTTGTTGGGCTTACTGGCTACCCGTACTCGCCAATTCACAAAAGCACAAAAATGTTTTGATAGGGCTTTAATCTTGCGACAAAAGGGCAATTACCTCACAGGTATTGCAGGCACACTTGGTAATCTTGGCGAGTTATACGAAGTGATGAACGAGTTTAAAAAAGCAGAGGAATACGACCTCAAAAGCTTAGCTATTGAAGAGCAAATCAATTATGCGATGGGAAAAAATTACTCCTATCAATCACTTGGTCAGCTATATATTCGGACAAAACAATATCAAAAAGCTGAATATTTTTTAAACAAAGGCGAGACTCTGTCTAAAGAAATTGGTTCGTGGGATGTCCTTGCACAGGTATATAAAAACAAGCGAGACCTTTGGCTTGCACGCAATGACCTTCATGAGGCCTTAAAATATTCGTTAAAGTATGAAAACCTGAAAGATTCTTTATTAAATAAAAATGTAGCAAATCGCATTCTCAGTCTTCAACATGGCTTTGAGCTTGACCAGAAAAATAATGAAATAAAAATCCTGAACCAGCAGCGGCAATTACAACAAAGCAGGATGGAAGAGCAGCAAGCGCAAATAAGCTTTCAGCGACTTGCAATAATTGTTGGTATTGTCTTTACCATTGGGGTTTGCATAGTTGCCTATATTATTTTCAGGTATTACCAGAGAGTCAGGAAATTGAACATCGAAGTGGCTGAACAAAATGAGGAGATTACGGTTCAGTCGGAAGAGTTAAAAGAAGCCAATGAAGTTCTTGGCAAGCTCAATAGGGAAACATCTGAACAACGTGAAGAGATTCAGGCTCAGGCAGAAGAACTTGCTGAAAGCAATCAAACAATAGCACGAGTCAATGAAACACTCGAAGAAAAAATCAAGACGAGAACCAACGAACTAAAGGAAGCATATCGGGAGTTGGACACTTTTTTCTACAGGTCTTCCCATGATTTCCGAAGACCGCTCACCACATTTATGGGATTGGCAGAAGTCGCCAAGATTACAGTCAAGGATCAGTCGGCGTTGGAACTATTTGAAAAGGTAAATGAGACTGCCCGCAACCTTGACAAAATGTTGATGAAGTTGCAATCAGTCAGTATGATTGGAAATGAGGAGTTAGTTAGCAGTGAAATTTTTTTTCGTGATATATTTCAGGCGGAGCAAACAAGTTTTCAAAATGAACTATTGCGTAAGAAAATACAAGTTACCATTGATGTTGAGCTTTCTCGTCCTTTGATTTCGTACCCGGCGTTGATAAAGATTGTTGTTCAAAATTTATTAGAAAACGCTATTTCATTTTCCTGGGATCAGAAACCTGTCATTAGTCTCAAAGCGATGGGAATGGTTGGAGAGGTACTAATGGAAGTAAACGACAATGGACAAGGTATTGATTCTAATTATCTGCCACGAGTTTGTGAAATGTATTTTAGAGCAAATGAACGTAGTACAGGAAATGGTCTTGGGCTATTTATCGTGAAGAAAATGGTTGATAAGCTCGAAGCGCGGCTTGAAATCAAAAGTAAAATTGGCGAAGGAACTACAGTGAGTATTTTCTTTCCCTACAAGTAGAATAGTTGGTTTTAAAAGGCTGCCACGAAACGACAGCCTTTTATTATAGTTATCTGTCTCCGTACCAACTTATTTTTCTGGAGAAATACATCAACACACCCACAATCAGGAATAGACCAATGCTGCCGAGCAAAAGAGAAAAGTCTTGTTGCAGTACAATTATAAATATGAAGCTGTAAAAAATAATAAGCAAACTTGTGAATATGGCAACCAACTTTTTGCTCCTTAAAAAAGTAAAAGAATAAAAACTGATGAGGGTTACCGTGGCAGTCGAAGCTATCCAATACGCATAATTATATCCGACTTGTTCCGAAAAACTAAGTAAAAGTGAATAGTAGATAATAAGCGCTGCACTAATTAAAATGTATTGGAAGGGATGGATCCTGATTCGTTGAGTGATCTCCACAAGAAATAGTGAAATGAATGTGAGGATAATAATGAGTAGGCCGTATTTTGAGGTGCGTATACTTTTTTGATACTGATCGACAGGGATTATTAGTTTCACACCAAATTCTGCGCCGCTCAATTGTGTATTAGATTCGGTCCATTCTTTTGAAAAAGGACGATTGAAATGTAATATTCGCCAATTCGCCGTGAATCCTTTTTCATTTACATCGCGGCCTTCAGGAAGAAACTCGCCATCAAAGCTTGGAGAGTTCCATGGGCCCGACAGTTTGACTGTGGTCGTTTTACCTGTAGGATTAAAATTAAGCCTGTTGCTGCCCTTTAAATTTATTTTAACTGAAGTATTTCCTGTAAAATCATCAGCCGATAGCCATCCGAGTTTCGCGATAATTCCATTGCTGGAGAGATCGGTTGTTCCTTGGGTACTTTGCGGATAAAGGCTATTCACCTCTGGCAAAAATCTTCTCACAGAAATACCAATATTGCTTGAGGGTTCTGTAGGTTTTGGAACTCCATTGACAAGGAACTCGGGATTTTCATTGATCCCCCGAAGGTCAGTAATCGAGAAGATCATGTAGGCATCCTTCCATTGCACCAGCGTTTCATCAATGTCAAACTGTTTGAAATCGGGTCTTTGAAAACTTGCATTTATATTCAGATAGGAAGCATATACGGCTACATCAAAAATCCCCCGGTGCAACACTGTCGGGTTGACCTCTCCAATTACATCCAGTTTTTCCGGAAGTAAGAAATACTTTTCTGTGGATTCCTGAACTTCGATTCCATCTTTTCCGTGATCAATTTTTCTTTTAACCTTAAAAGGGATTACAAGGATCGGTCCTGATACAGTTTGGCTACCAGACCATTTATTAGAGACTTCGCGAATTACCTCCTCTGCCCGCATTTGCCTCTCGCGAATCAAATCCTGAATCCAGGAGGATGGGATAAGTAAGATCAGGATCAGAAACCCAATTGAAAAGAGTTTTACTGTAATTGATTCGATAATCCACCGGCTAAATTTTTCGATGATGTTAAGCTGATTTTCTTTTGTTTCCATGGTTATTTATGTTAAAAGTACTTTGTATTCAAAAGTCAAATGACAAAAAAATTATTTTAACCTCTGTTGCTTGATTAATTGCTCTAATCCGTCAAGATGTTTCTTGAATATTGTTCGGCCTCGCTCTGTCACTTTATATTTGGTGTTTGGTTTTTTCCCAACGAATGACTTGAGCACTGTAATGTATTTTTCTTTCTCCAACGCCTTAATGTGTGATGCCAGAGCACCATCACTTATACCCACAATTTCTTTCAGTGAATTGAAGTCGTAGGTATCGTTGACTACCAAGACCGATATAATTTGGAGGCGGATACTGTGCTCCAAAACTTTGTCGAGATGTTCAAAAGGACTTTTCAATTTTCGTAACGAAAGTACATGACGGCTCCGTAAATAATATGCATAACCCCAAACCCAAGCGCCGAAAAGATTAAGCCATAGTTTGGAAGCAGAGCGGAGACTAGACCTAGGATTATTTCTGTAAAACCTAAGTACTTGATTTCATCGTACGTATTTCGGCTGCTTTGAATTAGAGCTAGTCCGTAGAAAATCAGGCACATTGGCACCGCCAGGGAAAAATATTCTTTTGTCAATAAGACGATAACAACTAACCCTCCGGAGCATAGTGGAATGAGTAGGTCATTCAATAACTGTTTACTGGTAGCATTCCAGACAGTGACCCCAAGTTTTTTAGCTTTACGCGCACTTAAAATAAGCCCTGTCCCCAAGGAAAATAGTAATACTAAAACGGCAACTATCTCCAACTGTAAGATCAAACCCCGTTGATCCTGATTGGTGGTACCATAATTCTCGAAATTTGGCTGTGCATAATACAGCGTATAATATCCGTAAGCTGAGCCAGCGAGTGCATAAATACCTGCCAATACTCCCGACAGCCCACTTAGGGAAATAAATTTTACGGAGCGTTCCATCATCTTCCGAATGGAAGCAAGGTCTTTTTCGTAATCTTCTTTATCTTTCATTTAAAAGTACTTTTGAATACAAAGTAAATCAACGAATATCAAAACGCAAAGGTTTTAAATAAATATATGTTTGTGTGAATAGGGTACTATTTCTGCGTCATTGAGACGTTCAACTTCACAATAATCTCAGTAGCAATCTTTTCACTGACAATTTGGGGGATTTGGATGTCGTGATCTGCTAACGGGATGTTGAAATTAGATTCAATAGTGAGCGTGCCCTTACTGATTACAAGCTTGCTTGGAATAATCCGTGATTGCTTTTTTCCATGGATCGTTAAAGTTCCTTTGGCACGCACATCGTATGTCCCGTCTTTGGTGAAATCGATAGTTTCGATAACCTTACCGGCAAACGTAGCGTCATAGTACTTGTCAGTTTCCATATACTTCTCATTGAAATGTTCGCGCTGAAGATTGCTGTTGAACCCTTCAAACGATTGTATTTTTACAATAAAAGCAAACTGCCCTGTTGCAGGATCTACAATGCCTTGTATCTTTTTTGAAGATGCATTAATTAATTCAAGTTTGGCATTGGAAGTAAAACTGACCTCACCTTTCTCTGTGGTGAATTTTTTTTGGGCTTGTAGTGCAATACTTGACAGAATAAAAAGACAACAAGCGATGTTTTTCGAGTAAATCATCTTTTTAGGGGATTACGCAAACCATTTCCTTTATGTGAATATAATGATTCCGTATTTGATACATCCTATTTCCGGTAATCCAAAGCTGGCTTACGGTCGCCAATCAAAGGTTCGTATTTAAAGTTTTCGCCGGTGCGTTTTTTCAATTCTTTCCAAGCTGCTTCGATTACTGCAGGGTTACTGAATGCATCCATCATCGCTCCGGCCAGAGTTTTGGCAGCTACAATCATTCCTTTTTTCCCAATGCTCATCCCACCTGAGGCTACAGCCTGCCAGCTATGTGCTGCTGTGCCGGGGACCCATGTTGCAGTACCAAGTCCAGCCGTAGGCACTACCCAGCTGATGTCGCTCACGTCGGTGCTGCCTCCCTTGTTATCGTCCGGCCCAAATTTCTCAATCTCATTGGTTGACTCCAACGCAGGCTTGTTAGAAAAAGTTTGTTGGATTTTTTGTGCAAATTCTTTTTCAGGAGGACTATAAACATAACCTCCAACGGCTCGCAAATTTTCGTCCATTATTTTTGCTAAAGTCTCGTTAGGCAAAAGATTGTAAACACCACCCGTCACCTCAGATTCGAAACGTGTATCTGTGCCTAGTGCCGCTCCCTGAGCGGCTTTAGTTACGCGCTCCCAGGTAGACTTTACTTCAACAATATCAGGATGACGCACATAATAGTAAACTTCTGCAAATGCGGGCACAACATTAGGTGCTTCCCCGCCTCTAGTAATGACATAATGAATTCGAGTTTGTTCATTGACATGCTCGCGCAACATATTTACCATGGCATCCATAGCCTCAACGGCATCAAGCGCTGAGCGTCCGCGCTCTGGAGATGCTGCCGCGTGTGAAGCCACTCCGTAAAACCGAAACTTGCCCGACTTATTTGAAAGCGAGGAACCGTAGGCTGCTGAGTTGCGTGAACTTGGATGCCAGTGAAATACAACATCTACTCCCGAGAAAAAACCATCGCGGACTAAATACACTTTGCCTGAACCTCCTTCTTCTGCAGGCGTACCAAAAAATTTAATTGTTCCGGATTTCTTATTGGCAATCAGCCAGTCTTTTACTGCTATGGCCGCTGCCGATGATGCAGTACCAAACAAATGATGACCACACGCGTGCCCCGCTTTTTGCCCTGCAATAGGTTTCAATTCGGGTACTGCTTCTTGCGCCACTCCAGGCAGGGCGTCAAACTCACCCAAAATTCCAATCACGGGCTTACCCGATCCATATGTAGCAATGAATGCAGTTGGCATACCGGCCACCCCAGGCTCAACTTGAAAACCCGCATCTTTCAGTGTTTGTTGAAGCAATGCAGAACTTTGCGTTTCTTGAAAACCTACTTCCGCAAAATTCCAGATTTTCTGAGCTATTCCTGAATACAAATCAGCGTTAGCATCTATCGATTTAAAAACTTCAGGCTTTGTTTTTTGCGCTATTGCAAATGCATTGAACAGTAACAGAATGATAACGAGGCGAGAGGTTCTTGTCATAAAGAAAGGTTTACGTAAATATAAAAAACGATAGCAAAATGAAGATGGTAATTTACAGAAGCGGCTGGTTAAGAAAATTCAAAGATATTTGCTGAAAATATATCAAACCTCAAGTCGACCATATTATTGTAGGGCAAGGACTGGCAGGTTCATGTCTGGCCTTACAGCTGCTTTCCTCCGGAAGGCGAGTTATCGTTTTTGATGAACCCGGCAAGAACCATGCATCCGCAGTAGCAGCAGGATTATTTAATCCGATCACCGGCAAGCGATTGACCAAATCATGGCTAGCCGATCTAATTTTTCCTTTTTTATTTGATTTTTATAAGGACTCTGAAAATCTCCTGAACAAAAGATTTTTCTTTCCTCAGTCGATTTATCGCCCATTTATCTCCGTTGAAGAGCAGAATGAATGGGTTGCTCAAAGTGGTGATGTCTCCATCAAGAATTTTGTTGAAAACATTTTTCTTTCCAGTGCATTTGGCTTGGTTGCAAACGATCCTTTTGGGGGAATCGTGATAAAGCAGTCAGGTTATGTTAATGTTAAATTATTCATGCAGAGAGTCAGCGGACTGCTCATGGAGAAGCATTCTTATCGGGAAGAATATTTTGATTTTAAAAAGCTGGAGACTGGCTCTGATAAAATAATTTATCAAGACCTTGAGGCAACCAATATTATTTTTTGTGACGGCTTCCGAGCGACAGAAAACCCATTTTTTAACTGGCTACCGATTCGACCTTTAAAAGGCGAAACGCTTTCTGTTTTTGCCAAGGAAATACCAGACATAATTTTCAACCGAGGGGTTTATTTAGCTCCCACAGGTCGAGAAAACTCTTATGTAATTGGCGCCACATATCAGCCGGGCACTACCAACGAGGGAATTACGTCAGAAGCTCGAGTGGAACTGGAAGAGAAGGTAGCAAAGCTCATAAAAATGCCGTTTGAAATTGATCACCAATATTGGGGCATAAGGCCTACCACACCCGACAGGCGACCCATACTCGGCTCTCATCCCCGCTATAAAAATGTAATTATTTTTAATGGCTTGGGTACAAAAGGTGTAAGTTTGGCTCCGTATTTTTCGAACGTATTGATGGGTTGGATGAAGGGAGAAATCGAAATACCTAAGGAAGTAAATATTGAGAGGTTTAAAGCGTTATATTCGGGGTCAAGTTCTGTGTAATATGAAGAGACGGGTGTACCTGCTGACTGGTTTTTTCTTGATTCTTTCTTTTGCCAGCGTGACCGCACAGCGTGCCTACGAAACCTTTGGCAGAAATCGTATCCAATACAAGGAATTTGATTGGAAATACTTAAGCTCAGAGAATTTTGACGTTTACTTTTATGGTGAGCGCAAAAAGGTTGCTCAGGAAGCCCTCCAATACATGGAATCAGAGTTTGACCGGATCACGGATTTACTCGGTTTTTATCCATATCAAAAGACAAAAGTATTTCTATATAATTCTATCACCGATCTCCAGCAAAGTAATGTAGGCCTCAATCACAGCCGTTTTAATGTTGGTGGCGAAACAGAATTTGTGAAGCCTTACGTTGAGATTGCTCACCCGGGCAATCTTGAGGAATTTAAGCAAGAGCTGGTCTTTAAAATGTCTAACCTGCTGGTGAATGAAATGATGTTTGGCGGCAGCTTGCGCGACATGTTTACCAGTGCCGTACTACTCAACCTGCCCGAATGGTTTATTGATGGTACCTCGTATTATGTGGCACACGGATGGAATGACGAGATGGATGATTATGTACGGCAGTTGGTAGAAAGTAAACAGGTGAATAAAGCACTGCGACTTAAGGACAAGGAAGCAGCTCTAGTCGGCCAATCCATCTGGAACTACATTGTCGAGAAGTATGGCAAGAGTAGTATCAACAATATTCTGAATTATACCCGCATCATTCGCAACGAGGAGAAAAGTATTCTTATCACACTTGGAGTTCCCTTCAAGCAGCTGATGGTAGACTGGCGAGAATATTATAAGTCACAGCAAAAACGTGTGGCTCAGAGTTATGTATCCCTGTCAGATTCGATTCTGTTTACTCATCAAAAACGACATGCTGTTACCTTCACTACTGTGAAGATTAGCCCTGATGGAAAAAGTGTTGCCTACGCGATGAATGACCGCGGCAAGTTTTCTGTAATTGTAAAATCACTTGAGAATGGAAAAGAATCTGTGATACTTGAAGGCGGTAATAGAGTAATCAAACAAACTGTAGATTATCGCGTGCCACTTTTGAATTGGGCTGATGCTAATACGTTAGGGGTGATTGGGGTGAAAAACGGGCAGTATATTTTTTGGCTCTACGACCTTAAAACAAAAACGAAGTTGCCGCGTGAACTCGACAAATTTAGCAACATCCGTAGCTTCAGTTTCTCTAACAACGGCCGTCTCGTGATTGTCAGCGCGGACTTTGAAGGGCAAAATGACTTGTTTTTGCTGAGCAGCCGCAGAGATCGCACCAAGCGCCTGACTAATGATGCTTTTGATGATCTTGATCCGGCATTCATCCCTAATTCCAACACAATCGTATTCAGTTCAAATCGAGCTACAGATTCACTTACTACTGATGTGAAAGCTTTGCAAAAGCTATCTCCTTATTATAATCTTTTCTTATACAACATAGATACCACCACCAACCGGCTCGTGCGCGTGACTCATACATTGAGCAAGGATTTTCATCCGAGAGCGATGGATGAACATAATTTTTTTTACATGAGCGACCAGCGCGGTATTGTCAATCTTTTCCGGTTCAATACCCAAACCGGCATGTACTCACAACTTTCCAATTTTAACTCGAGCATTAAGGATTATGATCTCAATTTTGACAAGCACATTTTGTCTTTGGTAATGACGCAAAACCTGCGAGAAAACATTTTTATTGACAAGAACCTAAATTTTGACAGACAGATGTTTACGCCGCCCACAAGGCGCAGAGAAGTGCAGCAAGCTAAAGT
>Ga0206976_1035_pt1 | contig 44264 bp, 36 predicted proteins | sample Alteio_BWOrgHeat_82_FD_152926 | JGI IMG/M metagenome (GOLD analysis project Ga0206976, IMG submission 152926) | Enriched cells from forest soil in Barre Woods Harvard Forest LTER site, Petersham, Massachusetts, United States -... | ecosystem: Environmental > Terrestrial > Soil > Temperate forest >... | reverse complement strand
CAGGCTGAAGAGCGCCCTGACAAACACTGGGCGTTCTTACCGAGAATTCCTTTTTCGTTCGCAAGATTGGCGGTTTTGGCGATCAAAGCCCCGATTGCTTCGGTATACCTGACCATCGGGCTTACCAAACGCAGCGCCTCAACGCCCGTCGTCAGGCAAGACTTCTGGCTCGTAGACATTCTCGTATCTCGTGGTTTCCGCCGTTAGAACCGAGCGAACCGTGAGAGGTATGGTGCGCCCCACAACGGTATTGACGAAGTCATTCAGGTGAGCGACCTGTTCGGGAGTAAAGGGTTGCGGAGTGCGTATTACCACCCAAGCGATCGTCTTTCCTTGCTTCGGAACCAGCTTCACTTCCGCCAATCGCGCTCCCGGAACTCTCGCAATTTCCTGGGCCAGGGCCCTTTGAATATTACTTTGCAGTATTACCTGGGCACTGGTGTGCAAGAGCGTCCCAAATAGGTGGAATGCAAGAACGAGCAACAAGGCGACGGATACCAATCGCGGCACGATCACGTTCTGGAGTTTCTCCGTTCGAGCAGGGCGATATCCGGCTACCAAAAAGACGAGTCATTGCTCCAAAAGCGATCGCCGAAAAGTTGGCCAGGAATAGCAAGAACGCACCCATGGCCGCCTCGGGTAGTCCGCGAGCTAAAAGGATGCCGCAAGTGGTTAACGGCGGCACCAGTGCAGTTGCGATGGCAACCCCGACAATGACACTGCTCAAGCTCGTTGAAAGAAATGTGAATCCTCCAGCAAGACCACCGACGAGTGCGATCAACAGGTCAAGCAGATTAGGGGCAGTCCGATTGAGGATCTCGGTGCCGATCGTGAGGTGCCGCGTCGAAAGGCCGATCAAGCAACCGACTGCAAGAACACACACTGCTCCAACAACTTCGGCAACGATTGCGCGGCTGAGCAAGCGCAGATCCGCCTTGGCAAGGGCCATCGCAATCCCGATGATCGGACCGAATAGCATTGCGATCAGCATTGCTCCGATGATGACGGCCGGCGAATTCTCCATCAGTCCGAAGCCCGCGACGAATGCCGCGGCCACGTTCATCGCCAGGTAGGGGCCGGTCAATGCGGCGCCAGCAATCACCGATTCCCGAATCGCGCGGCGTCGGACCTCACCTGTTTGATTGAGTTCGGCGGCCAGTGGTGTTTCGCTCATAACTCCTCCTACGTCCCACGTCAGAGCGGTCAGGTGAATTCGCCAAGAGCGTCCTCGGTTCACTGCCTCCGGTCCATTCTTGAGACTCATCCCTTACTCGTTAGTCGTGGCTCTCCCGCGGCCATGGATACCCGCACATTGTCTGGAACCATCTCCGGGCCCCACAATCCTACCCCCGTTGTCACTGCAAGAAAGATTCCATGGCACTGACACTTTTGCCAGTATCTCGCACCGTGTCGGCGCAGTAGCATCGCTGACGACTTTAAGACCCCTGACTCGCGCGGTTCGTGGATGTCGTTCCGGTGATCACTGAGCCAGCTTAACCCCACTCTGCGCTGTCGCTGCTCTTTCAGACTCACTACAACTCGGGGTGATGACCAGATTCTTGAGAGGAACAAATGATCGGCCTGATTCGCTTCCTGATGGTGATGGCTTCCGTGGTCTCGTTTTTCCGTCCTGAGTCCGCGGAAATCACAAAGAATGTCGCGACGCGCATTAACGGGCGACGTGAAAGACGGGCGATGAAGAACGGCAACAACGGGAGCATTTTCAACTCGTCGATTCAGGGGATCCTTATCGGCGCAACTTATAAGTTCAAATAAGTGTTAGCGGCTCTCCCTGCTGTATCTAGGCCAGAGCTGCTCGGTGACGAAACGTGGGAAGTGGAAGCAAGAACAAGTACGACGCCTGCAAGACCGGTGCCTTTGCAACTTCAAGGGATGTTCACTCATACCCGAGCGGACTTCAATCCGCGAAGGACAACGCATCGCTCACCCCGAAACCGCGCCATGGTCAGCGCTGTTGAAAGGACTCCATGACCCTCCCGTCCCCGTTACAGATCAGATTTGTAAAGCTAACTGAGATTGTCGCGCTTTCCTCGCTCATTCTTCTCAGCGGTACGATCGCAATGGCGCAGAACCAGCCGTTGGAAGAGAAGTTAATTGCCCTCAAGCAAAATCAGGAAGCCAACAAGCAGAAGCTCGCGCAATACACCTGGCAGGAAACCGAAACAATCAGCATCAAGGGCAGCGTGAAAGATACCAAGGTGTACCAGGTGCAGATGGTGAACGGCCAGCAGCAGAAGACCGAGGTCAGCAACCAGCAGGCGCAGCAGAGCGGCCGCGAGGGCCGTTTGAAGGAGCACATCGTCGACAACAAGAAGCAGGAATACCAGGAGTACGGCCAGTCGATTGGCGCCCTCGCCAAGCAGTACACCACGCCCGATCCCGACCGGCTGATGCAGGCAAAACAAGCCGGCACTATCTCGCTCCAACCTAGCGGCGGCGCTGTGAACCTGATTATCAAAAACTACGTGAAACCAGGCGACTCGGTCACGCTCACCATCGACCCCCAGTCTAATCAATTGCAAAACGTGCGCGTAGCGTCGTATCTGAGCGATCCCAAGGATGCCGTCACGATCTCCGCTGAGTTCGCGCAGCTGCCCGACGACACCAACCACGTGGCCAATACGCTAATCAATGGCGAAAGCAAACAGCTCACGGTGAGCAATCAAAATTCGAATTATCAGATTACAGGAACGCCACCGGCCGGCAGCACGGCCTCCACTTACCCCGGACAGGGTGTGCCGGCGACCGCCGATGAACTGCAAAGCCTGGTTGCGCCGATTGCTCTGTATCCGGATGCCCTGGTGGCGCAGATTCTCAGTGCGGCGACCTTCCCGGACCAGGTGGCCATCGCCAGCTATTGGGTTGAGCAGAACAAGACCCTTACCGGAAGCGCTCTCACGACGGCCGTGGATAAACAAACCTGGGATCCCAGTGTCAAAGCGCTCACCGAGTTTCCGTCCGTGCTCGACAACATGGCTAAGAATCTCTCCTGGACCTCGCAACTGGGTGAGGACTACCACAATCAGCAGGCCGACGTGATGAAGGCAATCCAGACTTTGCGCGCGCAGGCCAAGGCCGCCGGCAATCTGCAGTCGGGCTCGCAGATCACCGTTGTTCAGCAGTCGCCGCAGACTATCGTAATCCAGCCGACCAACCCGCAGATTGTGTATGTCCCGCAGTACAACCCCTCTGTCATTTATGGCACACCCTACGTCGTCCCCAACTACTCCACCGCTGATGTGGCGGCCGCCGGCGTACTTTCCTTCGGGCTCGGAATGGCGGTTGGGGCCATGATGAGCGGAGGTTGTTGCGGCTGGGGATACAGCAGCTGGAACTGCAATTGGTACGGCGGCTCCGTGTATTACCATGGCGGGGCTTACTACGGAAATGACGCCTGGCATGGGGGCTACTACGGTACGAGTGCTTCCGCTTATGGACCATACGGCAGCGCGCACGCGTCCTCTGGCTATAACCCCTCCACCGGGACTTATGCACGCGGGGCAGCCACTTCAACAGCCTACGGCACCCAAAAGGTAGGGCAGGCCTATAACCCAAGCACCGGAGCTTACGCCCAAACCCATCAGACTTCTACCTATGGCTCGCAATATGGCAGCTCATACGCCTCGAAGGACGGCACGTCGGTGAACTCCGCGCATTACTCGGACGCCAACGGAACAGTTGCCGGTGCCTCGACCTCCAATGGGAACAAGTATGCAACCGCGAACGGCAATGCCTACAAAAACACCGGGAGCGGCTGGCAGAGTGCCGGTTCCAGTTCCGATGCGGCACACGGTTGGGGAGACAGCAATGGATTCTCCGGAGCGCAGTCTCACAGCGATAGCTCAGCATTCAGTGGCTGGGGTAGCCACTCTGGCGACTCCGGTGGCGGCGGATGGGGTTCGCGCTCGTCCAGTGCGCAGGGTTGGGGCAGCCGAGGCGGCGGCGGCGGATGGGGTGGAGGTGGATTCCGCGGTGGTGGTGGATTCCGGCGGTAGTCTTCAAGGCCGGGAACCCAATGAGCAACGTCCGTTGGAGGATCAAAATGTTCGACCTAGTCCGTAATCGCGCTCGTCTTCTCTCCTCCGCCCTTGTGCCGAGTCTGGCTTTCGTGTTGCTGCTTTCTTTCACTGGCTGCAACAAGAAGGAAAATCCCGAGTCGACCCAGGCAGGACCCAAAACCTTCGCTTCGCCGGATGAGGCGGGCAAGGCGTTGGCGGATGCCGCCAAGTCGCAAAATAAGGATGCAATTCTAGCAATCTTCGGCCCGGCGTCGGCGGAAATCCTGTCCTCTGGAGACGCCGCTGAGGACAAAGCGTCCTTTGATGGATTTGCCCAGGCATACCAGGTGATGAACCGGTGGCGGAAGCTGGGCGACGGCAGCGAATTATTGCTGGTGGGCGCCGAGAACCAGGCATTTCCCATTCCGCTGATGAAGAACACCGCTGGCCAGTGGTATTTCGATGCGGCAGCCGGAAAAGAAGAAATCCTGGCCCGTCGCATAGGCCGCGACGAGCTTGCGGCCATGGACGTCTGCGCGGCACTGGCGGAGTCCCAGGTCCAGTACTTTTCCGAAAAACACGGCGGCGTCAAACAGTACGCGCTGAAATTCATCAGCGATCCCGGCCAGCAGAATGGCTTGTACTGGGAGTCTCCGAAGGGCGCTCCTCGCAGCCCGCTTGGACCGCTGGTCGCATTCGCGACTGAGGAGGGATTCACCGTCAAGCCTGACACGGTTCAGCCCTTCTATGGCTATTACTTCCGGCGGCTGGATAACCAGGGCCCCAATTTCAGAGGCGGAGCGAAGGCTTATGTCGTCAATGGAAAGATGACCGGTGGATTCGCCTATGTTGCTTACCCGGCGAAGTACGGCGATACGGGTATTAAGACGTTCATCATCAATCAGGACGGCGTGGTCTACGCGAAAGACCTCGGCAAAGACACTGTCAATCTGGCGAAAGCAATGACTGAGTTCAATCCCGGCAATAGCTGGACTGCATTGAAGTAGAGGTTGAAGAAGCAAGTACGCCTAATCCAACAGTTGGGGTTTAATTGCCCAGCATGAGGTAAACGTGAGGGTGGTGACATTTTATTAGTGGCTTGCCGGGTTGATTGCAAGCCTAGCAAAGAGCTCATTTCAAGTGTCAGTACCGGAATAGGAGACCTTCAGTGAAAACGAGATTTTTGTTGTGCTCAATGCTGGAGTCCGTCCGTCCACGATTGCTGCTGGCCAGCAGGTGTATTTCGGCACGGCAAGGTCACCGTTGATCCATTTCTAAAGGTGCCGGCTTCGCACGAGTCGATCTCGCCCCTCCGGAAATTGGCCTTGATCGTCTGGTCGTTGCGCACCGGTGAATTGCGGAAATCGCCACAAGGAGATCCCGGCTCCGGGAGGCCTTAAGATGCGGCTTCCTTTGTAATACACACCAAGGTGAATTGGTTCATCGAGAAGTCGGCAATCTCTTCTGATGGCTTGATGATAGAAACCCCAACAGCTCACGTTTACAATCAGAAAAAGATGTCACATATCAGTCGCACTGGCGTTTCTCTCGATGAAGATCTCTTGCATGAGTTTGACCGGTTGATTGCCAGACGCGCTTACAAAAATCGCTCCGAAGCAATCCGCGATCTCATACGGGAAGCTCTTCTGTCCGAGATCGTCGAATCGAACAAACCAGTGGTCGGCACATTGACGCTTGTCTACGATCATCACGTTCCGAATCTCGCGCAAAAGTTGACCGAGGTTCAGCATACGGCAGGCGCAATGGTCCTCGCGGCTACTCACGTCCATCTCGACCATCACTACTGCCTGGAAGTAATCATCATGAAGGGGCGAGGCAAGGATATTCAAGGGGTCGCAGACGGTATGTTGGCGTTGCGCGGAGTCGAACTGGGAAAACTCGTCCTGACAAACTCCGGCAAAGACCTGAAAAACGCCACACACTCGCACTAAATGGCGGTTCCGCAAACAGACCCGGCGATAGCATCGGCAGGTACTACCTCGCTGAGCTAAATCGCCAGGAGACTGACGCACCCACCTACCAAACCATGCGTATTCCGACGGCCCGCTCCACCCGTCCCGCAGTCGAAATCCCTGAGCGATCCACTCGGGCCCGATCCACGCCCAGCGCCCAATGCTGCTGAGAGCCGACAACCGCGGCATTTGTCAGAAAGTTTTTCTTAACCCGATTCGCACCTGAAACGGTTCGAAGGGATGGAAAACGTCAGTGAATGCCGGCGTGCCTGTTGGCGTTATTCGGGAGGTATAAGCGTAGTCGATGTCGTGATCGCGGCGGTTAAGCAAATTAAAACATTCGGCCGAAACGCGCCATGTCTCGCCAATTTGATAACCGACCTCCGCATTGAGCAATGTTGTTGAACTTGAGCGATAAATCGCATCGGATGTCAAATTGCGCGGGCCAAAGGCGCGAAGGCGCAAACTCCCCCAAAAGCCTTTGTAACTCTGCACTGTGATGCCTGATGAAATCACCAACCCAACCGCCTCGGGTACATACTTGCCGCCCGGGCTGCCCGGTGCCGCATCATTCGCGTCTATTGAGGTAAAAAGGGCCTTGGAGTCGGCAAAATCAAAAGCAAAAGCCATATGTGCCAGTGGCGTGTAGTAGTTCGCCCATTCGACGCCATAGCGATTGCTCGGCGATGCTGAGGCAACCGTGCCGCCGGTATCGCCATCCTGCTGCAGTTCGGAAGCACTGTATAGATACCAGAGCGAAAGGGTACTTTGCAGATGTGGGACGGCCAGAGTGCGCACGCCGATTTCCGCGCCTTTGGTTGGGACCAGGGGGGTAATCGGGGTGGAGGGCGTTGGGAAAGGATAGTCTGGCGAAATCGGTTCAATCCTTTGCGTTGTGCCGCGCCCGTCGTTGCTGTGAAAACTGAATCCACCCTGCACATAGAACTCAGTATTGGACCATGGGCCGAAAATCAAACTCGCTTTTGGGCTGGGCAAGAACTTGCTGGCCGAGCCGGAATTGAGCTCCGCAAAGTTGACCACCGGAGCGCCAGGCAATTCGGTGGCGACATAGGGGGGAGTCAAGTTGGTGACGACATACATTGCTTCGTCGCCGCGCACGGCCAAAACCGAGCGGAATTTTTCCGCCCACTGAGTTTTATTTTCTACATAAAAACCCACCATCGTGTCCGTAAATTTATTCAAATCCGTAGCCGCGGGCAGCACCGCGATCAGATTCGGGCTGGTATCGCACTCGGGGATGGGTTCGTCATTGCAGGCGTTGATATCATTCTTGTCCGTGCGCACACGATCTTCCGCCCGGTAAAGGCCGTTGTGAACCCAATCGTTGCGGACCTGCAGGCCGAACGTATTTTCCGCCTTGCGGCCAAACCATTGGCTGAAAATCGTGTGGGCTGCGTCAAACCCGGCCACCCAGCGCCTATCCTGCTGTTCGAACTGATCGCCCTTTATGGGGTCATGCAGGTAATAAGTGAAATCGGAAAATAAATCGAGGTCATAATAAAATCCGTAGCCCATGATTGTCGTCGCGGAATTTGCGCCTTGGCGACGCCAGTCAACCTGTAAGCTATAACGCTGTGAATTGCCACCGTCAGTAGGGTTCAGTGCGCCGAAGAAGCCAACGATGGGTATGGCGGTAACGGGGATTTGATCGCTCGAGTTCCATTTTCCGTGGTAACCGCGGGCCGTGATGCTGAGACCATTGGTGCTGTCGCCCCGGCTGTAGGTTAAAAGGCCGTTGAATTTGTAATAGTTATCCGGATGCGTCCATGGGCCGTTATCGTGATACGCTTCTCCGCCGTACCGCAAATTGCCCGAGCCGAGCTTTTGCGATACGCCGAAAACGGCCCGCCCATAGCCATACGTGCCGCCTTCCACCTGGAAGAAGCTCTGGGGCAACGTCTTAAAATATTGGATGTTGGCCGATCCAGCTGAGCTATAGTTGCCGATCTCACCGTAATAGGGACCTTTCTCGTAATTTAGCCGCCGCACAAACTCCGGGATGACAATGTTCATGTCCGCATAACCCTCGCCGTGTGCGTGCGACGGCAGGTTAAGAGGCATACCGTTGAGGAATACGGCGAAATCTGTGCCGTGGTCGAGATTGAAGCCGCGAAGGAAATATTGGTTGGCCTTACCGCCGCCTGCGTGCTGAGTGATGATTAGACCGGGAACCGTCTCCAAAACTTCTCCCGAACGAAGAATCGGACGATCTTCGATTTCCTTTGCGCCAACCGTTCCCTGGGTGGCGGAATTGGCAATTCCGATAAGATCGTCCTCCCGGCCCTGCACGTTTATGGTGGTGCTCAGGGCGTCCACAGCCAGAGAAATTTGCAGGGGGGCCGGAACCCCGGTGATGCCTATGGTGACGGGGATTTCTTTGATTTGAAAACCGGGATTCGATATGACGAGTCGATAATTACCTGGCGAGAGTCCAGAAATAATGAAGGAGCCGTTCCTGTCCGACTGTGTCGTTCTTTGTACAGTACCGTTCGCGCTCCGAACCAGCACGGTGGCCCCTGCAATCACTGCGCCAGACGTGTCAACGACGGTTCCTGATAGCTGAGGCGGATAAGGCTTATCATCAGCGGCGACCGGCGTCTTCTCCTGTGCGGCGACCAAAAGCGCGCTGCAACTGGTAAGAACAGCAAGCAGAAGGACAGTGGCCCACAATCTCATGACGCCCCCTGCGCTGTGACGGGCAAAACTGACTTCTGAACGAGCATCTGTACCTCCCGTAACCGGTAATACTTCTTAGAAAATCGTGTTACCGTGGGCCGGTAGAAATCATTCTCTTAGGGAGCAGCACGAGGTTTCCTTCAGATTTCCCGCAGGAACGATGGTATTACGATTTCTCAAATCGTAACACTCATTGGCGTTCTGCTCTGTTTCAGTAGGTACGCAACAACTCGGGCGTTTGGATTGCTGAAAATCGAAGTTTTAATTTTATGGCTGCCCTGCAATCCAAGGGCGAGGTTGCAGCGTACCCATTGCAACGAACTGGGAGTCCCTGCAACCCACCACCCTGGTCTCCGTCTGGTTCAGGGCTTCCGGTTCTCCACCGCAGCGAAACGAAATCAGGAGAGCCCTATGTCAAAACTGAAGTCCATAGTCGGACTCACATTGAGTCTGCTTATCGCTGTGCCTCCAGGTGCACTTGCATCCAGTCACCGGGAAGCACCCATCACCGCACTGGACCACACTGCGGACATCACCGACTTTTACGCGTTTGTCAGTTACGATCATCCGGATCGCGTCACCTTCATCCTCAATGTCGATCCGTTTCTCCAGCCGAGCAATGGACCGAACTATTTCCCGTTCGACCCATCCATCGTGTATCAGATCAAGATCGACAACGATCATGATGCGCAGGCAGACATCACCTTTCAATTCCGCTTTCAGACCCACATCCTCGATGCTGGCCTCCCTGTTGGCTACGCAGGAGCGGGTAATGGAGTTGACGCGCCGGCAAACTCGCCGAGCCCCGTCGCCCCTGGTACGCCGATCGTTCCACCCGCGATTACATCTCTCAGTGGCTCAGGCGCAGCCGGCCTGAGTCTGCAGCAAACATTCACCGTAAGCATGATCAAAGATCACCGCAGGATCGCGCTGACGAACCCAGCCGGAGCTCCGCTCATCGCTGTTCCCAGCAATGTGGGTCCCCGCACTATGCCGGATTACGATGCCCTGGCCGCGCAAGGCATCTACAACCTGCAAAGCTATGAAGGCGCTTCCGGTATCCGGGTATTCGCCGGCACGGTCGCCGATCCCTTTTTTATCGACTTGGGCGCAACCTTCGACAGCCTCAATTACCGTGCCGGCACGGGTGTTGAAGCTCTCACCGCCGCACAGGACGCCAACGATCTACTCAATTCGGCCCCCAATTCAGTTGCCGGATTCAACGTCAACACCATCGTCATCGAGGTACCGATCAAGCTTCTGACCAGTGATGGAGCTATCCACGCCGCTACGGATCCGAAGGGAACTATCGGAGCCTGGGCGACGACCTCCAGAGCAGAGGTCCCGATTCGCACGCGCCGGTTCTTTGACCAGGACCGTCGCGACCGTGACGACTCTGGCCGCCTGGCCCAGATACAGCGCTTTGGCAATCCGTTGATCAACGAACTCATCATCGGTACCGGATACAAGGACTACTGGAGCATGTCAGAGCCTGTGAACGACAGTCAGTTTGCTGCGTTCGATCTTGATCCCCTCATTGCAAGAGTGTTCAACGCCGTGTACGGGTTCAAAATACCCACTCCACCTCGAACCGATCTTCTGCCCCTCGTGACGTATGCTGCGCCGATTGCCCCGAAAGGCACACCAGCCGGGCCAATCGCCGACCTCATGCGGCTCAACACCGGTGTACCTCCTACGCCGAAGGCGCAACGCAAACGTCTGGGCCTCATCGCTGGCGATCCTGCCGGGTTCCCGAATGGCCGTCGTCTCACCGATGACGTGGTAGACATCGTTGAGCGGGTAGGCGTTGGCGGTGTTCTAAGTGGCTCAGCGTTCGATGTTGCGCCGAACAAGCTGCTCGGCGATGGCGTTAACGCTCCTGACGTTCCCCCCCAAGAGACGTTCCCGTACGTGCACTATGCGTACAGTGGACGCAACAGCCGTCATATCAGCCCGGGCGATCCGACGGGTTGTGGCGATCAACCTGGGTCCTCCAGTTCTCAAAACTCCGATGCCCCACCTGCAAACCAGGGTGGCCCTTCACCCTGCCCCGTTGACTGAGGCTCAGTAGAGCTGTCTGACATTAACCCGAATCTCTGCGCGGAATTTAAGGTTCGCGCAGAGATTCATCTCCAGGCGAATAGGTGGGTTATGAAATCTCAGCATGCGATATTAATCATTCTTGGTGTCCTCGTATCAGGATCGGGACTGGCTCAGCACGCGACCTTGCTTGCGGATCAGGATAGGCCGTTCAGCCAGGCCTCCGTTCAGGAAGATACTCCCGCGCAGCGGAGCATCTCGGCGTCGCAGCTACAAATCAGGACGGATCCGAACAAGGTACAGGCGTACAACGAACTGGCATTGGCCTTCCTTCGAAGAACCCGAGAAACCTCTGATCCCAAATACTTGGAGGATGCAGACGCCGCCCTTGCTCAAGGCCTGAAGCTGGCCCCGGAAGACTTTCAGCTGCAAAGAACTCAGGTAGCCCTCATGCTGAGTCGTCATCAGTTTGCTCAGGCAAGAGAGCGGGCTACAGTTCTCCATCACCGCACACCGGACGACGTTATGACGTATGGGTATATCGCCGAAGCCGACATCGCGCTCGGCAATTATCCCGAAGCTGAGGAGAACGCGCAGTGGATGTTGAATATGCGGCCCAATAACATCCCGGGACTCCTGATCGGGGCTGAACTGCGAACGCTGTATGGAGATGCGCAGGGGGCGATCGAATTCCTGAACCTGGCGTACTCGGAGACCTCTCCGACTGAGGTCGAAGATCTGGCCTGGATTTTGAACTGGATCGCGTCGATTCAGATCGAATCGGGCCAGCTTGATGCAGCCGCTCAAACCCTGGAACAGGCTGAGCAGCTCTTCCCACATTATCCCCACACCATGGAGAATCTGGCCCGCGTTCGCATGGGGCAGAATCGAGCGAGAGATGTGGTTCTACTGCTCATGGAGGCCAAGTCCATCGATAGCGATCCGCACGTTCTCTATGAGTTAGCAAGAGCGCACGAGGCCGCGGGACAGCCCAAGGAAGCTCGAGCCATGTATGCGGAGTTCGAGAAGCTGGCAAGCGCTCCCGAAAAGACCACCGACCAGTCAAGGCTTGACCTCATTTTGATGTATGCCGGAAGTCCAGCCAGCGCTCCCAATGCGTTGAAGCTTGCGCTCCAGGAGATTGCAGAGCGGCACGATGTGTGGACGCTCGATGCCTATGCCTGGTCTCTCTACGCCAACGCGAAATTTCAGGATGCGGACGCCGCGGTGCAGAAGGCCATCGCAGTTGGAGTTCAAAGCGTCCAGATCTTCGATCATGCCGGCCACATCGCGCAAAAACTCAACCACACTGCGGATGCCAGCAAGTACTTCATGCTTTCCATCCAATCCAATCCTTCATCCGAGCATGCCTCTGACGCTCGCAAGTCTGTCGGTTTCGCAACCGTCGCGGATGATCGGGAACCAAAGGCTTCTCCAGTGGCACCTGAGGCCGCCGCGTTACAGGCGACTGTTTTGGACGGCGGTTCGACCGCCCCGCATGCGCCGAATCGCACGGCGATGGCCGTCGCTGTTGAAAGATCGACTGCCGTTCCGGTCTTTGCGCCCGTGCCGGTGGCGCTGCTCACGCCTCGCCCGACCGGCACCGATCGCCTCATTCACAGCGCGCAGGCCGCAGTGGCGCGCCATCCCGCTGACGCTAAAGCGTATGCGGGATTGGGTGCTGCGTATTTCCAGCGCGCCAGGGAGACGGGCGACGTAAGCGACTATCAACTCGCCGAGCAGTCCCTTACCAGGTCGCTCGATCTTGTTTCAGCGGATTTTTCAGCTGACGCCGCATTGGGAACGACGGCTGAGGTCTGCATGGGGGAGCATCGCTTTGCCGACGCGCTCACCTATGCGCAACGAGCGCTTTCGCTTGGTAGTGGCGATGTATCGCCCTTCGCCATCGTTGGAGATGCATACGCGGATATGGGCGAATACGACAACGCCGGCACAGCGTATCGTCGGCTGACCGCCTCAGATACTACGCCCTCACCACGCGCCGCTTACGCCCGAGACAGTCGAATCTCCTATCTCAGATTCATATCCGGCGATACTGCCGGGGCCATCTCCCTCATGAAGGCAGCCGTTACGGAAGGAGTCGAAGCTCAGCTCCCGAGTGAGAACCTCGCATGGCTGTACTACGAGCTGGGAGAGTATGAAACGCAGGCCGGCGACTCCGCTTCCGCTGACGCGGCTTACCTTTCGGCACTCAACATTCATCCGGGAGACTATCGCGCGTTGGCAGCTCTGGGTAAGCTCAGGGCGAACAACGGCAGATATGCGGAAGCGATCGTGCTCTACCAGAAGGCGATTGCGGTCGTCCCCATGCCAATATTTGTCGCGGAGCTAGGCGATCTCTATGCAAAGTCCGGGAATCAGGCAGAGGCCAAGAAACAGTATGCTCTGGTCGAGTACATCGGACTCCTGGGGCACATCAACCAGGTACTGCACAATCGCGATCTGGCACTCTTCTACGCCGATCATGATATGAAGCTCGCCCAGGCTCTCGACCTCGCGCAGAAAGAGCTTGAAGTCCGGCATGACGTTTATACCTGGGATGCTCTGGCCTGGGCTCTCTATAAAAATGGCAAGCTGGCGGAGGCGGCCAAAGCAAGCGAAAAAGCCATGCGGTTCGGAACCCGCGACTCCATTCTTCTCTTTCATGCCGGGATGATCGCCGAGCGGCTGGGACAACGAGAGCAGGCTCAAAATGAGCTAAAGGAAGCGCTGCAAATTAATCCACATTTTCATTTGATCTATGCAAATGCGGCGCAGCAGAGGCTGACCGCGTTGGAAGCTCAATCCGAATCGAAGGAGGGCGCTGAATAACATGCTCTCTAAAAGGTTTGGCAGAGTCTTGACGTTGCTCCTTGTGCTGGGCCTCTGTCGATTGGCTTCGGCTCATCCAATGGGCAATTTCAGCGTAAATCACTATTCCAAAATTGACGTGCAACGCGACCGGATCATCGTGAGGTACTACATCGACCTGGCAGAGATTCCTACCTATCAGGACCTGCAGGAAGGAAATATTGTTGCAACCACCGTAGATCCGAATTCCCCGGCAGTTGTCCGCTATGTAGCCGCACGCGGCGCAGAACTGGGACGCGGTCTCGTTCTCGATGTGGACGGCAAACAGATTCCACTACGGCTGGTCTCGAGCGGTGTCATTTTTCCTGCCGGCGCGGGCGGTCTTCCCACAATGAAGATGGGCTTTGTTTATGCAGGAGCTTACCCGTCGATCCTCTCGACTGCCGACCGGCAGCATGTAAGGCTGCATTATGCTGACAACAACTACCCGGGGCACTCCGGATGGAAGGAGATCGTCGCCCGGGCCTCTGCCGGCTCTCTGCTGCGCAGCTCGGTTCCTGCAACGGATCGCAGCGGCGAGTTGAGCAACTATCCAACCGACCTGCTCACTAGCCCCCCTCAGGATCTCGATGCGTCTGTGGTGGTCGCGCTCCCGCCGATCGCTGACACCCAGTCTCCTGCAATCTCCGACGCGGTGTCGCGTCGCGAACATGCTCCTGTGGCCGGTGCAAAGCTCTCGCAAAATTATCCCGGCATAGCTCCGAAGCCTCTGCTCGCGCCTGAGCAGACTGCAACCAAACCCGTTGCAACACCATTTGAAAGCTCGCAGCCTGCAACAACGGCTCCGACTACGGTGCACCTCCAGGCCAATCAACAGCGGACTCCGCGCAGCAGGTTTACCGAGCTCATCACAGCACAGCATCTGAGCGCCTGGTTCTTGTTTACCGCGGCATTTATTGCCATTGGCCTGGGAGGCTTGCATGCATTGGAGCCCGGCCATGGCAAGACTATTGTCGCCGCTTATCTGGTGGGTTCCAAAGGAACCGCCCGCCATGCTGTCCTGCTGGGCATGATCGCTACCGCATCGCATACCGCCGGCGTATTCGCGCTCGGAGCGATCACGTTGTATGCATCGCGCTACATCGTGCCCGAGCAACTCTATCCCTGGCTGGGCGCTTTTTCCGGGATCACCATTGCTGGGCTCGGGTGCTATATGCTCATGCGTCGCTTGACCGGCACGGCAACGGATCATTCTCATGCCTCGGGCGCAGCCCACGGTCGCTGGATGTTCTGGAGGCGTCCGGCGGATGAAAGCGCGCTGAGGAATCATGTGCGAATCGAAGAACCTACGATGAGATCCGTTAGCCTCACACAGCTTTTTACTCTGGGCATAACAGGAGGAATCATCCCGTGTCCAGCCGCGCTGATCGTTCTGCTGAGCGCATTCGCGCTGCACCGGATTGGCCTCGGTTTCTTCCTGATCGTGGCATTCAGTGTCGGACTCGCCTCTGTTCTGATCGGGTTTGGCATGTTGATGGTCTATGCGCGTCGCTTCATGACACGTCTTCAGATGGACGGACCGCTCACCCGGCGTTGGCTTCCGGTCGCCTCCTCTGCATTTATCACTGTTCTTGGTCTGGTGCTGACGACCCAGGCTCTTTCAGCTGTACACCTCGACGTGCACCTGCTTTCCAAAGAGAGACTCGGGCCCATCTTGTTCGTCACTGGTCTCGGGCTGATCCTCGGCATGAGGCATTCAACCGACGCGGATCACGTGGTTGCCATTTCAACCATCGTCAGCAAGCAACGGAGCATCCGCAATGCCGCGTTCATTGGTTCCGTCTGGGGAATGGGTCACACGATCACGATCTTTATTGTCGGCTCCCTGATCATTCTCTGCGGGGTCGAGATTCCACCTCGTATAGGACTATCAATGGAATTCAGTGTGGCCGTTATGCTGATTCTGCTCGGCGTTCTCAACCTCACCGGAGTCATGAAGAAGGTGACCGCCCGGTTCACCCCGGCCATAGCGGGCGTGTATCCCACGCAGGGCGTGGCGAGCCGCAGTATCACGATCACGACAGTAAGGATGTACCAGAACCCGATTCGCCGCTTCGGCTTGTATCAATGTGTACGTCCGCTGGCAATCGGCCTCGTGCATGGGCTCGCGGGATCCGCGGCCGTGGCCTTGCTCGTCTTGTCTACGATTCACAACCCTGTCTGGGCAACGGTATATCTGCTCATCTTCGGGGCTGGAACAATGATTGGGATGATGTGTATGACTGCGATCATTGCTTTACCTCTAGCCTATGCAGGCGATTGCTTTTCCATACTCAGTCGTTATCTCGGAGTGGCTTCCGGCATGGCCAGTCTCTGTTTCGGATCATTCCTCGTATATCAGTTAGGTTTGGTAGGTGGACTATTCACAAGCCACCCCCAATGGATCCCGCGATAGCAGATGGTCCTAAGACTCTAGCCTTCCAATGCTGCCAGGGATTCCTTAATCGTGGGCTGTTGTCCCGCTTCAATATCGCGACGCCGAAGGTGATGGAATTTCGACAGTATGGCATTCGCCTTAGACAGTGCCGCGATTCGTTCAGCGTAAGCCTTGAGCTTTGGCCCGGGAATCGCAAATACGGCTACATCATCTGTCAGCGCGTCCAGGTAGGCGCGCGCTCCGCAGCAACCGAGACTTAGGGCTGCGCGGCCCGTGTTGATTACCTGCGGCACGACGGCACATGCGGGTCTACCCATCGCCGGCGGAGTGTGATTCTCCACCTGTTGCGTTGCTTCGGAAAGGATCAGGGTCTGACTGGCGTTGATAAACAGGACCACAACATCCGGCGGCAATGGAGTCTTCGCCAACGGCGCATAGACGACGACCTTGGACTGCGAGGTGAGGGCAGGAATAAGCGGCAGATCTTCTGGTCGCACGTATCCAAGATCGCTGAAGACTTTTAGAGCATCGCTCAGGTCGATCTGTTGCCCCTGAGAGGCCTGCAAGTTGTGCGTGTACACGCCAATTGCGCAGAGGCTGTGATCAGCGACGGTAGTGGAGAATGCGCCGTGAGCGGCGTCCTCCCAAAAGCGGCATCCAGCGGGAACCGTACCCACATGTCCATAGACTCCTTCAGGAGCGGATTCGGCAAAGCAGATGGCCACCGGCGGCTGTTGGAGGTTCAGAGACTCAGATAGCGACTGGGCAATCGTTTGATATTGGTTCTGCGGGGTCATCACATTCACGGCACCATCTCCATCGAGATAAATCTTTTCGGTAGTGCCCACTGGGTCTACTATCCTTCAACAGTGAAACCCATCTCTGAGATCGCACCTTTGATTGATTCCTCGGAAATCATGCTGGGGTGGAAGTCGATGGTCACCACTCCCTCGGGATAGGTCGATTTAGACCGCACGATTCCCTTATGCCGGCTGAGCACTGTGTCAAGCCATACAGCGCAGGTGATGCAGCTGAATCCTTTTACGCGATAGGTCACTGTATGGGTCTCTGTAGCTGTAACGGCTCCAACAGCCGCAAGACCGCTTACGCCGGCAAGAGTCGCGAGTTGAATGAACTGCCTGCGAATCATGTTCGCTCCCTCCTTAAGTTAGCTTCATTGAGCTTTTGCGATGCCGGGCTCATACTTCCACGAAGTTTGAATGCTCTCTGTGTCGGAGAATCGCGTGTCGGTGTAATCGCTGAACTCGATCTTCTTGTTCAGAACTCCGGTCTCCATCATCAGATCGCGAACCATATCGAAGTCGGCCTTACGCGGAGCGAGCGGCGTATACATAACGCGGTCCAGCGGCTTTGTGAGAGCCCAACGCAGCAGAGCTGGCTTCTGGTTGTAGTAGTAGCGGCCCACAAAATCGGCGGCGTCTTCCCGGTATGGTTTTCCCTTGTCGAGCCACAAACCGGAGCGGGCTATACCGTCCACCAGGACCTGGACTACATCGGGACGCTTGTCGATCAGATCCTGGCGGACAACGAGGATACAGGACATGTAATCAGGCCAGTAGTCGCGAGCCTGGAAAAGAACGCGACCGTAGCCTGCCATCTCTGCCTGAGAAGGGAAGGGCTCGCCCATCGAAAACGCGTCGATAGCTCCAGCCGCGAGGGCGCCCGACACATCAGGAGGAGCCATCTCGACCATCTTGATCTCGTTCGGCTTGATTCCCCAGACTTTCATCGCGCGGAATAGAAGCAGCCGCTCGTCAGAAAAGCGGCTGGGGATCGCCACGGTGCGACCGCGCATGTCGGCGAATGTCTTGATGGGTCCATCCTTGCGAACAACCACAGCGCTGCCATAGCGATGACCAAGGTAGACAACCTTGATCGGAACTCCCTGTGCCACCAGAGCAATCGCCAAAGGAGCGACAATAAATGCTGCCTGCACTTTGTTCGAGATGAGCGCTTCCTTGATCTCAGGAAAGCCCTGAAACATGCGGGGAAGGAAAATCTCACCGCTACTGGAAAATTTGGAGATGTAGTCCGTCACCGGACAGGTGAGTTGGCATGTGACCGGAATATATGCGACTGTGATTTTCCGTTTTTCCGGCGGACGATAATCGTTCAGCACGGCTGTCCAGTTCACATTCAGGTATGCATGCAGCGCGGTAATCAGCAAAAGCCATCCCGCTGCAATGAGCACGACCTTTTTGCTAATACTCATCACGGAACCCCCAGCGAACGGACTTGATTTTCTCGAGCCTCCGGAATCCCGTATCCAGCAACAACCCAATCACGCCAATGATCAACATTGCGGCGACAACAAGGTCGTAGCGCTTTCCTGAATTACGCGAATCGATCACCAGGTATCCAAGGCCCGAATCGACGGCGATCATCTCTGCCGCTACCACCACGATCCACGAGATGCCAAGTGCGATGCGGAGACCAATGATGATTTGAGGAAGCGCAGCCGGGAATACCACCTTGGTCAGCAGTTGCGGCGGCGTGAGGCCAAAGTTACGGCCTGCTCGCCGGAACACAGCTGGCACATTGGAGACGCCATCCACGCACGCCACCACGATTGGAAAGAATGACGAGAGAAAAATTAAGAAGACAGCCGCTGCGTCTCCAATGCCGAAGAAGATAATCGCGACGGGAATCCAGGCGATTGGGCTGATAGGCCGGAGCACCTGCATGGTTGGATTCACTACCTGATCGATCGCCGGGTACCACCCAAGAACCAGCCCGATTGGAATTCCGAGGATTGCGGCAGTTCCGAATCCAAGCGCCACGCGCCGCAGTGAATCGGCGATGTCCTTCCACAGGACGTTTTTACGGAGCAGCCCAACCAATCCCTTTTCCACATCGAGCGGAGAGGGAAACACCTTGGTGGCCGTCCAGACGACTGAGTAGTGCCAAAGCGCGAGCAGCAATGCCGACACCAAAACGGGCCAGAAGAACTTCTCCCACTTTCTCGATTCGGCCAATACTGTCATAGCTGATGCGCCAGACCAATCTGTTTGAAGATGCCTGTGCGAAGCTCGAGGTAGCGAGGCGAATTGATGTCGCGCGGATGCGGTATGTCGATGTTCACGATCTGCTGAATCCGCCCCGGCCTGGCGCTCATAACCGCCACGCGGTCTGCAAGCTGGACAGCCTCGTCGATGTCGTGAGTCACGAAGATGATCGTCTTCCGCTCCGCCTCCCAGATGCGCAGTAGCTCGCCGCGCATGATGAGACGCGTGATCGAGTCCAGTGCCCCAAATGGCTCGTCGAGAAACAGCATGTCGGGATTCACAGCCAGAGCGCGAGCTACCTCGAGCCGCTGCTTCATCCCTCCCGAGAGTTCCGGAGGGTACGACTTCTCGAAACCTTCAAGTCCGACCATCTTGATATAGTGCGCGATGCGATGTTCGCGCTCAGCGCGGGGTAATTTGAACAGGCCGAATCCAATATTTCCTTCCACCGTGAGCCAGGGGAATACGCCCCGCTCTTGAAAGACAAAGATCCGGCGTGGATCAGGCCCGCGAACGACCTCGCCGTCAATCTTTACCTCACCGCTTGTCGGTGAGAGAAAGCCGGCGATCGTGCTGAGAAGCGTCGATTTGCCGCATCCGGAAGGCCCAAGCAAACAAAGAAATTCCCCGTTACCAACGTCGAGGTTGATGTCTTCCAACACCGGCAGGCTCTCACCATCGCGCGTGAACGACATGTAGATATGTTCAGCGCATAACTTCGTTTCGATTGCTGGCGTCGTTGTGACGGCTGCTTTTGACTGCACTCTACTCCTCCGAGTAACTCCAGCGGAATGATTTCACCTTCTCCAGCGATCGCATCCCAATATCCAGCAGCAAGCCGATCAATCCGATCAGAACCATACCCGCGACTACGAGGTCATACCGATTGCCCGCGTTGCGCGCATCTACGATCAGGAATCCCAATCCGGAATTGACTGCAATCATCTCAGCCGCTACCACTACCAGCCACGCGATCCCAAGCGTAATCCGCAGGCCGACGATAAGTTGCGGAACGACCGCAGGATAGAGAACGCGGTACACCAGTGCAGCAGGGCTGAGACCAAAGTTGCGCCCCGCATTGATGTAAACGGCCGGAATATTTCGAACCGCGTTGATTGCCGTCAGAAGCAACGGGAAGAAACAGCTCAAAAAGATCAGAAAGATGGCGGAGAGGTCGCCGACCCCAAACCACAGGATTGCGATGGGAATCCATGCCAGCGGAGAGATAGGGCGGAGGAATTGAACCAGCGGGCTAAACGCCATATCAGCGCGGCGGTACCATCCGATTGTCAGACCCAGGGGAATCGCCAGTATGGCGGCGAGCACAAATCCCCACGTGACGCGAAAGAGAGAGGCGACGACATACTTCAATAGGAGACCGTGACTGACCAGGTCGGCAAGGCCGCCCACGACGCCCCACGGGCTCGGCAAAAGATGCCCTGGAGCACGATGTATGGCAATCTGCCAGATAAGAAGCAGAATTGCAATGAACGCAACTGGTCGCAGCCAAATTTTCAGAGCTGACAATCTTAGTGTCTGTTCTTGTCTTGTTGCAGTCACTCTGGGCGGCTTTCTGATGCGGCAGAAAAGTGCCTGTGCCAAATCTGGGAATGAAAGAACACTATCCTGCACTCTAGGCAAGGGTTGCCAGAATGTCATCCATCAAAAAGGGGACAATTATCTCCATCTTCGGTTGGAGAGTGTGGAGCTGTTATTCGGACAATCAACCTGACACAACTGCTGTCGCTGTCTTGATCACGGCGGAAAAGTCAACCGCCAAAACTCAGCGAATTGAACTGGCCTCAGCGCCGCGGTCTTCAAGGCGCATTCTAAGCTCGCACCTGCAGCGCCCGGCGAAGAAACGACAGTTTCTCGCTGGTTTCGGGATCCTGCTTCATGCGATCGACGCCCGCTCGCATAAGCGCAAGCAAGACGCCCAGGAAAAGCCCAATTGCCAAAGCAACAAGCATGATCAACGCCCGCTTGGGAGATGACTTCCTGTCCGGGACTAACGCCGGATCAACGACCTGAACGACTGCACCCTCTTTGGCCTCGTCCAGCTTGGCCATTTCGAATTGACGGGCGATGATCTCAAAGATTGTTTCGTAGTACTTCACATCGCGCAGCTTGCGAACGTATTCCAGTCCAGCCTGGGGCACCTTGCCTTGCGGCACAATCAGCCCTTCTGCGCCGCCCTCCGAGCCGCCCAGCTTGGCGAGCTGAGCTCGCAATCCGTCGAGTTCCCGCTGCACTTCTACGACCCCCGAGTTCTCGTTAGTCGCGTAGGTCTGCATACCCTGCAGCTGTACTTCTTTTGCCGCAATCTGCGCGCGCAGTGTGACTGCCGACTCGATCAGCGCTCGCGCCTGGCTGTCCATCTGAATCACGCCCGTCTTCTGCTCGGTTTTCTTCAGAGCCTCTTCTGCATTCGCGAGGTTGTCTTTTGCTTGCTCCATCTGCAGTTCGAAAAACAGCCTGCGCTGCGAGGCTTCGCTGATCGCCAGTGTCTGCGACAACCTCCGAAACTCCTCGATCCAGGCGTTTGCCATCTCCGCCGCCCGTTTAGGATCTTTGTCCTCGACCGAGATATGAATGAGCCCATCCTTGCCGCTTCCGTTGACAGTGAAATAACGCTCGAACGTTTTCCGTGTCAGAGACAGGTATTTTTGGCGGTATTCCTGCATCAGCCCGAAACGCCGGATCATAGCGTCCTCAACCGTTTCACTGCTGAACATCGCCACATACATATCGTTGGGATTCTTCAGGCCCATGTCTTTGCTCGCAAGCGACGCCATCGCGCCCAGACTGCCCAGCTGAGAGGCAAGCGCGCCCGCCATCGACGAGTTTTGCTGGGGCGGCAATACCGTCGCCTCCGCCGTGTAACGCTTGGGAAGAACAAAAGCAAGAAGCAGCCCGAGCCCCAGACAAGCTGCCGTAATCTTGACAATCAGTCCCTTGCGATTCGCCAGAACTATAAGAAGGTCCAGCAGCGAGATTTCGTCCTCGCGGTCAGGGGGCGATGCAGAGGCTGCTGGTAAAATCTCGTGCTTCTCAACCGGAATATCGGTGTCGATTGCCATGATTCATTCAACGCGTCGCATTGTCTCTACCGCGACCCTAACCACTTATTGCTTTGCAATTACAGCGATCGACGCGGCGCCCAGCGCGAATTGCGAGAACAATTGCGAGTATTCCAGAAAGCCGCGCAGGCCAGAGACATTAAAGCCTTTCTCCGGCATTACTATGGTATCGCCCGGATTCATGCGAAGCTGCTCAAATGTGTTGCCCCAGAGCCCGTTCGCGGCCTCGCGGCTCACCACCGAGCCATCGGCGCGAATGATGAAGACGTGCTTCTTGTCCGCATCGCGGTTCGGTCCGCCCGCAAGGTGCAGGTACGCGCCGCTGCGCCGTTCGGACTTGAACAGGAACGAGTTCTGGTCATACACCGCGCCCACCACGTTCACCGTCGCTGGCACAGGAGGCATGATGAACCGGTCGCCGTCCTCCAGCGCAATATTGGGCACCATGTTCTGGCCTGTGTTGGCAGCGTTGAACTCCAGCACAATCCGGCCCGACGCGCGAATCTGCCGCAGACGCGTAATGAGCTCACGCCCGCTTGCCTGGGCTGCTGAGCCGCTGGCAAGATCCTGAGCCGAAGCTACGGGCGACGCGGCCACCGCAAGGCTTCCCCGCGTTATCTGCAGTTCCAGATTCTGAACGTATTCATCTATCCTAGCCTGCTGCGCTACGCGAGACGATTCGCGGGTAAATTCGGACCCGTAGAGATAAGCGTCAGGACTGAGACCGCCTGCCCTCTGTACCAGCTCGCGAAGTCCCTCTCCCGGCTTCACACTATAGATACCGGAATGGATGAACTCTCCTTCCAGACGGACATACTTCGTCTGTTCTTCGAGCGGAACATGGATGTCGGCCTGGGAGAACACTGACACCACATCTCCAGGCTGCAGTTCCAGATCCTGGGAGGGATCATGCTGCATGACCAGCTTGCCGAGATCGAAGGGAATCAGTGATGTCTTCAGCGTGTCACGATCCAGTCGCTCGATAACAGCATAGTTCCAGTCGATCTCGGGCGCGGAGATACGTACTTCGGTGCGTTCCGCCTGTTGGGGTGTATTTTGCGTTTGCAGCTGCATCTGCTGCGCAGCAAGAGACGAACTGGCTGCGCGCTCGTTCGCCTGTTGGGGATTGAGGTAGGGATAATTGCTGGAATAATCTGGTGGCAGCTGTCCCCCTTCCATGGACTGCTGCCCGCCAGGATTCTCCCCGGACAGATTTGTCTGATCCTGGTCCGAAGGAGACGCCCCGGACTGCGGATTCGTTCCACTCTGCCCAAGAATCCGGGGCGGTGGGGGCCGGAACAGCCTTCTCGGGATATCCACCGGCGTAGAAGGTTGCCGCATAGTTGAGAAGGCGGGTATCGGTTCGAACTCCGGAGAGGGCAATCCCAGCTGGGCTCGTCTCCACCAGTAGTCGCGGCTCAAGAGCGCATCCCGGTCCGGTATCAGGTCGCTGAGACGCATTCCCTGGTGCCAGGCGAAGTGTCCGGGATTTGCCGTGTTGCCGCGCAGCGTGACAGTCTTCTGGAATCTAGGCACGACCGAAATTACGCGCAGGATGTCGCCGCCGGCCAGCGGGGTAGCGAGTCCGGCCGTGTCCATCGCGACTTCCAGCGCCTGCTGATCGCGGTGGTCGGCTATGCGTTGTATCGAGACCCGCGCATTCGACGCCAGCGTTGAAGGTCCGCCCGCGTTCGTCACCGCATTGCCGATGGTCTCCCCTTCTCGCAATTCATAGATCGCGGGGCTCCGCACGCTCCCCGTGACCGCCACTGAAGGTCCGGCCGCCGGGATGAAGATGACGTCACCCGACAAAAGCTTTACATCCTTGGATTTGTCGCCGTGAACCAGCAGCTCGTACAGATCGAAATCTGTGATGACCTCGCCCCCGCGCTTCAGCTGGACGTGGCGCATCGAGCCCTGCACCGAAGGGCCGCCGCTGGCAAAAAGCGCATCGACCAGCGTGCTCAGCGAACTCACGGTGTAGACCCCTGCCCGCCGCGCCTGACCGGCAACATACACCTGTATCGCGCGAATCTGACCGACATTTGCAGTTAGGTCAAAGTTCCGGTAGACGCGCCCAATCGATTTCCTCAGCTGCCCGTCGAGACCGGAAAATGGAAGTCCAGCCACGTGAACATCACCCACCTGCGGCAGGTAAATCTCACCCGAACGGTCTACACGCAAGTCAGCATTGAAGTTAACCTGGCCCCACACGCGTATGCGCAACTCGTCGCCAGGCCCAATCACGTAATCTGGCGGTACCGGCGTCATATCCAGCGGCGCAAACGTAGAGGGAACATTGCGAAAGAGATCCGCTCCAAAAATCGGCAGCACCTGGCCGGTGCTCGAGCCTACGAATTTTTGAAATTCGGTGAGCGGTTCCGGCGGAAGGACGGTTCGCAGAGTCTGGTTGCGGTTTGCCGTCTGCGATGTAAGCGTACCGTTGTCTCGATACGAAACGTTGCCGGGAAGCTGCCCGCTGGGGAGTGCTCCCGGAGATACCGTTTGGCCGCCCGCCGGCAGATTGAACTCGCGGCCCTGTGTCTGCTGGGCACACTGCTGGGAACCTGCCATCAGCGGGTCCGAGCAGTCCACTGTACTGTAGGGCTCCTGTGTGCCTTGAGAAGTCACGCCACCAGTGGTCTGGTCTTGTGCGCAAAGGGGACCTGTCAACAATGACAGTACCAACAGGCAAGTTCTTCGATTCAACATACAGAATGTAGTTCTGCGGACCTCATATTTCACCTTGCGCAATTCCGCAGCAGACAACGCCTCGCGAAAATCTCTTGAGATAAGTTGCGATTCAGCAGCAGGATATCACGCGAACCGTGCGATTACTTTCGCGAAGCGCTGCGAAATGAAAACGTGACAAGACCGTGGACGAAAGCTCGCATAATTCGAATCGTTTTCGCATTACATTTCATGCTGCAATGCAAAATCTCAGTCAAAGGATGGTGAAAAAGACGATTCCTCCGGGCGCTTTTAACGGAAATTCTTTACCGATTTCGTTTTAGTTCTTATATAGTCCACCAAGTCATTCCGCCCGGACTTTTTGTTGATCGTGCGTAACTTGTTAGGTATGATCGGTTTTAAGTCCACAGCTTTCTCCTGTTGTTCCTCGATTCTGTACTTTCGCAGTTACTTGTGAACGCATCCAGAAACTAAGCTTCATCGACCTTCAAATTGATGTTCAAATTTTAGGCTACTCGGGGAATTTCGCCTCTAATGAGCGCACATCCTATCGCAGAACCTCATTTTGTTGACGCGCCGGATGTCACGCCTAACCTGGGCGCGGCAGGAAATTCACACGCACGGCGTGATCGCCATCGCAATACCGATACCCTGTACGCTGTTTCAGCAGCTGCGTCGGTTACCGCCGGCAGGTTGATGGATGTTAACCCCTGGCTTGTCTCAGCTTCGCGCCGCTGCTTCGACAGTGCCGCGGCGGCAAGCGCACTACTTTTACTGTCTCCCGTCATCGTGCTCATTATGTTGGTGGTACGGCTTACCTCGCCCGGTCCCATTTTCTTTCGCCAGCGTCGTACAGGGCGGAACCGGGTGGAGTTCATGCTCTATAAATTTCGCTCGATGCGCGTCGAAGAAACTCCTGGCCCTCCGATCACTGTCAGCGGAGATCGCCGAATCACCCCGGTCGGCATGTTCCTTCGCCGCTACAAACTCGATGAGCTTCCGCAGTTCTGGAACGTTCTGAAGGGCGACATGAGCCTGGTCGGACCGCGGCCCAAGCTGCCTCACCACGAATTGCTGGATCTGCCTTACCGGCCCGGAATCACCGGTCTGGCCACGCTCGCCTTCCGCAATGAAGAAGAGATTCTGTGCCGGATCCCTCCAGATCACCTCGATGCCTTCTACGAGCTCTGTGTCAAGCCCAGGAAGGCCCGGCTGGATCTTGCGTATATGCAATCTGCCACCTTCTGGACCGATCTGAACCTGATCTGGCGCACGGCGGCATCCTGCGCTGCCGAACCGAACGGTCTCTCCTTCGAGGAGACCGAGGAGCTGATCCGTCTCGCCGAGGCCTGGCTGGAACGACCCGCCGGAACCTTAAGCGCTGGATGGGAAGCAGGTTGGGACGAGATGTGCGCGGGAGAGCCTGGTCGAGTCCACGTAGGTTCTTAGCCTTGACTCGAACCTAAATCGTAAACAGCATCGCAGAAAGCGCCGGGGCAAAGAAGCGCCGGTTGTAGGCAGCTCAATTGCCGCTCCCCTGTTCGGATCACGAATGTCCGTGAGCTGCCCCCTCGGTTTAGTCCGGGTAAGTGAGAGTACTCGGGGTTGGGTTTAGCAGCGAGTTAAGCTCGCCGCCATGGCTGTGCGAATGTGGGAAGCGTTCTTTGCTTTCCACATTTGCATAGCCATTTGCGTTTCGAAACTCCTCCGGGGTCAGATAGCCCAGTGAGCTGTGTGGGCGTACCCGGTTGTAATCGATCCGCCACTTTTCGATCGTCTCCCGGGCGTCGTCCAGAGTTAGGAACCAGTGTTCGTTCAGGCATTCTTCGCGGAACTTGCCGTAGAACGATTCGATGTACCCGTTCTCCATGGGACGGCCGGGCGTGATGAAATGCAGCGTGACCTTGTGTTGGTAAGCCCACTGATCCAGCGCCTTGGAAGTGAACTCGGTGCCGTGGTCGATAACGATCCGCTCCGGCAGACCGCGCTCCTGCCGCTGTCGTTCCAGTACACGGATCACGCGCAGCGCCGGCAGCGAGGTGTCCACCTCAATGGCCAGCATCTCCCGCGTGTAGGCATCCTCGATAGACAAGGTGCGCAGCTTGCGGCCGCTGGCCAGGGCATCGTGCAGAAAATCCATGGTCCAGGTCTCGTTCACCCGACTCGGCGCAGCCAGCAGCACCCGCGCCTGAGCGCAGATCCGCCGCCTCCGCCTGCCTCGGCGCACCACCAACTTCTCCTCTACATAGATCCGGTACACGCGCTTACTGTTCACCTGCCATCCGTCCCGCTTGAGCAGAATGTGCAGCCGTCGATAGCCCCAGCGTCGCCGCTCCTCGGCCAGTTCCCGCAAGCGCACGCGCAGCCGCTCGTTGGCCTTCGCGTATCGCCTGCCTCGCGCCTGGTATCGAACCAGCGCACGAAGGATTTCCATCTGCCCACAGGCATGCCGTTCCGAGCACTTCGTCGCTTCCCGAAACACCTTCACCGCCTCCCGCTCTGCCTGTGGGCCTACCACTTTTTTCCCAACACCGCCTTGAAACCCACGATGTCCAGCGCCTGCTCGGCCACCAGCTGCTTCAACTTGCGGTTCTCTTCCTCCAGCTGCCGCAGCCGTTGCGCCTCGCTCACTTCCAGGCCGCCGTACTTCGCCTTCCAGCGATAGAACGTCTGCTGACGGATGCCATGCTTGCGGCACAGCTCCGCTGTCTCCATGCCTGCTTCCGACTCCTTCAGGACGCCTACGATCTGTTCTTCCGTGTAGCGGCTCTTCTTCATCCAGTTCTCCTCGCCGGGGCCTCGTTGCTCCCTATTATCGGAGAACTCTCATGCCTACTGGACTTATCGGAAGGATGCAGCTCAACCGGCCTCCCCCTCCGGCATTCTCAAGCTGCGGAAGCGATCTGACCATCTGAAACCTGATTCCCCCCGCTGGCCACCGAAAAATTAAGATCATCCAACCGCTATCTGCACTCAAGCATCTTAGCCGCGCAGAGCTCCCCCCTGAGCCTGATTTGCCTTCATGCTTTCATCCGCCGCTATATTTATGATTTCATGCAAGTGCCTGCCTCATCGCGGAAGCGAAGGCTGGCCTGCAATTTTTCGGCCACTTCGCTTGATCGAACTTCAGGCGATTCACCTCACCGTTCGACCGGAGCCTCCTGGAGATCCATCAGATGAAGAAGACTAAAACAGGTACCGCACCCGGAACCGGTTCCGCGGCCGTCGCCGATGTGCCGGGAAATGGACACGGACAAGTCAACTCCCCTGGGGAGCCTACTACCGCCGAACTGGGAATCATCCTTGCCAGCCTCCAGCGGATGCAGGAGGGAGATTTTTCCGTTCGTCTGCCGGGATCATGGGTAGGCCTTCCCGGCAAAATCGCCGACACCTTCAACGACATCGTCGCTGCAAATGAACAGATGGCGGACGAACTGGCGCGAGTTGGCCAGGCGGTCGGAAAAGAGGGGCGCATCCGCGAGCGCACCCGCCTGCGCGAGGCAAAAGGCGCCTGGGGCGAGATGGAAACCTCGATCAACACCTTGGTCGACGACCTTCTCCGGCCGACTACCGAGGTTACCCGCGCCATCGCCGCCGTCGCTCAGGGCAGCCTGAACGAGAAAGTCCGGCTCGACGTGGACGGGCGCCCGCTCGAAGGTGAATTCCTCCGCTCCGCCAACATCGTCAACACCATGATTCAGCAGCTGAGTGTGTTCACTTCCGAAGTCACGCGCGTGGCCCGTGAAGTCGGCACCGACGGCAAGCTGGGCGGCCAGGCGGTTGTGCCCGGCGTCGCCGGCACTTGGAAGGACCTCACCGACTCTGTCAACCTGATGGCCAGCAACCTGACCAGTCAGGTGCGCAACATCGCCGAAGTCGCGACCGCCGTCGCCAGCGGTGACCTTTCCCGCAAGATCACCGTCGATGTCCGAGGCGAGATCCTCCAGCTCAAAGAAGCCATCAACACAATGGTCGACCAGTTGCGCTCCTTCGCCTCCGAAGTGACGCGCGTTGCCCGTGAAGTCGGTACCGACGGCAAGCTCGGCGGCCAGGCCGTTGTGCCCGGCGTTGCCGGAACCTGGAAAGACCTCACCGACTCCGTCAACGCCATGGCCGGCAACCTGACCGCCCAGGTCCGTAATATTGCCGAAGTCACCACCGCCGTCGCCCGCGGCGACCTCTCGCGCAAGATCACCGTCGACGTAAAAGGCGAAATCCTCGAGCTCAAAGAGACCATCAATACAATGGTCGACCAGCTCAATGCCTTCGCCGGAGAAGTCACCCGCGTTGCTCGCGAAGTCGGCACCGAGGGCAAGCTCGGCGGCCAGGCTAACGTCCCCGGGGTCGCAGGAACCTGGAAGGACCTCACCGACAACGTCAACTTCATGGCCAGCAATCTTACTGGCCAGGTCCGCAACATCGCCGAAGTCGCGACCGCCATCGCCAACGGCGATCTCTCCCGCAAGATCACCGTGGATGTCCGCGGAGAAATCCTTCAGCTCAAAGAAACGCTGAACACGATGGTCGACCAGCTCAACCGCTTCGCCGGAGAAGTCACCCGCGTCGCTCGCGAAGTTGGCACCGAAGGGCGCCTTGGCGGCCAGGCCAACGTTCCCGGCGTCGCCGGAACCTGGAAGGACCTCACTGACTCGGTCAACTCGATGGCCGGCAACCTCACCGCTCAGGTCCGCAACATCGCCGAAGTGACGACGGCCGTCGCCCGCGGCGACCTATCCCGCAAGATCACCGTCGACGTGAAAGGCGAAATCCTCGAGCTCAAAAACACCATCAACACCATGGTCGACCAGCTCAACGCCTTTGCCTCCGAAGTCACTCGCGTCGCCCGCGAAGTCGGAACCGAGGGCAAGCTGGCCGGTCAGGCAGAAGTCCCCGGCGTCGCCGGCACTTGGAAGGACCTCACCGACAACGTCAACTTCATGGCCGGCAACCTCACCGCGCAGGTCCGCAACATTGCGGAAGTCGCGACCGCCGTCGCTCGCGGCGATCTCTCCCGCAAGATCACCGTCGATGTGAAAGGCGAAATCCTGGAGCTCAAGGACACCCTCAACACCATGGTTGACCAACTCCGCGCGTTCGCTGGCGAAGTTACCCGCGTTGCCCGCGAAGTCGGCACTGAAGGCAAGCTCGGCGGCCAGGCAAATGTCCCCGGAGTCGCCGGCACCTGGAAGGACCTCACCGACAACGTCAACTCCATGGCGAGCAACCTGACCGGCCAGGTTCGCAACATTGCCGAAGTGGCAACCGCCATCGCCAGCGGAGACCTATCCAAGAAGATCACCGTCAACGTCAGCGGCGAAATTCTCCTGCTCAAGGAAACCATCAACACCATGGTCGACCAGCTCAACGCATTCGCCGGCGAAGTGACGCGCGTCGCTCGCGAAGTCGGCACCGACGGCAAGCTGGGAGGTCAGGCAGAGGTTCCCGGAGTCGCCGGAACCTGGAAGGACCTTACCGACAACGTCAACTCGATGGCTGGCAACCTCACCGCGCAGGTCCGCAACATCGCCGAAGTGACCACCGCCGTCGCCCGCGGCGACCTCTCCCGCAAGATCACCGTCGACGTAAAGGGAGAAATTCTCGAGCTGAAGAACACCATCAACACCATGGTCGACCAGCTCAATGCCTTCGCCGGAGAAGTCACGCGCGTTGCCCGTGAAGTCGGGACGGACGGCAAGCTCGGCGGGCAGGCCGAAGTCCCCGGAGTTGCCGGTACCTGGAAGGACCTCACCGACAACGTCAACTTCATGGCCAGCAATCTCACCGGCCAGGTCCGCAACATCGCCGAAGTCGCCACGGCCATCGCTAACGGAGACTTGTCGAAAAAGATCACCGTCGACGTCCGCGGCGAAATCCTTCAGCTCAAGGAAACGCTGAACACCATGGTCGAGCAGCTTCGCTCCTTCGCCGCCGAAGTCACGCGAGTGGCCCGCGAGGTCGGTACCGAAGGACGCCTCGGCGGTCAGGCCAACGTCCCCGGCGTCGCCGGCACCTGGAAGGATCTCACCGACTCCGTCAACGCCATGGCCGGCAATCTCACCGCCCAGGTTCGCAACATCGCCGAAGTCACGACAGCCGTGGCGCGCGGCGACCTATCGCGCAAGATCACGGTCGATGTGAAGGGCGAAATCCTCGAGCTCAAGAACACCATCAACACCATGGTCGACCAGTTGAACGCCTTCGCCGCCGAAGTAACGCGCGTCGGACGCGAGGTCGGCACCGAAGGAAAGCTCGGCGGACAGGCCCAGGTGCCCGGAGTCGCCGGCATCTGGAAGGACCTCACCGACAACGTGAACGTCATGGCCGCCAACCTCACAGAACAGGTGCGCGGAATCGTGAAGGTTGTCACGGCCGTCGCCAACGGCGTGCTCACCCAGAAGCTCACCGTGAACGCCAAAGGCGAAGTCGCCGCGCTCGCCGAGACCATCAATAATATGACCGACACGCTCGCGACCTTCGCCGACCAGGTGACGACCGTCGCTCGCGAAGTCGGCGTCGAAGGCCGGCTCGGCGGACAGGCCAACGTGCCCGGCGCCTCCGGCACGTGGAAAGACCTGGTCGACAACGTCAACCTGCTCGCCGACAACCTCACCAACCAGGTGCGCGCGATCGCCGAAGTCGCGACGGCTGTTACTAAAGGTGACCTCACACGGTCCATTCAGGTCGAGGCCAGGGGCGAAGTCGCCGAACTGAAAGATAACATCAACACGATGATCAACAACCTGCGCCTCACCACCGAGCGCAACACCGAGCAGGACTGGCTCAAGACCAACCTCGCCCGCTTCACCGGGATGTTGCAGGGCCAGCGCGATCTGACGACCGTGGGCCGTATGCTCCTCTCCGAGCTCGCGCCGCTGGTGAACGCGCAGCAGGGATTGATCTACCAGATGGACTCGGAAGAATCCCGCTCGCTTGCTCTTCTCTCCGCCTACGCCAGCACGCCGGAAGGGCACCTCGAGCGCATCGCGATCGGCGAAGGCCTCATCGGGCAGTGTGCAACGGAAAAGAAGCGCATGCTCATCGTTGATCTTCCCCAGTCCACCATGCCCATTCGCTCCGGCCTCTTCGAAGCCGTCCCGCAGAACGTCATTGTGCTGCCGGTGCTCTTCGAAGATCAGGTAAAGGCCGTCATCGAGCTCGCGACGCTCAGCTCCTTCACCGCTTCGCACCTCGCCTTCCTTGAACAGCTCACCGCCAGCATCGGCATCGTGCTGAACAGTATCGAAGCCACCATGCAGACAGAGGCCCTTCTCAAGCAGTCGCAGCAGTTAGCAACCGAGCTTCAATCGCAGCAGAAGGAGCTTCAGCAAACCAACGAGCAGCTCGCGCAGAAGGCGCAACAGCTGGCCGAGCAGAACGTCGAAGTCGAGCGCAAGAACCAGGAAATCGAGCAGGCCCGCCGCGCCCTCGAAGAAAAGGCCAAGGAACTCGCTCTCACTTCTAAATACAAATCCGAATTCCTCGCCAACATGTCGCATGAGCTCCGCACGCCGCTCAACAGCATTCTGGTGCTCGGCCAGCAGCTCAGCGACAACCCCGACGGCAACCTCACTCCCAAGCAGATCGAGTTCGCGCGCACCATTCACGGCGCTGGAACCGACCTGCTCAATCTCATCAGTGACATCCTCGATCTCTCGAAGATCGAATCCGGCACCGTCTCCGTCGAAGCCGAAGAGGTCTTCTTCACCAGTGTGCTGGAGATGGTCGCCCGGCCCTTCCGCCACGAAGCAGAGAACCGCAAGCTCTCCTTCGATCTGCACACCGATACGCATCTCAGCCGTAGCCTGGTCACCGACTCCAAGCGCCTGCAGCAGGTGCTCAAGAATCTGCTCTCCAATGCGCTCAAGTTCACCGAGCAGGGCGGCGTCCGGCTCTCGGTCTTCAATTCTGGCAGCGGATGGAGCGACAATCATCCGATTCTCAGCAACGCTGCTTCCGTCGTCGCCTTCGAAGTCGCCGACACCGGAATCGGCATTCCCCAGGAGAAACAGAAGATCATCTTCGAGGCCTTCCAGCAGGCCGATGCCGGCACCAGCCGCAAGTACGGAGGAACCGGCCTCGGGCTCGCCATCAGCCGTGAGTTGGCCAGCCTGCTTGGCGGCGAGATTCAACTCCAGAGCACCCCCGGCAGGGGAAGCACCTTCACGCTCTATATCCCGCAGACGTACGTGGGTCCGACCGGCTCGAATGTTGCTGAGGTGCTCGCGGAAAAGCGGGGAGCGCCCTCCGTATTGCAAATCGCCAGCACCGCCGTGGTGGAGCACGCTGCGGAAGCGATCGAGGATGATCGCGACAACCTGCAGAACGGCGACGCCTCGCTGCTCATTGTCGAGGATGATCCGCATTATGCGCGCATTCTCTGCGACCTTGCGCGAGACAAAGGTTTCAAAGTCCTCGTCGCCTCACGCGGCGCGGAGGCCCTGGCCCTGGCGCGCGAGTTCAAACCCACCGCCGTTTCGCTCGATGTCTTCCTGCCCGACATGCTTGGCTGGACGGTGCTGAACCATCTGAAGCAGGATGCCGGCACCCGCCACATCCCGGTGCAGATGCTCACGCTCGACGAGGATCGCAATCACGGTCTCTCCCGCGGAGCCTTCTCCTTTGTCACAAAACCGACAACCGCAGAGGGTCTCGAAGCCGCCCTGATGAAGATCAAGGAGTTTTCCTCCGCCTCGCGCCGCCGTCTGTTAGTTGTGGAAGACAACCCTGCCGAGCAGATGACCATTCGCGAGCTTCTGGGGTACGATGACGTGGACGTGCATGTTGCATCGACAGGTGCCGAAGCTCTGGCCATGCTGGTCGGCGAGCGCTACGATTGCGTCGTACTTGATCTCCGCCTGCCGGACATGACTGGTTTTGAAGTGCTTGAGGAGGTCAGCCAGATCTCATCGCTGAGCGACCTGCCGGTCGTCGTCTTTACCGGAAAGAACCTGTCCCCCGAAGAAGACCTCAGACTCCACACTCTGGCCCGCCGCGTTATCGTGAAGGATGTCGAATCGCCCGAGCGGCTGCTCGACGAGACGGCGCTCTTCCTGCATCGCGTCGTCACCGACCTTCCCGCAGAAAAGCAACGGATGCTCGATCGACTGCACAGCTCCGATGAAGCGATCGTGGGCAAGAAGGTGCTGGTCGTCGATGACGACGCGCGCAACATCTTCGCTTTGAGCAGCGTCCTTGAAAGAAGGGGAATGTCTGTTCTTACCGCCAGCACCGGCCGCGAAGCGATTGCCACGCTCGAATCGACACGCGACGTCGCCATCGTTCTCATGGACATCATGATGCCGGAGATGGACGGCTATGAAACGATGCAGGTCATCCGTCAGAACGCGGCCTTCCGCAGGCTTCCCATCATTGCCCTGACCGCAAAAGCGATGAAGGGCGACCGCGAGAAATGTCTTGAAGCGGGAGCGTCAGAGTATCTGGCGAAACCGGTAAACACAGAGCAGTTGCTGGCGGCTCTGCGCATGTGGCTGCATAGGTAAACAAGGGCGACCAATGTCAATAAGGGGCTCCAATCAATCCGTGAGTCGTTCGGTGCGAAGTGATGCGAACGGCCCCCACGAAAATGTCTCCGACGAAAAGGTCAACATTCTTCTCGTCGATGATCAGCCCGCGAAGCTGTTGAGCTATGAGGCCATCCTCGGTGGTCTCGGCGAGAACCTCATCAAATGCAGCTCCGGCACCGAAGCCCTCGAATGCCTGCTCAAGAACAACGTAGCCGTCGTTCTCACCGATGTCAGCATGCCCGGCATTGACGGCTTCGAACTCGCCGACATGATGCGGCAGCATCCGCGTTTCCAGACAACGGCCATCATCTTCATCTCTGCGATCCACCTCTCCGACCTCGACCGGATCAAGGGCTACGAGCGCGGCGCCGTGGATTACATTTCCGTCCCCGTCGTGCCTGAGCTGTTGCGCGCCAAGGTCAGCCTCTTCGCCGAGCTGCATCGCAAGCGGCGGGAGCTCGAAAAGCTCAATCAAGAGCTGGAGCAGCGCGTCGCCGATCGCACCGAGCAGCTGAGCGAACGCGCCGACCTTCTCGATCTTGCCACTGACGCCATCATGGTCCGTGACATGAACGGCGTTGTCCGCTTCTGGAATTCAGGGGCGGAAACCCTCTACGGATGGAAGCGCGAAGAGATCGTCGGCCGGAAGCTGCACGAAATGCTGGCCACAAAATTCCCCGTTTCCCTGGACAAAATAGAATCCACCCTCTACGAAACCGGCAGATGGGAGGGCAACATCGTACAGCTCACCCGCTACGGTGAGGAGATCACCGTCTCCTGCCGCAAGGCGCTCAAGGTCGGCCGTTCCGGATTACCCGAGAACATCCTGGAAATCAGCCGCGACATGACCGCCAGCCTGCGTGCCGAAGACGCCCTCCGTACCGCTGAGAAGCTGGCCGCCATGGGCCGCGTAGCGGGCATCATCGCGCACGAAATCAACAACCCCCTCGAAGCCATACACAATATCTTCCATCTCATTCGCCATCACCCATCTCTCGACTCGGAAGCCATGGATTATGCGCGCATGGCCGAGCAGGAACTGGCGCGGGTATCGCACATTGTCCGCCAGACTCTGAGCTTCTATCGTGAATCCCAGCAGCCGGTCTCCGTCTCGATATCAGAGGTCGTCGACAACGTCCTCGAGCTACAGCTGCGCAACATCCAGATACAGAACGTCATCCTCGAAAAACGCTATCTCACAGACGCCACCATTCAGGGTTTCCCCGGCGAATTACGCCAGGTCTTCATGAACCTCATCGCCAACGCCATCCAGGCCATGCCCGACGGAGGCAAGCTGCGCATCACTGTCCGCGAGCACGTCGACCCAGGCCACTTGAGCAACGGCATATCTGTGTCTGTTTGCGACACCGGCTCTGGCATCAAGGCCGAGCACGCCCGGCATCTCTTCGAACCCTTCTTTACCACCAAGGCCGCCAAGGGTACCGGGCTGGGACTCTGGATCAGCAAGGGCATCATTCAGAAGTACGACGGCTCCATCCAGTTTCGCAGTGTCACCCGCCTCGCAAAGCCGGTGACCTGTTTCCGCGTGACCATCCCTGTGCAGATGTCGCCGAATCGGCTCGGCACGGAGATGACCCGTACCATGTCTCGCGTTTAGTTAACAGCCCCCGGCATCTTGCGCAGCCGTCATCAGCGCCGCGGCATCGTAGGCTATATGACGCCAAAGAATCCCAAGGTATCCGCAGTCGATTTTCTTCCCGCGCGACACGATCTGCGGTCGTTGCTGGCAGCCTCCAAAGAGTGCCGCGGTTGCGACCTCTATCGCAATGCCACGCAGACCGTCTTCGGAGAGGGTCGCGCCTCTGCAACGATTCTGTTCGTTGGTGAGCAGCCCGGCGATCAGGAGGATCTCGCTGGCCGTCCCTTCGTCGGACCCGCGGGCCGTCTGCTCGACGCCTGCCTGGAAGAAGCCGGCATCGAGCGCAGCACTGCATACGTCACGAATGCCGTAAAGCACTTCAAGTGGGAGCCGCGCGGCAAGCGCCGCATCCATAAAAAACCCACCATGCGCGAAGTCGCAGCATGCCGCCCCTGGCTGAATGCTGAGATAGAAGCCGTCGGCCCCAGGCTCATCGTCTGCCTCGGAGCCACCGCAGCCCAGTCTCTCCTCGGCTCCTCATTTTGCGTAACGCAGGACCGCGGCAAGACGATCGAAGTGAAAGGATACCCTCCCATCATGGCGACAGTGCATCCCTCCTCCATCCTTCGCGCGCAAACCGAGGAGGATCGCGAAAGCGAAAGGCGGCTTTTTGTGGCCGACCTCGTCACCGCCGCGAAATTTCTGCACAATAGCCAGGCCTGACCAAATGTCAGCCTCTCATCGCTACTCTCGCCAGGTTTCGACGAAATTCTCCGAGGCGTTCGACAAGATCACTTGCCACTCTTCGTCCCTGGCCGCCATTTTTGGGGCAAGGCTGCCATTGCAGGAGCCGGTACATGCGACGATCGTCGTCCACAGCAGCCTGATATCGCTTCGAAATGTAGCGCCATGCATATACTCGAAGTCGATCTTCGCTTTCGCCGGCTTGATGTACACCTCATAGAAAATTTCCAGTGCGTGCTCGGGGACGCCAAGCAACAGTTTCTCCTCGTGTCGAAAGGCAAGCGTTGCCGCGCCGGTGATTCCGGGCCGCACCGACATTAACAAAGCTTCATGATGCGGTAATTTTGGACGTGGTCCCACCAGGCTCATATCTCCGCGCAGCACATTCCAGAACTGGGGAAGCTCATCCAGCTTAAAGCGCCTCAGCCACACGCCCACCGGAGTTACCCGCGGGTCGCCGCACACTGTAATCCACGCGCCCGGCCGCGCATCAGCCCGCATCGAGCGAAACTTGTAGAGTGTGAACTCCGTCCCGTGCCGTCCCATCCTCTTCTGGCGGAACAGAACCGGGCCGGGAGACGTCACCCATACCACTAAACCCACCAGGAGAAACACAGGAGACAGGATTATCAGCGCCAGGAAAGCCACGACGCAATCGAAACACCGGCGCAGCTTCGAGACAGCCCAGGGGCTTGCCTCCTGCATCAGCAGTAATTTCGTCGTGATGGATCGCAATGATGTATGAGAAGCAGTCCGGTTCTGCCGGACTTCATACCCGTGGCTGGTCTGATTCGAGTGGATGGCGGATGCCGAACCAACGGAAGAGGGCTCCGCGTACGGTAGTGCACTCATGGAAGAAAAACGCTCCGGGGTTGAGATTGACGATCACGGAAAACCGCAACATGTCGGCGTGCTCTGCAGTTACCGGTCTTCCTGCTTACTAGTAGCGCTGTTAGAAGCTTTTTCGTGCCAATCTATTTCGCAGGATGTTCCTTCCATCCAACTTCCTTCCATCCAACTGAGTGCCGGGCGGGTGGTGGGCACTCACTGAATCATATATCTGTCCCGGTTACCTTTGAGTGTGATGCTTGATTTGTCATCTGCAAAGGTCTCGTTCCTTGCTTAGCCGATGACATCGGCCCAGAGTGTAATGACGAATGTTGCAGCACCCTCGTTGCCTTGCAGGAACTGCGTGTAGTCGAAATCGCGCGCTGCCACCGTGCCGCGAAGTGTTTGTTCTCCATCAGATACAACGATTTGATCTCCGAGCAGGGGAACCGGCTGTATGGTCCCGTCGTCGAGGGTGATTTCCTGCGATGCGAGCACATCCGGGCCTCGCGTAATCTTGAGAACCAGCATCGTTGGAACCAGGGGCATCAGGTACTCCGAGGTAAAATCCTATCATCATGTGTGGCGGATTGTTGAATCGAGGCGAGGTGTTATCTCTTCAGATTCCCCTCACATTTCATCCACTCACATCGGCGACTGAGCCCACCAGCACCGGTCTGTCTTCATCCACAAAATCGATCAGGTTGCGCAGTTTAACGACATTGCTTCCGGTGATCGCCGACTTCCATTTGTAATCGAACTTGGTCTCCTTGCCGTAGAAGATTCCTCCCGCAATCACCTCTGCAACAAGCCGGCTCCCGAGCGGCCCGAGCCGTTCACCATTCCCCAGAAGTTCTGCCTCTTTCATGATGTAATACCAGAGCTGCGTCTTGAACCGCGTATCTTTGACGCCCTTGAGCGGATCGCTGGTCGGCGGCTCGCCAATGCCATCCGGTTTCGCATATGTATCGACGTCCGCTTCGAAAAGATAATGCGCTTCGTCGTTCGGATCAATCTGAAGAGGCGTCAACCGCCTGCTCGTGTCGATTCCGAAAAATTCGCAGAGATCCTCTCCACATGCGATATCGATCTCGCGGCTGCGCGTCAGGTTCCTGAACGGCAGATTGCCTACAGTCTTCACCGCGTCCGGAATCGCGCTCTCCGGAAGATCGAAGACCACCGGCGTCACCTTGCTGTCAATCTTCAGAGACAGCTCCGCGTCAAATTCATTTTCGGATAGAACACATCCCAGTCGATCACGTGATCCCGCGTCAACGGCCTGCCGCCGCGCAGGTCGCCCTTGCGCTCGAGGTCGCGATTGTTGAACAGCTGCACCGCTCCGGCACTGTTCAGCATGTACTCATTGCGAAGCATGCTGTGTCCAAATCTGAATCCGATCGCAAACTCGTGTGGCATCTGCAGAGACCCATCGCCCGCCGGCTTGTACTTCATAGCGCCATGCCCGCTGAGCGCGATCTCCTTCAACACCCATGCGAGACTGCCCGGCTCACAAACCCGGGGCAGGAAGTCGTTCAGCAGCACGCTCTGCCAATTTGCAATCACCTCCGCCTTCACCTTCTCCGCCGCTTTCTCTGCGTCTTTCTTGTGCTTCGGATTCAGCGTCTTGTCCTGCTCGTAAGCAATCTTCAGCAGCTTGTTATGAACGTGCATCAGCAGGATATGCACTTGCAGAATCAGCTGATTCTCATCATTGCGCGGATCGAAAATGTACGCTGCGCCGACCCGGTCCTGCAACGATGCATCTGTCCATCGCGTCACATCGTACGCATTCGGCCCCAGCCTCCACAGCTTGAACGCCATATCGCCATTGAAGACGTCGCTGTTCCTGATAATGCCTTTCGTCGACGAATCTGCCGGATCATCCGGATAGCTGCGCCCGCCATACACGCTGTCCAGGTCGATCAGCGGACTGGCAAAATCCGGAACCGACGCGCCCGTCTGATCGTCAAAAAGATTTGCCCCATTGAACGTAAGATCGTGGTCAACGAACTGCCCGACAAACGTAAACACCGCCGGAATATTCGGACTCTCCGCCTCCGGCGCATCCAGATCGGTGTAAGTTGTCCCCTCGTGCGGAAACGTCAGGTACGAAATCAGCTCCGCTGGAATCCCGTACCTCTTCCCGCACAGCCGCTGAAAGAACATCGCGGCTTTCGCGTTGCTGCCCACGCCAGGTCCGCGTCCGCGTGTTCCGGCAGATACTTCTTCAGCCGCATGATCACCGGTCCGGTCGCCGTCAGAATCTGAAATCCTCCGTGCTGCATAAGTTGCGACACGGTGGATTTCCTCGGCAGTGAGTGGAACGGGCCGCCCAGCCTGCTGCGCAGCGTTTCGATATGTGTGGTCAGCTTGCTTTCCGTTGCTGCCGTCTGGGGAGATGTCTTCGGCATGCCTCGCTCCGATGCTCCAGATTTTTTGAAGGAAAGGGAATTTCCCTCGCATCGAATATAGCCTGATCGCCTGATACGCTGCCTTCAGGGAACCTTAATGGAATCTCACCCCCACCGCCCCGCATGGAAGACGCTGCTGGCCTTCGGCATCATCTATTTCGTCTGGGGATCCACATTTCTCTTCATCCGCATCGGCGTGCGCGAGCTTCCGCCGCTGCTCTTTGCCGCGTTGCGCTTTCTGCCCGCGGGGCTCGTCCTCTACGGCTGGATGATCGCGCAAGGTGAGCGCGCTCCCACCCTCCGCCAGTGGACATCGGCAACTCTGCTGGCGCTCCTCATCTTCGTCGGCGATTATGGATTGCTCTTCTGGGCCGAGCAGCATGTGCCCTCGGGCATCGCCGCTGTCATGCTGGCCACCATCCCGCTCTTCATGGCGCTCTCAGAGATCATCTTTTTGCGGACGCAGAAGCTCACCTTCCGCCTCTCGCTCGCGCTCCTCATAGGCATCGGCGGCGTCGCCGTCCTCATGAGCCGCTCGCTCATGCTTGGCAGCGCGCCCATCGACAGCCGCGGCGCCATTGCCCTCATCTTCGCCTCGATGAGCTGGTCCGTTGCATCGGTGCTCTCACGCAAGCTACCGCTGCCCCAGTCCAAGGTCATGAGCGCCGGAGCGCAGATGCTCGCCGGAGGCATCCTGCTCACCATCACCGCCGCGGCCTTCGGAGAATTCCGCAGCTTCCATCCCGCTGCCATCTCCGGACGCGCATGGTTTGCCCTCGTCTATCTCATCGTCTTCGGCTCACTCATCGGATTCACCGCCTACGTGTGGCTCCTTCACCACGAATCACCAACCAAGGTCGGCACCTACGCTTATGTGAACCCGGTAGTCGCCGTGCTCCTCGGCTATTTCTTCGGCGGAGAAACCCTCGGCATGCGCACCGTGCTCGGAACTCTCTTCGTGCTCGTCAGCGTGCTGGTCATCACCACTACGCCGGCAAGAAAAATCCTCCCCAAGCTGGCCGTCGAAGACGCATAGCCTCGCGCCGTCGAAGACGCATAGACCGCATAGATCAGGCGGCATTCACCGGCACCTCGACAGAAACCGTCGTGCCTTCTGCCACATCTGCCCGAATCGACACCGTCCCGCCCACCAGCCGCGCGCGTTCCTTCATCGCCACAATCCCGATCCCGCGGCGTGCGCTGGACTCGGACTGGCTGAATCCGACCCCGTTGTCTCTGACGCTCAGGTGCAACACATTCCCGACCAGGCTTACATCCACAAATACCGCGCCTCCCTGCGAGTGCTTCGCTGCATTGCGCAGGCACTCGCCCACGATGTGGTAGATGCAGTCCGATATGTCGGAAGGCATGCGGTCCGGCAAATTCTCAGTTCTAAAGCGGGTAACAATTCCCGAGCGCGATTCGAACTCGCTGCAATACTCTTCCAGGGCCAGCTTCAATCCCAGGTCGTCCAGGATCGAAGGATGTACCTGATGGGAAATCCGGCGGACATCCTCCGCTGCCGCCGCGGCAAGCTCCTGCACTCGGCGCAGGTCCTTGGCTATCTCCGCTGAATATTTTGACGCAAGCCTTCCGACATCCATCGCGATTGCCGCCAGGGTCTGGCTCAGGTCGTCGTGCAGGTTTCTCGCGATCCTCCGCCGCTCGTCATCCTGCGCGCTTATCAGCTTGCCTGCAAGCTGCCTCAGTTCTTCCCGTTGTCGTTGCATCAGGCTCTCTGCTGCTCTTCGCAAAGAGATGTCAGACACGAAGGCCGCAGCCAGGGAACCTTTGGCAGTTGTGATGTGCCCAAGACTGATCTCCGCCTCGAACTCCGTCCCGTCTTTCCTGCGCGCTTTCAGATTCATGTTGAGCCCCATCGGCCGGTCCTGCGGAGCTGCGAAATAACGAGCACGGTGATCAACGTGCTGCGTTCGCAGGTGTTCCGGAACCAACACCTCCAACGCGTGGCCTCGCAATTCCTCCGGCGCATATCCGAAGAGCTTTTCTGTTCCGGGGTTCGTCATCACAATTTGCCCGGTTGCGTCGACGATGATGATCGCCTGGGGCGCGGCCTCGAACAACGAGTGTGCGAGCGATTCGCTCTCCTGCTTCTCACGATTGGCGGAGTCTCGTTGTTTCACCGCCCGGCTTACCTGTATCGGTGCGAACACTAGCGCGATCAGCGCAAGAAGCGCGGCGCCCATCGTGCCGCCCAGCCCGCGCAGCAGCTCGGTGTTCCGTTCAGCGGAACGTCGCCGCAGAAGTTGATATTCTTCGTTCTCAAAGTTGTGCACCGGTGCGCGGATTCGATCTGCTTGCACGCCTTCCAGTGAACCGGCGGTGTTTTTCTCGGCATCGGTTGCCGCGGGATTTTTCCGCACCGCAATCATCGCTGCCAGGTCGTCCAGTTCGCCGGTCAGCAGGGGTTGCAACTCGTCCAGCCGTCGTTGCTGGCTCTCATTGTCTGCAGTTATGCCGCGCAGGACGCCGAAACTCTTCAGCGTATCGCTGGCGGCGTCGCGGTAGCGCGCCAGATATCTTTCATCTCCGCTGGCCAGATAGTCATGGGTCGCGATCTTCGCGTCTCCCAGGCGGCCCCGCATTTGCTGCGAGGCGGCCAGAATCTCGTAGGTGTGATTGACCCAGCCGTCCGACCTGTTTACCTGGCGGAGAGTCCAGCCCGCGATCAGGGCAATGACCACGAGCATGCCAAAGCCGAAGGCGGCCCAGGCACGCGAACTCTTCTCCAGGTGGTCCTGCCGACTTCCATGGACCGGAGACGATTCCAGCATGCGGAACCTCCAGTTCCGCTACCGCTAATTCACGACGGCGCGGAAATAATACATGATCTTCGATCTCGCCAAAAGCGTAAGATGGTAGCCATTCGTCTGGAAAGCTTCTGAATTGCTTAACCTTATAGGCTTCTTAGCCTCCATGAAAAAGGGCATATTGCCCCATCCACGGCAGGGCGCAATGAAGGATAGCAAATATGGGCCCCACCCGTATCCTCCTCGCAGATGATCACGTGCTCGTTTCTCACGGCGTTCGAGCGACACTTGAAGCGCAGTTCGAGATCGTCGGCCTCGCCGGCGACGGAAAGGCGCTCGTCGAGGCGGCCGAAGCGCTTCGCCCGGACGCTATCGTCCTCGATATCGGCATGCCGGTCCTGAACGGATTTGAGGCCGCTCAGCGCATCAGGAAGTTCCTGCCCGCGATTAAGCTGATCTTCCTCAGCCAGCACCGCGATCCCGCATATCTGCGGCAGACATTGAGGATAGGAGCATCCGGCTACGTGCTGAAATCGGAAGCCGCCGAAGAATTGCAGCATGCTCTGGCCGCCGTCATGCGCGGAGAAGTCTTCATCAGCCCCGCCTTTGGCGAGCAGGTCATCGCCAACCTCTGGAATCGCTCAAAAGAAGTAAGCAACGAGACGCTGGAGCTCACCGGTCGTCAGAGGGAGATTCTGCAGTTGATTGTTGAGGGGCGAGTCAACAAGGAAGTCGCCGATTGCCTCCAGGTTTCACTCAAGACCGTAGAGTTCCACCGTGCCCGGCTCATGCACAAGCTTGGTGCCCGCACAGCTGCCGAGCTGGCGAAGGTTGCCCTTCAACGAGGCCTCATTACTGAGTAAAAGACTGTGTTTTTTGACAGTCGCAGATTCTCTCGATATTCCCTTATCCTCGATTATTCCCCTAAACCCGCGTGTGGCTCCTGGTAATACATTGCGCGCCCAGACGCCGGTCACAATTCCTCCCCTGCAGAGGAAAAGGTTGACGGTCTTGGAAAGAAAACGCATTCTTCTGGCGGACGATCACCCGGAATTCCTTGAGGAAGTCCGATCCCTGGTCGATGCGCAGCATGACATCGCCGGCGCCGTGGCTGACGGCAAAGCACTGGCTGAGGCCGCCCAGGCTTTGGATCCGGATCTCATCATTTCCGATATCAGCATGCCCGGCATGACCGGTTTTGAGGCGGCCTCGAAAATTCGCGCTCTTGGCTTGAAATCGAAGTTCATCTTCGTCACCGTGCACTCGTCGCCGGCTTATCTGAAAAGAGCGCGGAGTCTGGGCGAAGGCTATGTTTTAAAGCTCCGTGCCTTTGATCAATTGCTGCCGGCTATTTCCAGCGTTCTGGCTGGCGGTACCTTCGTTTCCCCCGAAGTCGAAGCCTCTCGCCAGAGCTGAAGTTTCTTTCACATTCCTGATCTCGCCGTCATTATGTAGCGGCTAGGGTTCCTCCTAGTTGGCGCACGTAGGTTTCAGTCCTACGATTTCCACAGTCGCAACGAAAACACCAACAATCTTCAACCCAGATATGAAAGGAATAGCCCCCATGGCCAGTTCCGTTGCTACTCCAGGAATCCATCCTCCCGCCTCCCCG